>Ga0163163_10000218_pt1 | contig 59659 bp, 50 predicted proteins | sample S65metaG_FD_119766 | JGI IMG/M metagenome (GOLD analysis project Ga0163163, IMG submission 119766) | Switchgrass rhizosphere microbial communities from Kellogg Biological Station, Michigan, USA - S6-5 metaG | ecosystem: Host-associated > Plants > Roots > Rhizosphere > Soil | place: USA...
ACTATAGATGGTTGGAGTAAAACCAAGGGCTTTTATTTGCTCGTCCAAACTCCGTTTGTCGAAACCTTCGATCAGCATCGATGTTTTTATCGAAGGGTATTTTTGATGCAGGTATTGGAGTGTCCTGAAGTCAAAGGACTGGATGATCGTTCGTTCCCCAATGCGCTTCTCGAATATGACCGACATTAACAGATCAACAAACTCAAGCGGCATCGGGTGAAAGACCGAATCAAGTACAGGGTCCGTTTTGGTTTCAATATTATACCATGGCAAAGACCTGTTCGTCGCTTTAGCGTGTTCTTCGCAGCTATCAATTACGTCGCTCAGCAAAGGCTTTACCACTTTCATTTTCTGTTGACGCGGAAAACGAGGATGAGGCTTCATGCCCACGTCGAAAGTTTTTACCTGCTCATAGGTCATCCAATAAATAACAAATTTCCTTTCTTCAAGATCTTTCATATAGGTGCCGTCAGGCTTGGTCGTTATATCCTGTGAAAACCATGGTTCATGTGACAGCACCGGTTGTTTATCCTTTGTAATTGCAATGTCCATTTCAAGGGTGGTCACACCCAGGTCCAGAGCTTTGATCATTGCGGGAATAGTATTTTCAGGCATCAGGCCGCGACAACCACGGTGGCCTTCTTTGTCAAAAGCCCCCAAACCCCCTGAAGGAGGCTTTTCCAGGTTTTTTTGAGGAGTACAGCTCATAAAAAAGATAAAAAAAAAGAGGAAGTTTTGTTTCATTTAAATACTTGTCCTTTTCGTTTTTCCATCAGGTCACCAATTTCCTTTGCATCACCCTGTTGCTTTTTTAATTGCTGCACAATATTATCATAACTTTTTTCGTCGCGGTTCTGGCTTAATTTGTGGACATTATCCATTTCTGTTATTTCAAGTTCAAAAGCAAGAATGGCTTTGATCATTTTTTCTTTATAATCGTTGGGGAGATTATCATAAACAGTGGATGAAGCGGTATTGTTATTTTCGAAACGAAGAGACAGTTTTTTGAGCAAGTCGATCAGAGCAGCCTCGTCCAAAAATCTGATCTGGCCCCTTGCGTGTATTGAAATATAATTCCAGGTAGAGGCCTGCTGCGGATTGCCACTGTACCAGGAGCCGCTTACATAAGTATGCGGACCAGTAAACAATGCAAGCGCATTTGGATTTTCTTCTAAAGCCTGGTGATGATCAGATTTCTTTGCCATATGCCCGTAGATAAAAAGCTTTCCCTCTTTTTCTTCAACCAACACCGGAACTTGTGTGACCGCAATCCTACCATTCTTATCAGAGCCGATCAAAGTAACGAAGGGATGATCCCTCATGAACGAGATCAGTTTTTCTAAGTCGTGCTCTTTGTAGTGAGGATAGTTGTACATGAGAACCTTAATTTTCTTGATGAAAAGGTTAAAATAAAACCACTGCAAGCTAATGGAAAAGATGTTTCGCGCAAAGACGCAAACCTGCCTGCCGGCAGGGAGTAATACATAAATTCCCGCGATGCTTTGCGGCTTAGCGATTCTTAGCGACTTTGCGCGAAATTAATTTGCTGAATAGAGAACAAAGTGCGCAAGTGTGCGACGCAACAGGTTTTGAGCAGACATGCGGATGTTGGCTTCATAATTATCCGCACAATCCTTCTTAATCCTGCAAATCCTAGTTCTTCTTCTGTTGACCCGGAGCAAAAGGCTTTGCAGATTGTGTGCCTGCAACTTTCTTTGCTTGTCCCGGAGGCAGAGTGGTTTTTGATTTTGAGTTGACTTTTACAACACACGACGTAAAAATTAAGACAGCAGGCAAAACAAAAAGAAATCGAAGATTTTTCATAGTTGCGATTTGCTGACAAAATACACTGTCTCTATGAGATCACCGATGCTACTTTTTCCTGTCCAATATTCGCATTGCGCATAGCAATACTACGTACCACATGGGCAGCAAACTCGGAAAATGCTTTTTTACTGATCTCATCATCGCCTACCATAACGGGTATTCCTTCATCGCCGCCTTCACGAATGCTTTGTACAATGGGAATTTGCCCGAGCAGTGGAATATCATATTCATCAGCAAGGCGCTTTCCACCTTCTTTCCCAAAAATGTAGTATTTATTATTGGGCAATTCCGCCGGCGTGAAATAACTCATGTTTTCCACAAGTCCAATGATCGGCACGTTAATCTGGGCCTGGCCAAACATCGCGATCGCTTTTTTTGCGTCGGCCAACGCCACATCTTGTGGAGTCGTAACGATGACGGCACCGGTAACGGGGACTGTTTGCACCAATGTCAAATGAATATCACCGGTTCCGGGTGGCATATCGATCACTAAATAATCAAGATCGCCCCAATACACATCAGTAACAAACTGCCGGATAGCGCTGCTGGCCATGGGTCCGCGCCAAACCACTGCATTTTTTTCATCAACCAGCAAACCGATGCTAATCAATTTGATTCCGTAACGCTCAAGTGGGGCGATCATTCCTTTGTCTCCGATCTCTATCATCATCGGCCTTTCCCCGCGAACACCAAACATGATCGGCACGCTGGGCCCATAAATATCGGCATCCATTAAACCCACTTTTGCGCCGCCCTGCGCCAATGCCAACGCAAGATTGGCAGCCACTGTGCTCTTTCCAACTCCGCCTTTGCCGCTTACCACGGCAATAATATTTTTCACTTTTGGCAGTATGGATCCCGGGTCGGACCGTTTGGTGGTCGTATTAGAAATGAATTTCACGTCCACAACCGCGTCTTTATTTACAAGGCTCTTTATTGCCTTTATACAATTGTTTTTGATCAAGTCTTTCAAAGGGCATGCTGGGGTAGTAAGCACAACAGTAAAGGAAACATAATTGCCTTCAATATTGATATCCTTTACCATATCGAGGGTAACAATGTCTTTTCCTAGGTCGGGTTCCTGCACATTACCCAAGGCCTTTAAAATATCTTCATTGGTCATGTAGGGTCTGATTTTTGTCCGAAGGACTCTCCAGGGGAGTCATTTGACCTTCGGAGTAGTTTTGAATGATAACTTTGCCTGTTCGTTAAAACGATTGTAAAAAAATATTTTTTCTGCGCAAAGGTAACCATCAATCGTCTTATTTGTTTTTCAGTTTAAACAACTTGTCTTTATTTTGAGGAAATGAAAAAAATTCTCTTTTATATTGGAATTGCTTTCATAATACCAGCTACTGCGAAAGCTCAATTTGAAACGGTTCGCGACTCTGTGGTGCAGCTATACGGTATTGTGATGACGGCCGATAGTCTTGTAGGTATCCCCGCAGTGAGCATCATGATAAACGGGCAAAACCGGGGAACCATAACCAATGGCCAGGGTGTTTTTTCCATCGTCGCTTTAAAGGGTGACGTGATCAATTTTACCCATGTGACCTATAAACCTAAGCAAATTACGATCCCAAAGAATCTTGAAGGCAGTCAATACAGTATTGTGCAGTTGATGGTAGCCGACACAGTTTATCTTCCTGCCACAATCATCCGGCCCCGGCCGACGCCGGAACAATTTGCAAGAGATTTTGTCAATTCCAAAGTGGATGATGATGATATTGAAGTTGCCCGCAAAAATACCGATGCAGCCAAACGACGTATCTTATTAAAATCAGTTCCCGGCGATGCCGGCGAAGCCACGCAGCTTCAATTTCACAATATTGCAAACAAGGCGAGCTATGCAGGCCAGGTTCCCCCGATGAATATTTTCAACCCCGCAGCATGGTCCGAATTTATACAGGCCTGGAAGCGAGGAGATTTTAAGAATAAACAGTAGACGAACCACGATTTGGCTGGATTTAAGTTGGTTTCTAGGATAATTGTGTAGCCAGCGTCCCCACCCTCTTGCATCTTTGTTGTGTCACTCACTTGTACGCTTGTTTTCTACTCAACAGTTTATTTCACGCAAAGGCGCAAAAGATTAATGCAGAAGTCGCTAAAATATCTCGCGACTCAGCGAACTTTATCGTCTTTGCGTGAAAGATCTTTTTCTCTTAGCTTGCGATGAATTTCTTTTTAATAAAAAATACCTTATGGCAAAGGTCTCGGTTATTGGCGCTGGTACAATGGGAAATGGAATTGCGCACGTATTTGCACAACATGGTTTCGAAGTTCATTTAGTTGACGTATCGGAACAGCAATTAGAGAAGGCTGTCAAAACGATCGGCAAAAATCTTGACAGGCAGGTGGCCAAAGAAATCATAAGAAAAGAGAAAAAAGAGGAAACGTTACTCAACATTGTAACAACAACTTCTCTGCAGGAAGGGGTAAAAAATGCAAGGCTGGCTGTTGAAGCTGCGACAGAGAATGTAGAATTAAAACTCAAAATATTTAAAGAGATCGACGCAGCTTCGCCTGGCGGCTGTATTCTTGCCACAAATACCTCTTCCATTTCCATCACAAAGATCGCGTCAGTAACGACTCAACCAGAAATGGTAATAGGTATGCACTTTATGAATCCTGTGCCGGTGATGAAATTGGTAGAGGTTATCAGTGGTTATGCTACAAAAAAAGAAGTCACTGCGCAGGTTGTTGAACTAGCAAAACAGCTTGGAAAAATTCCTTGCGTGGTGAACGATTATCCCGGTTTTATTTCTAATCGCATTTTGATGCCCATGATCAACGAAGCGATCTATAGTTTATACGAAGGTGTGGCTGGCGTTGAAGAAATTGATACAGTGATGAAGTTGGGCATGGCTCATCCTATGGGACCCTTACAGCTTGCTGATTTTATTGGCCTCGATGTTTGCTATTCCATCCTGAATGTTTTGCATGATGGATTTGGCAATCCAAAATATGCTCCTTGTCCCTTATTGACCAATATGGTGACCGCAGGAAAACTTGGTGTAAAAACAAGTGAAGGATTTTATAAGTATACATCCGGAACCAAGGAACTGGTGGTGAGTGAGCGGTTCAATAAGTGATCATATGGGCAACAAGAATTTTCAAAATGCCTGGGTGATCCTTGGTTACATTTCTTCTCTCCTTGGCGGTATAATTGGAATGTTTATCGGCTCGATTTTAATAAGTGCAAAAAGGACCTTGCCAGACGGGCGTGTTGTCTGTGTTTTTAATGAACGAAACAGGAAGCACGGTAGGATAATTCTGTATTTGGGCAGCAGTATTCTTATCTTATCGATTCTTTTTCTTATGAACTGGTTTTTTCTTGAAAAAGTTTTATTCGGCAGATCGTCAAAATAAACGAGGGGCACATGTTATCCTTTTATGTAGTCACCCCGGACTTGATCCGGGGTCTGAAAATTGTTTTTATTAGATTCCGGGCCATGCCCTGAATGACAGTGTAAGTGCGATTTCTATAGCTTTTTTTTTGACGCTTTCTAAATCTTCGCTATTTCCAACCCCCTGATCTCTTTCAACTTTAAAAGAATGAGCTCGTGGTTTGCTTTCGGAATTCCGATATCCATTCTGCAAAACAATTCCATTTGCTGATCACGTATTGTACAATTGTATTTTTTTGCGGTCATCATTACCTCGTTCATCCTGGTATAATCAAATTGTAAACGATACTTTATTTCAATAGCCCTTTGGACAACAGGTGTTGTTTGTAATGCGAGTGCGGTCGCAGTTTTATAAGAGTTGATCAACCCAGGCAGGCCCAAAAGAGTTCCACCAAAGTACCTTACAACCACCACGGCAAGATCCGTTAATTGTTTACTATCAATTTGTCCTAAGATGGGTTTGCCTGCGCTGCCGGAGGGTTCGCGGTCATCACTGCTACGAAATGTATTTCCATCCGTGCCAAGGCGATAAGCAAAACAATGATGTGCTGCCCTTGGATGTTCATCCTTTAATCGCTGCAATTGTTTTTTAAAATCTGCAACATCCGAGATCGGAAAAGCAAAAGCAATAAACTTGCTCCCGCGATCTTTAAATTCTGCGGACCCGGGTCTCTCAATCGTATAGTAATAATCGGATAACATGAAGCGGCCTTCCAGCCGTTTCGCAAGATAACGGGGCTGTTATTTTATTTCGCCCTTTTCTTTAACTCCGAAACAGGCATGGTCATCATTCTTCCTATCGGCTTTCCGTTCCTATAGGTGATCACTCTCAAATTAGAAGCATCTTTCGGCACAATGAGAGGCTCTTTATATTCAGGATAGAATTTATCGGGGAATGAGTTGTCAAAACTGTAATAAATATTCAAGCCCTGCACTTCCGTGCTTAATTCCACTTGTATTTGCCCGCTTCCATTTTTCGTTGCTTTGAAGATCGGATCAAAAACACTCGGAGCATATTTTTTCTCCGCTACGTCATATCGCTCAAAATGTTTCTCAACTCGTGATTCAAAATCATTCCAGTTCTTCTTCTCTTTTGGCGACCATACTGATTCTGCTGTGGCAAATGCCCTCGGCCAAAGCATATATTGCACATGTCGCATATTATACACTTGTTCTGTCCATAAATTTGCCTGGCCGCCCTTGATATATTTTGCATCTACTCCATCAGGAACCGGTTCAAACTCATACGACTTTTGTAATCTCAAAGTAGCATAAACGGGCGGTTCAATAATTGCGTCACCTTGCATATAATCCAAATAGGCATAAGTGGTAGGGCTCATCACCACCTCGTGTCCCATTTTTGCAGCTTCGATGCCACCTTTTATTCCTCTCCAGCTCATAACTGCAGCATTCGGTGCAAGACCCCCTTCCAGTATTTCATCCCAGCCAATTACTTTTTTTCCTTTTGATTCAACGATCTTCTCCACTCTTTTTTCAAAATAACTTTGTACCTCTTCCTGTGTTTTCAATTTTTCTTTTTGCATCAGCGCTTTTATTGCATCACTTTTTTCCCAAAAATTTTTCGGGCATTCATCGCCACCCACGTGTATGTATTCAAATGGAAATAGTGCCGCCACTTCGGTAAATACTTTATCGAGGAAATCATAGACTTTATCATTGGCAGGGCAAAGCGTGTTGTCAATAAGTGCGATCGGCGGAGCGCCGTGGGACCAATCCATGAAATTCTCACCCGACCGCACTTTGTATTTATCAGCACCTTGCGTACAGGAAAGTTCAGGATACGAAGCAACCGCAGCCAGACTATGCCCGGGAACATCTATTTCAGGAAGGATGTTTACAAAGCGATCTTTCGCATATTGCACTAACTCTTTAATATCATCTTGTGTATAAAATCCTCCATAATCTCTTGGTTCATCATCTGCAGGCGGAGTAAAGCTTCCGAATGTGCCAACCTTTTTTACATTCCATGCACCAACAGAAGTAAGTTTGGGCAAAGCTTTGATCTCAACCCTCCAACCCTCATCATTGCTCAAAGTAAGATGCAGCATATTAAACTTATACTTCACCATATCATCAATAAAACTTTTTACTTCCTGTTTGGTAAAAAAATGACGGGTTACATCGAACATCAAGCCCCTCCAACCAAAACGGGGATAGTCTGTGATCTCGACTGCAGGCATGGTCCAGGAAACATCCTTTGCGACCGTTTTACTCTCTATTTCTTTTGGAAGCAGTTGCAAAATGGATTGAGCCCCATAAAACAAACCTGCTGCTTTGTTTGCCGAAACAGTCACTTCATTTGTTGTAACTGAGAGTTTATATCCTTCATTACCGAGCGATTTATCTTGACTAGACAAAAGAACCAATTTAATAGCCCCGCCTGAGCCGGATTTCGACACAGGAATTTTATATCCTGTGGGAGTATTTAACGCATCAGCAAGAAAATGAGCCACCCTATTTGCATCCGCATCGGTGGATACCAGTAGGATCACAGATTTATCAGTTAGCTGAAATGACCCCGTCTTGGCAGTAACTGAAGCAGGTATTGGAATAATATTGATTGAAGCTGTTTGTGATAAAACAAGTAAACTGATTCCTGAAAAAAAGGAGGCGACAAGCAATTTTTTCATCTGGTTATTTTTAAAATTTAAGGCGTTAAGATACGATGGGAAGATATATCAATTGAGGTAAATTTTTATCTTTTTCATAAATTGAGATATGAAACCAAAAATTCTTCTCACCGCCGTTCTTGGTTTATTTTTTATTCCTGCATTTTGTTTTCCAAATCCGCCGGATGATCATCCAACACTTGCCATCGGGTCCAAAGCGCCTGCTTTTTCATTGAAGGGCGTTGACGGCAAAACTTACTCACTCGCATCGTTCGCCAAATATAAAATTCTTGTCATCGTTTTTACATGTAACCACTGTCCCACTGCGCAGGCCTACGAAGACCGGATCATTCAGCTGACCAACGACTATCGTCCAAAAAATGTCGGCGTGGTCGCAATCAATCCAAATGATCCTTCCGCCATAAGACTGGATGAACTTGGCTATACAGATATGAGCGACACTTATGCTGAGATGAAGTTAAGAGCTGCTCAAAAAAAATTCAACTTTCCGTATTTGTATGATGGTGCCACACAATCGACGGCAAAAGCCTATGGACCGGTTGCAACACCTCACGTTTTTATTTTTGACAACGAACGCAAACTTCGCTACCAGGGTCGCATCGACGATGTTGAAAAACCAACAAAAACGCCAAAAAGTTTTGACACGCGCAATGCCCTTGATGAATTGTTACAAAACAAAGAGGTGACTGAAAAAACCACCAAGGTGTTTGGGTGCTCCATAAAGTGGGCGGAAAAAGAAAACTGGATAGTAAAGGGTCGTGAGGAGTGGGCAAAAGAACCGGTGGAACTTGAAACAATTGACGAGGCTGGTATAAAAGAACTACTGGGAAATAGTTCAGGGAAATTGCGATTAATAAACATATGGGCCACATGGTGTGGTCCCTGTGTTGTTGAATTTCCTGAATTTGTTACCATGAACAGGATGTACAGGGGAAGAGATTTTGAATTTGTCAGTATCTGTCTCGATGACCTGGAGAAAAAAGACAAAGCGCTTAAATTTCTCAAGGAAAAACAAGCTTCAAATAAAAATTACATCTTCAATATAGACAACAAATACGCTTTCATCGAGGCTATCGATCCTAAATGGCAGGGTGCATTGCCTTACACAATGATCGTCGAACCGGGCGGAAAGATTGTGTATGCACATCAAAACATTATTGACCCAGCGAAGATGAAAAGGCTAATTGTCGACAACCCCATTATTGGAAGATATTACTAGGTAATGAGTAATCAGTAATCAGTAATGAGTGATCTCAGTGTTACTGGTTCCCAGTTCCCAGCAAACAAAATGAGTAATGAGTAATCAGTAGTGAGTGATCATTAAATAGAAACCAGCATCCAGAGACAAGCAAGAATTTCCTTACATTTAACCCTCGAAAAAATTCTTAGTATGGTAACCCAAAAACTATTAACCTTTTTGATCGCGCCCGCTATACTTTTAGCTTTTATAACCAAACCCGAGCGGGCAAATTTTACGGGCGAATGGAAATTGAATGAAGGCAAAAGTGACCTGGGCCAATTTGCACCTTACGCTCCCCGAGCAATTAAAGTAACGCAGGTAGCTGACTCAATTACCATTTCAAAAACAGCTCCATCCATGAATGGCGACGACTTTACGATGACAGAAACATTAAGCTATGATGGTAAGGAAACAAAAACAACCATTTTTGGCACTTCAACACGAACAGCCTCAGCAAAATGGTCTGATGACGGGCAAACGCTCACTATAGCTTATGTTCTTATGCTTGATTTTAACGGTCAAAATACAGAAATTAAAGGGACTGAGGCCTGGACACTGGGAGATGGTGGTAAGACACTTGTATCACAAAACAATTCCTCTTCTTCTTTTGGAGAAATGCAGGCAAAGGGAGTTTACGACAAATAAAACCAACTGCTTAAATGCGATCCCGGAGATTTTTTCTTCGGGATTTTTTTTTTGAAGCGAACCGGCACGTCCTTGTTCCGTCAACATTTAATCGTTGTGATCTTTGTGGTTCTTCATGCACTTCTTGACCCTTCCCATTCCGGATAAGTATGGTCACAAAGCCCACCAAGGATCACAATGGACACGAAGGTTGCCCCCAAGGATTACTCAGTTTATGATTTTTTATTCGGGATTTTTCGTTGAAGCCACATTTTTTGAAAACGGAGTGGCTAAAACCGCTTATTACGATGAAAATGATAATTTGTTGGGAACAACAACTAACGTGGACCTTATCGCTTTGCCGGAAAAAGCCCGGGATCATATTAATAAAGAATATCCCGGTTATTCGATTGAGAAGGTAGTTTTCTTCGGTGACAATGAGGCAAATGACACAGACATGTCTCTGTTTAACCAATCAGTTGAAGACGAGGATAATTATTTTCCTTTATTGATCAAAGGTTCCAAAGAGATCATCCTTAAAGTTTCACCTGAAGGAGACGTTTCCTTTTTTGGGAATTTTAAATAATAGGAAAAGGCCGGCCGAAGGTCGGTCCTGGTCTAGCGGTTAGCTTTTGTGTCTAGTGATGATATTTCGCCGATGACGTAAAAGACGATGGACAGCTGATCAAGTTCGGTGTCAGCGGAAGCTAAAGATGTCATGCCGGGCTTGATCGCGCATCTGCATAGAAACTTTCAGCTTTTTCATCGTGTTATAAGGTTTGCAGTTAATTCGCGCTGTATTCTCCTAAAACCTCTCCAAAGGAGTCCTTTTGGACAAACCTTTAACTATAAACGGATCCTTCAGAAAAGGCATAGCCCTATCTTTGCGCCATGCAAAAAATCGGCATCCTTGGGGGCGGCCAACTGGGACGTATGTTACTCCAGGCTGCGGCCAATTATCCTGTTGAAACTTTTGTTTTGGAAAATGACCCAAGTTGCCCGGCCGCACATCTGTGCCATCATTTTACCTGTGGAGATATCAAAGATTTTGACGCTGTCTACGATTTCGGAAAAGGCCTTAATGCCATCACCATCGAGATCGAAAATGTTAATGTAGACGCTCTTGAAAAATTGGAGAATGAAGGAATTAAAGTCTTTCCGCGACCGCATGTATTAAAGACTATTAAAAACAAGATCCATCAAAAGCAGTATTACCAGCAACATGAAATTCCAACTGCTGAATTTATTGTGACTGAAAACCTGGAAGAGCTTGATTCAAGAAAAAATTTTCTTCCTGCCGTCCATAAACTGGGTGAAGGGGGTTATGATGGACGCGGGGTCCAGGTATTGAAGAGTCTTGAAGACATTGAGAAAGGTTTTGATAAACCCGCGGTGCTGGAAAAGCTGATTCATATTCACAAAGAGATCTCTCAAATCATTGCAATTAACGGTAAAGGTGAAACCGCTATTTATCCGCCGGTGGAGATGCTTTTTGACCCTATCTTTAATCTGCTCGACTATCAACTCTGCCCCGCGCAGCTGGACATGAAAATTCTCTGGAAGGCAGAAGCCATTGCCCTCGCCGTAGTTCGCAATTTTAAATCGCCGGGAATTTTTGCAGTAGAGATGTTCATTCACAAAAATGGAGATGTCTTCGTGAACGAAACGGCACCTCGCGTGCACAACAGTGGCCATCATACCATTGAAGCTCATTACAGTTCCCAGTTCGACATGCTCTGGAGAGTTATGCTTGATTATCCGCTGGGCAATACCAATGTTATCTTGCCTTCCATCATGGTAAACATAGTCGGCGCCGACGGATTCATTGGCGAAGTGAAATATGAAGGACTGGAGGAGGTCTTAAAAATAGAAAACGCCTTTGTTCATTTGTATGGCAAGAGGCAAACAAAACCGGGCCGCAAGATGGGCCATGTTACCATTCTCAGTCCTGAAAAACAGGACCTTCTCTTTAAGTCGAACAAAGTAAAAAGAACTTTAATAGCAAAATCCTAGTGTTCTTTTTATTCATAAGGAAAACCGTTTGTAATTTTGGATTGTTTGTTGTGCAGGTATAGCGAAGATTTGGCGTCTAAACCGTTTTGATTTTTGAGGCTTTTCTCTTAACCATAATTGAGCTCTGGTGAAATTAATATTCAAACCTTTAAGACTTCTGCTGACAGGAATTGGCATTATCATTTTTTCATCTTGCGGGAGGTCTGATAAAAAAAGCTCTGCGGACGGCTCTGGAGGCCCACAGCGGGGAGGTGGCCAGGGCGGACAACAACCGGCCATGGCAGTCGATATTTTCATAATAAAACCAACGCTTATTAACGAAAAAATTGAAGTATCCGGCAGTTTGGAAGCTAATGAAACTACTGAGATACATCCGGAGATCTCGGGCAGGCTTGTGCAACTAAATATCGCTGAAGGAAAATTTGTAAAAAAGGGCTCATTGTTAGCCAAGACATATGATGGTGATCTGCAGGCACAACTCAAAAAGCTGCAAGTACAGTTGGATATTGCGAAAACGAATGAGGAACGTTCGTCTCAATTATTGAAAATACAAGGCATCAGTAAGTCTGACTACGATGCAAGTCTTTTGAATGTAAATAATATCAAAGCCGATATTGATATCACAAACGCGAACATTACGAAGACCGAGATCAGGGCGCCATTCGATGGAAAATTAGGTCTGAAAAACATCAGCCCCGGTGCGTTTGTTACACCGCTAACAGTCATTACCACCATTAGCCAGGTTAATAAACTGAAACTTCAATTTAGCGTACCGGAAAAATACGGAGCAGAGATCCGGAATGGTCAGCAAATTTCATTCACGGTAAATGGCTCGGAAAAAACTTTTACAGCAACTGTGTTGGCTACAGCAACTGAAATTGGCCAGGATACGAGAAGTTTAATGGTAAGAGCAATCGTACAAAATAATGACCCGGCATTAATACCCGGCACATTTGCCAATGTGCAAATGATCCTTGGGAATAATCCAAATGCCATTGTGATTCCCAATAGTTCGGTTATACCGCAGGGTAGAAAAAAACAGGTTTTCGTTTTCAAGGATAGCAAAGCTCTTCCCCTGGAAATAACGACAGGCTCCAGGGATTCTGCCAATGTGCAGGTATTGGCAGGACTAGCTTCCGGCGATACGCTTATCACCTCCGGTTTGTTATTCCTTCGTCCTGGGGTTGATGTAAAGATCTCGAAGACTGATAAAGGAGGGTAAAAAGTATTTTTAAAAAAATTAATTCTTTTAACCCACCAGGATTTTAAGCTGCCGCTAAAAACTTGTCGAATTATAAAATATCTAGAGGGTTAAGGTTATGAATTTATCAGAGCTTAGTTTGCGAAGACCGGTACTGGCCATTGTCTGTTCAATTATCATTATTGTTTTTGGAGTAATAGGCTATAAATTTCTTGGAGTAAGAGAATATCCCGCCATAGATCCTGCAGTCGTGAATGTCCGCACTTTTTATGTAGGTGCCAACGCTGATATCATAGAGCAACAGATCACTGAACCTCTTGAAAAAGTGATCAACGGTGTACAGGGCGTAAAAAATATTACCTCGTCAAGCCAGCAGGGCACAAGTGCTATTACAGTTGAATTTGAATTGAATGTTGACCTGGAACAAGCGGCCAATGACGTTCGTGATAAAGTCTCGCAGGCAGTGGGGAATTTGCCGCAGGATATCGATGCCCCTCCTATTGTTTCGAAAGCCGATGCGGATGCCGATCCAATTCTTTTTGCCCAGATACAAAGCGAGCACAAAGGACTAATGCAGTTGACTGACTTTGCAGAAAATGTAGTGCAGGAGCGTTTGCAAACAATTCCTGGAGTTAGTTCTGTGAATGTTTTCGGCAAGCGGTATTCGATGCGTTTGTGGATCGATCCTTCTAAACTTGCATCGTACAAACTTACGATCGGTGATATCCAGGCTGCCCTGAACAGGGAAAATATAGAACTACCCGGAGGAAAGATAAGGGGCAACGAGACCCAGCTCATCGTGAAAACGTTTGGACAACTTACAACCGAAGATGATTTTAATAATCTTATCCTTCATGAGGACAGTAGTGGCGTCGTGCGCTTGAAAGACGTGGGATCTGCCGAACTTGGACCGGACACTGAAGAGCAGTCATCCCGCAAGAACAATGTTCCTTCTGTAAACCTTGCAGTTGTTGCTCAACCAGGGAGTAACCAGATCGAAATTGCTGATGAAGTTTATAAACGCATCGACGAGATCAAAAAGGATATGCCGCCTGATATCATATTAGGTGTAGGCTATGACAGAACGCAATTCGTTCGTAAGGCGGTTACTGAGGTGAAAGAAACTCTTGCCATTGCTGTTGGTCTTGTAGTGCTTATTATTTTTCTCTTCTTCCGTGAGTGGACCATTGCCTTCCGACCCCTGATCGATATTCCTGTCTCACTCATCGGTGGCTTTTTTATTATGTACATCGCCGGATTTTCTATAAATGTACTCACGTTATTGGCCATTGTGCTTGCAACGGGTCTTGTTGTTGACGATGGAATTGTAGTGACCGAGAACATATTTAAGAAAATGGAACACGGTATGAACAAGCGAAAAGCAGCTCTTGAGGGCTCTAAAGAAATTTATTTTGCTGTCATAGCGACTTCACTCACGTTGGCAATTGTTTTTCTGCCGATCATTTTTTTGCAAGGTTTCGTTGGCCGATTGTTTCGTGAATTCGGTATGGTTCTCGCCGGGGCCGTATTGATCTCTGCTTTTGTTTCTTTGTCGTTGACTCCCGTACTCAACATATACTTTACAAAAAAAGATCCTACAAAGCATTCGTGGTTCTATCGTAAAACAGAACCATTTTTTTCAGGGCTGGAAAATGGTTACCGGAAGGCATTGCAGGGTTTTATGAAAGCACGGTGGATGGCTTTTGTGATCATCGTCGCTTGTGCAGGCATTATTTATTTTATTGGAAGATCACTCCCCTCGGAGCTTGCCCCCTTGGAAGATCGTAACCGGGTGCGTACGGCCATCACCTTGCCAGAGGGAACTGATTTTGATTATACTGATAAAGTAGCCTATAACATTACTCAAACACTTTTGGATTCAATTCCTGAAAAATATGTTGTGCTCACTTTTGCTCCTGGTTTCGGGGGAGGCGGTAGCAATGCAGCTTTTGTAAGTATGGGTCTTGTGGACGCAAATCAACGTAAACGCTCCCAGGATCAGATTGCACAACAAATGACAAATATGTTCCGCCGTTTGAACAATGTCAGAGTATTTGCCGTACAGGAGCAGACAATTTCAGTGGGCATCGGAGGTCGTGGCTCGTTCCCTGTTCAATTCGTATTACAGAATTTGAATTTTGACAAGCTGAAAGAGAAAGTTCCTGAGTTCATGGAAGAAGTGAGAAAGAGTCCGGTGTTCTTAGCTTCCGATGTGAATTTGAAATTCAATCAGCCGGAATTGCAAATCACTATTGATCGCTTAAAAGCAAACCAGCTTGGTGTTTCGGTGCTGGATGTCAACAATACTTTGCAATTAGCATTGAGTGGAAAAAGATTTGGTTATTTTATCATGAACGGAAAACAATACGAAGTGATCGGCCAGGTCGACCGGGGCCAGCGCGATGATCCGTTAGATTTGAAATCATTTTATGTAAAAAGCAACAAGGGCGAATTAATCCAACTCGACAACCTGGTGAGTATGATTGAAACAGCAAACCCTCCAACTATCTTCCATTTCAATCGCTTCAAAAGTGCCACTGTGCAGGCCGGACTTGTTCCCGGAAAAACCATCGGTGATGGAATTGCAGAAATGCGACGCATAGGTGATAAAGTACTGGATGAATCATTCAATACGTCTTTAGCTGGTGCATCGAGGGATTTTGCAGAAAGCTCCTCCAATACTGCATTTGCATTTTTCCTCGCCCTCGGTCTTATTTACCTTGTATTGGCCGCCCAGTTTGAAAGTTTCATTGATCCTTTTATCATAATGATCACGGTACCTCTTGCCCTGGCCGGAGCTGTATTAAGTTTGAAATTATTCGGACAAACCCTCAATATATTTTCACAGATCGGCATAATCATGCTCATCGGTTTGGTGACTAAGAATGGAATTTTGATTGTTGAATTTGCCAACCAGAAACGAAGACGCGGTGAACCAAAATTATCCGCAACGATTGGGGCAGCTGCTGCCCGTATGAGACCTATACTGATGACAACTTTAGCCACGACACTGGGCGCATTGCCCATCGCCCTGGCAATTGGCTCCGCCGGAAAGAGCCGGATACCACTCGGCGTTGTGATCGTAGGAGGAATGTTGTTTGCCCTGATACTCACATTATTTGTTGTACCCGCCTTGTATACTTTCCTTTCATCAACAAAGAAAAAAGTGAATTTGGATGAGGAATTAGGAGTTGGACAAACGTTAAGTCATGAAGAATTAGAAACTGCATAAAAGGAAAAAAACATCAACCAAGATTTTACTAATGCTGAATCGACAAAAGAGAGTACAAGAGAGTGACACCTGCCTGTCCGCTAGGCAGGCAACCAAAGCTGGAAGCTGCAATGAAGTCCGCAAACAAAAAAAAATCATCCACCATATCGTTTTGCTTCTTTTTCTATTTATTGCTTTATCATCATATGCTCAAAGAATATTAACGGTGGAAGAAGCCGTTGCAAGTGCCCTGCAAAAAAATTATGACATCATCTTATCAAGGAATGATTCGATTATTGCAGCCATTGATTATTCTTACCGGAATGCGTTGTTCATACCCCGGGTAAATGCAAACGTGGGGGTTTTGTGGAACAACAATTCGCAAAAACAAACATTGGCTGATGGAACCAAAAGAGACCTGAGCGGATTGAAATCAAATAACATCAATTCGCAGGTTGCACTCAACTGGACGTTATTTGACGGCTTGAAAATGTTTGTGCTTCGTGACAAGGCGGAGCAATTACTGGAGTTTGGAGAATTGGAAATAAAGAACCAAATCGTAAATACTGTAGCCGCTGTCATCAACAACTATTACAATATAGTCAGGCAAAAACAGCAATTGAGATCTATTGAAGAGCAAATGTCCATCGATAGCGAACGGGTACGGTTGGCTCAATATCGCCTTGACGTAGGTGTAGGAATAAAACCAGACTTGCTCCAAAGTAAGATTGATCTGAATGCTCAAAAAGCAGCGCAGCTGCAACAGCAGGCATTGATAGAGCAATTGAAGGAGCAATTGAACCAGGCCATGGCCGTGCCACAATTTACCATCTACGATGTGGTAGATACCATTACCATTAACACTGGCATTTCGCTGGGCGAAGTGATGAATGCAGCAGAAAAAAACCCCTCAATGCTGATGGCAAAGAAGAACATAGATATCGCTGGTCTCACATTGAAGCAGACAAAAGCAGACCTTTACCCGACTATTTCTTTTAACTCGGCTTATAATTTCAGCCGTACGACCAACCAGGCGGTCATTAATAATTTTTCAACTCTCTTTAACCAGGTTCGGGGGCTTAACTATGGATTTACAGCCACTATTCCCATACTCAATAATTTTAACACCAGGCGCCTGATCAAACAAGCAAAGTGGGGCGTGGGTTATCAGAATATCGTTTATGAAAATCAAAAATCGATCACGGACCTGAGTGTGATCAATGCGTTTCAGAATTATGAACAGCAGAAAAAAGCCCTGGCCTTAGAGGAAGAAAATATTTTACTGGCAAGAGAGAATCTTGATATCGTTTTTCAAACTTACAAATTGGGTGCAGCTACATTGCTTCAACTCAAGCTGGCCCAAAACAGTCTTGCAGATGCAGAGAACAGGCTGATCGAAGCAAGATTTAATGCAAAGGTTTCGGAAACAGAATTGATGAGACTAAGTGGCCAACTTATTAAGTAAGGCACAAGATTCAAGGTTCAAGTCCAAAGAATGAAACGTGGGCGAAGCAATCTATTTATTTCCATCTAGGTAACTTGTTCCTTGTTCCTTGTCCCTTGTCCCTTTTTATTGTTTCTTTGCTTTCAAAATTCACTTAATGAACCCAATCGTTGGAATTATTATGGGAAGTGATAGCGACTTAACGGTAATGCAAGCTGCTTCCGATATTCTCAAACAATTTAACATTACTCATGAAGTCACAGTGGTGTCTGCTCACCGGACGCCACTTCGCATGGTTGAGTACGCACAAAAAGCAAAAGAAAGAGGATTAAAAGTAATCATTGCAGGAGCTGGCGGCGCTGCACATTTGCCGGGAATGGTGGCGTCTATGACATCACTTCCCGTGATTGGTGTCCCGATCAAATCATCTAATTCAATCGATGGCTGGGATTCTGTCCTGTCTATTTTGCAAATGCCGAATGGCGTTCCTGTGGCCACCGTTGCATTGAACGCGGCAAAGAATGCGGGTATACTTGCAGCTGAGATAATTGGCGTCTTTGATGATACAGTCTCAAAAAAAATTGGCGATTATAAAAATTCTCTCAATAATGAGGTAATCGAAAAAGTCGAAAAGTTAAAGAAGGAAGGCTGGGAGAATAACTTTGACTGAGTCATGCAGGGCTTCAATTCGTTTGCGAACCCATTGACTGCTAAGATGCAATTAGAGAATTTAAACGACCCGTTTTAAAAAAATTAGTTGGTTAAAAATCGCATATCACCCCTCTAAAACGCGAACCATGAAATTGGCACTTGGAGTATTTGCATTGCTTCTTTTCTGTTCCAACATTTATTCACAAGCAACCACTCCCGGCAAAGGCAGATTTGTGGTTGGAGCGGCAGGACCTGAACTCTTCCACGCTGGCGTAACGTACCGAATAGCTAATATCAATCAACTTGGGTTCAATGCTGGACTTGGCCCATCGTCGGGATCCGTGTGGACAGCTTTAAGCCTTGAAGATCGTTTCTATTTTGGAAGAAGCGATAAAAGAACAAATCAAAAAACCTGGTTTTGCCGGGTGGGAACGACATTTTTTCCCCAGGCAGAATCGCCACAACAATTCACATTCAACTTGACCGTGGGAAAAGATATTCTATTTAAGAACCCAAGGAACGGTATTACGATTGATGCTGGTGTATTTTATCTACAGGATAGTGAAGGATCGTCCATCATATTGATACCATCATTAGATCTTTGGCCGGCCTTGCGAATTCAATTTTATTTTGCTTGATGTGCCAGCTATTACTGTTGCCGATCATTTTCCTTTATCACTACAAACTCCTGTTCTAAACTCAACGAGTGTTGATAAACTTGCTGTATAAAATCCTTGCCCCATTTGGCATAGTAGTACATGAAGTTCTCGATCCTCTCCTGTAAACCATTTTTAGGAAACAGGTTTTCTTTAACAGTATGTATCTGCCGCTGCTGGTCTGTAAATTTTCTTCTTTCTGCACGCAGCATTTTCTTTTCCAATTCCTGAAGGCGGTAAATAGATTGAGTTCGCAACGCCTCCACGTGTTTCCCAAGTGTTGCATCCACTGCTTCTGCCTGTTTTTTCAAGGATTCATATAATTTATCAGCCTCTGTAAAGTTTCCATTGAGCTTTATCTCGTTCCTTGTTTCTCTTGCTACCAGCTTATTCATTAACTCCTGCTCAGGTAAAAAGAAATCTTCAACACCGAATCCCAGTTTGCTGACCTTTTCCCGCCATTTTTTTTCAATGATCAAAAATGAATTTCGCAAAAGCAAAACAGGAAAAGGGATTTCGTAAAACGTAAAAAGATCCTTTAACTGCAACCAGTAAGCGATCTCTCCTCCCCCACCTATATAAACAAGATTGGGCAAAATGAGCTCCTGGTAAATACCACGCAAAATAACATTGGGACTGAAACGTTCAGGATGTTCTTTCAGTTCAGAAAGAATTTCTTTGTCGTCAAACGTGAATCGTGATTCGTGAGTGACAAACTTATCTTTTATCCGCACAATCCTTTCTCTCATTCCATCTTTTAAATAAAATAAATTGATCTCCCTGGGGTTTGCTTGTAGCTTATAGCCTGCAGCGTGCAGCTCTTCCGCTGTTTGTTCAACAATTCCTGAAGCCGTCTCATTCAACAGGTCATCCATAAAAATTTTGGAGGCTTGTCTTTTTAGTGCAGCATTGTCCGGCATTAAAACGAGCAACCCGTATTCACCAAACAACCTATTAATAAGGTTAAAAGTTGCATCCTGTATCAACACACCTTCCCTGTAGCAATCCTTTATTATAGACAGGATCTCGTCACCATGAGTTAACACTGATAGCCGCCCCTCCAGCTGTAAGATCAGCCGCAGAAGTTCTTTGTCGATCTTCATCCTTCCAACAGCACCGGTCTGTTTAGTATTCCATACAATTTTTTCTCCATTCAGATAAAAATGTCCAAGTTCGTCGAGGTCTGCATCCTCGGACCCCATATAAAATACAGGAACAAAATTGTATTGAGGCAATGAGTCTTTGCAATGTTCGGACAGCTTTATTGCGTGAAGAATCTTGTAAACAAAATAGAGTGGTCCCGTAAAAATATTTGGCTGATGTGCTGTAGTAATTGTAAATGTATTCTCCGAAAGAAGTAATTCTATGTTTTCCCCGACTGCATCATTTTGTTCGACACTGGCATATTGTTTTTTTAACTCCTCTACAAGAACCTTTCTATTGGTTGAAAACCTTTTTCTCTCTGTTATTGCTTGCTGTATCCCCTGCAAAGAAGGGCTGTGATCATAAAATAGTTTCAAACCTTCTGCATGGTCCAGGTAATCTAAAATGATCTTTGTAAAACAATTGGTTTGGCGGTAAGGTAATCGTGCAGAGGTAAAATTCATAGAAGTAAAAATAAAAAGGCCCTGGCGCTATCGAAATTTCTATTTAAAAAATTAACGTTACTTTACCTGGAACGCGATAACGGAATTTCTGAAGAAAGTAGGAACATAAACGATTTTTGTTTTGGGATCGAAGCCGATATCGGCGGTATTGGTTTTTTGCGCCTTCCCGTCAAATAACAATTCCTTTGTTCCTTCGGCATGTACATACCACAATGCGCCCTGCCAGCAAGAAACCAGGAAATCGTTGCCGCTGACATTTTCAATGCCATCTGTTCCTCCTTCCATCCCATCACTGATCTTCATTAACGTCTTATCATCATTCACTTTGTAGGCACCCCCGGCATCCACGATAAAAAAATCATTTCCGCGTTTCAATACTCCATTGGCACCTTTCAGGTTTTGCACGTACACTGAAGATTTATCATTTTCTACCTTATAGATCACATTGTTCTTTGAATCAGAAACGAAAATAGTTCCATCGCTTCCAACAGAAATGTCATTTAGCCCTTTTGCTCCTTCAATTGGAACCTTTTTGTCAATCGCTCCTTTTTTTATGTCGATCACGACAATTTCATCGATATCTGCTGCATACAATTTCCCCTTATACATGCCCAAACCTTTGGGAGCGTTTAGACCGGTCACCCATTCTACGGCGATGATCTTTCCATCCATCCCAACTTTGGCCACAGACCCTTTGCCATCTTTAGCCCACCCATCAGTCCCGTCAATATTAGAAACATATAAAATCTTGTTGTCTGCATCGACTAGAACGGATTCCGGTACTTTCAAGACAGTATCCGTTTCCCAAAGTTTCGTTACTGAATGTTGTGCAAATACCCCGACGGAAATACAAAGAAGAATGGCGACCGGAAGAATTGGTTTCATAAACAAGAATTTTACTAAAGATACCAACAAAATGAAATGAAATATTTATGAAAATCTTCCTGGTTCAAAAGCAAAAATATCAATGGATGTACGTCGGTTACCAATGATCTCATTCACCAATTTTCCCGTGGCGGCAGCTGCCGATACTCCCAGCATGGCATGCCCACCGGCAAATGTGAGATTAGAGAACTTTGTATGCCTGCCAATATACGGAAGACCATCTGGCGTGACAGGCCTGTAACCATACCATGCATTTCTGGCTTCGGGTCGCGAAATGTTCAGTGAGGGAAAATATTTTTTTACAGAATCATAGATAGCTGTCACCCGACTCGGCAAAATATTATCACTGTGCCCACTCAGTTCCATTGTCCCCCCGATTCTTAACCAGCGATCGATGGGCGTCATCGCTGTCCGTGCTTCGATCAATATCGCGGGATGACGAAGATTCTTTTCCATATTTTCATAAACAACGCTGTATCCTTTTCCGGGTTGCATCAACAAATGAATGCCAGCCATCCTGGCAACGCCAGGCATCCAGGATCCATTGGCAATAATTATTTCATCTGCATCTATTTTCTGTTGGTCAGTGATAACTGAATGTATTTTCCCATCAATTCTTTCAAATCCTTTCACTTCTGTATTCAGTGAGAATTTTACTCCCTTGGTTTGCAAATAAAGATGTAGCGATCTCATCAGTTTTGCGGAGTCCAAATGACAATCATCCAGCCAAAGCACGCCACCAGCAGCATCGACTTCCACATCAGGTTCCAACGCCTGTACCTCTGCTGCACTGTAGGTTTGCGTCTTTAAACCTAAACTCACCGCCTGCTCAGTCAAATGCTTTTCATGATCACCGGTCTTTTCATTTTTAAAAAGTGTCCAGCAACCTTTTTCGATCATGGTGAAAGAATCATTGAATTCTTTTTTCAGATCGTTCATTAACTCACGGCTTAATTGCAGTAGATTGTTGAGGTGAGGAATATTCTCTTTTACCTTTTGTGCATTTGAATTTTTCCAGAACGTCAGTCCCCATTGTATCAGTTCCCAATTCAACCGCGGTTTAATGTAAAAAGGAGAAGATGAGCTCAGCATCCATTTAAGTCCCTGGCTTACAATTCCGGGGGATGCTAATGGAATAAAATGGCTTGGCGAAATATAACCCATGTTCCCAAACGAGCAGCCATCTGTTATGTCATTACGGTCAATAACCGTTACATCATGTCCTTCTTTATTCAGGTAATAAGCACAACATAATCCAACGACCCCACCTCCTATTATTGTTGTTTTCATAATTTTCAGGGCGCAAACTTATGAATTTCTGATGAAGCTTTCTCATCGGCTGCCATGAGTCATCTTGATGATCCTGCCATCTCTTGCACTCATGATCAGCTCAAAAACGTCTGAAGCATAACCTTTAGGAAGAGTCCCTCTCAGAAACCAGTATCCATCGATCAGGTAACATTCATAAGGTCTTTCAGTTGTTATGGTCGCCTTACCATACGATTTGAATAAAACGAATTCTGCCATAGAGATCGCCATCTCCTTATCCTTAATTAAGGTGTCAGATGCTAATTTATTATTCGCATCATTTAAAATATTCGCCAACATAAGTTTTGCGCTATCCTCGCCAATAACAGCCCGATTCTTATAATTCTGGCCCCAAAAACTAAGTGGCAATATTAAAGACAACAATATTAGAATAGTTTTTATCATAAGTTTTCTCCGGTTCTTATTGATTTAGACACAGGGTTCCTTTAATTTTTTCCGGTTAGATTTTTTATCACAGCAACTTCATTCTGATCAAATGGAGTTCCATCTTTTCTGAAAATATCATGGAACCATGTCTTTGGTTCCGTACTCCCTTCCTTGCTTCCCCAGGGAAAAATCGTATTACTCTTGCCACTTACAAAACCCCAATTAATCGCTCCTACGTTGTATTTTTTAAGAATAGGAAGATGTGTTTCGAATTTGCTCCCATTTGTTCTTGCCATATATTCAGTACAGATCAACGGACGGTTGCGTTTCAAAAGTTCTTTTATTTCTTTCTCCATATCTTCCGCCTTGTTGTAATTATGGAAAGTGATTATATCAGAATTATTTAACTGGAATTCATTAAGCTCTTTGTTATCATACCAGACACCAACCGTCAGTGGTTGAGAAGGGCGAATGCTCCATGCCCACTCAAATATATTTTTCAACAGCGGCATGGAGGTCAAATTGTAGCCACTATTGCCAGGCTCATTATAAAGATCCCAACAAAGAATTCGTTGATCATCTTTGAAGGTTGTTAAAATGTCCTTTACATATCGTTCGAGAATGACCCATCTTGCGCTGTCATTATGCAGAGACTGCGCCGGGCTTCTCATCCACCCTGAATTATGCACACCCGGTTTTGGCAACGGCTGTGTCCCGTACTTCGGCTCGGGATTCCAACAATCATCAAAAAAAACAAACAACGGTTTTATATGATGATTCGAAGCAAGTATCAAAAACGCGTCTATCCTTTTTTTAAATCCAAGCGAGTCGTTTGCCCATACAAGATCGTGCAGAAACACACGTAGCGTATTAAATCCTATTCCTTCGGCCCAGCCCAATTCACGATTGATGGTCGCGGTATCAAAAGTCTGAGCCTCCCACATTTCCAACTGGTTGATGGCAGTACTTGGCAAAAAATCGCAACCCACGAGCCAGCCTTGTTGCTTGTACCAGTTGTTCGCCTTTTCCTCCGACCAAATATTTGATTGGGCATTGACTGTAAGGGAAAGAGTAAAAATTAAAAATGCCGTGAGCGTTCTTTTCATTGTATCAGTTTAAATGTTGCCGGGACAAATTCTCAAACCTTTGGAAGCGTATACCCATTATGATATTCAGCAGCGAGATATTTGTTAGCTCCTTCCTCAGTGAATTTATTTGAAGCTGCATCCCAATAAATTTTCTTTCCCATGCGGAATGCAATATTTCCCATATCACAAACGGTAGCAACATGGGCAGCCAGCTGTACCGGGCATTTCAGATCTTCGAACTTTCGTGTTCTTATGGTATCAACAAAATTCTTTGTATGCAGAGCCAACCCGTCATCTACTTTCTTTTGCCGTGCCACAGCTTCCATTTTACTTTGGCCATTTATAACCTCAGGGATCACTTCCCAGCCACCACGATCAACTACCAATGTGCCATTATTACCAATAAAGGCCACTCCATGATCACGTTGATACGGGCCATCATTAATACCAGTCGCATGTTCCCATAGCATATTAAAACCATTGAATTCAAAAACCGCGGTTAAAGTATCGGGCGTTTCTTCGGCGTCATCTGGATAAGCAAACTTGCCGCCACTAGCGACAATACTTTTTGGCACCTCAGCCTTTGCGCCCAGCAATGCATAATCAATCATGTGCACACCCCAGTCGGTCATCAGGCCACCGGCATAGTCCCAATACCACCTGAAATTAAAATGAAAGCGATTTGGATTAAAGGGACGTTTTTTTGCCGGACCTAGCCACATGTCGTAGTCAACGCCTGCAGGCGCATTGCCATCAGGTTGCACAGGAACAGGCTTCATCCATCCCTGGTAGGCCCAAGCCTTTACCAGTCGCACATTTCCCAATTTTCCCGAATGCGCAAAATCTATCGCATCCTGGTAATGCTTATTACTATGTTGCCACTGCCCTACCTGTACTACACGACTATATTTTGACTGTGCAGCTACCATTGCCCTGCATTCCTCTATTGAGTTACCTACTGGTTTTTCGCAATACACATCCTTCCCCGCCATGCACGCATCCACCATGATCCTGCAATGCCAGTGATCCGGTGTGCCAATGATCACTGCATTCACGTCCTTCAATTCCAACACTTTTCGATAGTCGCCAAACGTTTTCAGTTTTGACACATCCACATTCAATTTCGAAAGGTCAGCCATTCTTTTATCGAGGACGCTCTTGTCGATATCGCAAAGGGCAACAAGATTAACTCCCTCATGCTTCAGCATCGCGCTGAGATCAGCAAAACCCATTCCGTTGATACCAATGGCGGCGATATTAATTTGGTCTGAAGGAGCTATACGGTTTTTTAAAATGGAAAACGTTTTATTATCAAATGAAGATAAAACCACACCACCCGCAGCGAGCGCAGAGGCATTTTGCAAAAATTTTCTTCGGGATGACATGATTGAGATTTTTGTTAGTTATCGTATTAATGTTGAATGTAAAAGTCAAAAGTCAAAATTCAAAACAAACGTAAGCAAGCAGACCCGCAATTTTTACTTTTGAATTTTTATTTTTTAATTTCTTAATAGTTCCCTCCGTCTTCATATTTCGACGAGTAATTAATTTTCACTTCTTTGATCTTTGTCGGCAGCCATACCTGCATGTCATTCGCTCCGCGATTAGCCCAGCAATAATAAGGAATGGCTGTCACCTTCTTTCCCTCAATTTTAACTCCATCTCCATTTTCGTTTGGCATTGCTGAAGGTAATTCAGTTTGCAAAGCAATGACCGGTTCATCCAAAATTTTATAATCGGTTGTCGTAAATTTTGTATTTGGGGGGAGAACCAGATTCCAAACTGCTCCTTTATTGTCTGCACCTTCTACACAATAAACCAATGGACCGCGCTGAAGGGCAATACGGTCAATATCGGATCTCACTTCGGACCTTGCTGCAATTTTAGTGATGGGCATATTGTATTCAAAACTTATCACGTCCCCCTTCTGCCATTTTCTATCAATGATCGCATACCCGTTTTCTTCTTTGAAAGAAACAACTTTTCCATTTACTTTAAAAACTAAAACTGATTCAGCTGCATTGGCATTTTTATAGAGATCACCGGGCACGATTGCACCTCTCTGCCAATCAGGAATACGAATCCGTACAGAAAAATTTCTTTTTTCTTTTGGAGCGATGTTGATCTTGACCTTTCCGTCCCAGGGATAATTTGTTTCCATTTTTACTGTAACATCCGTATTTAAAACTTTAATATTTGTATTACTCCCAACAAATAAATTCACCCAAATACCATCATTGGTCTTTCCATAAATATAGTTGCCCACCGAAGTAACCAGTCTTGCAATGTTTGCGGGACAACATGCTGTTCCAAACCACTCTCTTCTCTGATGCTGACCGTTCGATGCAAGTACATTGTCGTAGAAGAAATGATCACCACTTAGACTTAACCCGTCCAATGCCCCATTATATAAACTTCTTTCCAATACGTCAATGTATTTACTGTCACCAGTTAATTGACACATGCGCTGGTTCCACAGAACCATTCCTACGCTGGCACAGGTTTCACAATACGCATCTTCATTGGGCAGATCATAATCTTTTGTAAAGCCCTCATTATCTCCCGCGGAACCAATCCCTCCCGTGATATACATATTGCGATACACTACATCCTCCCAAACCTTCTGCATCGCATTCATAAATCCATTATCGCCTGTAAGTGCGGCTACATCTGCAGCGCCTGTATATAAATACATCGCCCGTACTGCATGTCCTGTGATTTCAGTTTGATCTTTGACAGGCCTTATATCCTGCCAGTACGCGGGAGTAGCCCATTTACCTTCATAATTATAAATTCCACCTTTTCCTCTTTGTTGTAAATACCAGTCAGCTAATTTTAAGTAGCGATCGTCGTTTGTTACGCGGTACAATTTCACGAGGGCCAGTTCTATTTCCTCGTGACCGCTAAACCATTTTTTGTTTCCCAGACGAAAAGTAGAATCGATATGATTGGCCAGGCGAATAGCAACATCCATTAACTTTCTTTTTCCTGTAACATTATAATAAGCAACAGCCGCCTCGATCAAATGCCCGGCATTATAGTCTTCATGCGCTTCGATATTTGTCCATCGCTGATTGATATCACGCAGCGTAAAATAAGTGTCCAAATAACCATCAGGTAACTGTGCCGCGGCTACCTTGTCGATCCATTCGTCAGCTTTTGCTTCCAGCGTGGAGTCAGGATGTGTTTTTAAAGCATAAGCCATTGCCTCAAGGGCTTTATACACATCGCTGTCATCATAATAGATCCCTTCAAATTTTTCTCCTTTGTTTCGAGCTACTTTTTCAAAGTTGCGAATGCGTGGAGTTTTTATCTCTGTTTGATAGATGCATGCCTTCATTGTCACCGTCGCAACCTTATCGATCTTTGGTTTCCAGAAATTATCGGTGATATTGACCTGGGAAAAATTGACAAACTCAAATTTCTGCGAAGGAGTTTGCGAAAAAGCATCAATACCTGCGAACAATGTAGTTAGTAAAATAATTTTCTTCATGTGGCCCTGCAATTAAAAATTTAAAAGTAAAAATGTAAAATAAATCTTTTGCATTTTACATTTTGCATTTTCTCCTCACACCACTTGGAACCCAAACGCATAGGGATCATCGTCTTTATCAATTGAAATCGTATTATATCCGTAGATCTTTGCCCAGCCTTCAATGGAAGGTTTAATGGCAGGTTTGCCGTCGACATTAAGCTCCTGCTCGATTCTACCTATAAATTTACTACCGATGATGCTTTCGTGAATAAATTCATTTCCTTTTCTCAACAATCCTTTTGCGTACCATTGCGCCATTCTCGCCGATGTTCCGGTACCACAGGGAGAACGATCAATGGCCTTGTCACCATAAAAAACAGCATTTCTGGCCGTGGAAGTTTTATTTATTACCGATCCGGTCCACAAAATGTGCGTACAATAATTGATTGCTGGATCCTCGGGATGTATAAACTCATATTTCGCATTAATATTTTTTCGCAGCTCTCTTGCCAACGTAATTAATTTATCGGCTGAATAATTCTCCAGTCCTTTGAAATTCTTTTGCACATCAACGATCGCATAAAAATTTCCGCCATACGCAACATCAAAAACCAATTCGCCCAATTCGAGACAATTAGCTGTCAGTCCGGATGAATGAAGAAAGCAAGGAACATTTGTGAATTTAACCGACTGTACCTTTAAAGAACCTTTGTGGACTGCTGACCCGATAGCTATCGGGTGTGGACTGCCGACTGTTTTGTACTCTGCAGTTACTAAACCGGCGGGGACTTCTAATCTCACAACACCAGGAGTCTTTGGCTTTATCAATCCTTCTTCAACAGCAATAGTAATAGTGCCAATAGTGCCGTGGCCACACATAGGTAAACAACCGCTTGTTTCAATAAATAATACTGCTGCATCATTTCCTGGATCATGCGGAGAATATAAAATACTTCCGCTCATCATATCATGACCACGGGGTTCAAACATTAAACCGGTCCTTATCCAATCATACTTTTTTAAAAAATGCTGACGTTTTTCGCTCATGGTGTTTCCGCGCAATGCTGGGCCGCCCTCTTTTACAAGACGAACCGGATTACCGCAAGTGTGAGCATCTATACAGTGGAAGATGTGTTTCATCGTGAGCGTGAGACGTCAGTGGTGTCCGAAGGACTCCTTCGGAGAATCGTCTATCGTCAATCGTGAGTATGTCCACAATTGAGGTTACCGCCTCGCATCAAAAGTAGCTGAATAGAGGATAGAAAGTGCAGGAGTGCCCCTAAGGGATCACTTCGTGACGACGCAAGGGAAGATCAATAGGATGATTGCCGCTGATCATGCAAAATCTAGCACTCATAAAATAGATTTCCTGAAAAAAGTGTAACGTTTCCGAACACTTTGCGTCTCAATGTTAAAGCCTGTTAAAAAAAGATAAAAAAGCTTGTGTTATATTGTTCATACGAAAATAGTCGTATATTCGGTTTCAAATTGATCGGCTTTATGTCAAACACTAAATATGTAAAACCTACTGAAAGCGAACTGGAGATACTCCAGATTCTTTGGACAAAAGGTTTAGCTACTGTCCGTGAAGTTCATGAAGAACTTGCGAAAACAAAGGACGCTGGCTATACGACGACCTTAAAGCTAATGCAGATCATGCACGAGAAGGGTTTGGTAAAAAGAGATGATTCGATGCGCACACATGTATACCAGGCTGCAGTGAACAAAGAAAAAACCCAAAAACATTTGTTGAGCAAAATGATCGATTCTTTGTTTGGCGGCTCCCCTACGCAACTTGTAATCCAGGCACTCGGCAACGGCGAACACAAGGCAAGTCCGGAAGAATTGGAAGAGATCCAGGCTTTATTGAATCAGCTTAAAAATCAGTAGCCATGTTTTCCTTCATCATCCCGACAGCCGTCGGGACCAACTTTCTGCAGGCATTGGGCTGGGCTGTGTTAAATAGTCTCTGGCAAATGGCATTCCTGTGGGTGATTTTCCACGTAATATTATCTTTTGGGATCAATAAGCCGGCGACTAAAAGCAGGCTGGCGACAATATTATTAAGCACAGGCTTTGTGTGGTTCATGTATACACTGATTTTTCATTGGTTCATTGATCCCGATTCGATTAAACGTTCCTTATTGGCCATTGGCTCATTTGAAACTGGCAACACAGTTTGGAATGAGAAGTTGCAATTGATCCTTCCCTATGCTTCGGTCGCTTACTTGTTGTTGCTGACTCTTCCAACCATTCAATTTATTCGCAACTACAAATTCGTTCGGTTAATTCGCACAAAGGGATTATCAAAATGCAATGTTGACCTGCGAATATTCGTACAACGATTTGCTGAAAGAATGGGCATTCATAAACCCGTTCATATTTATATTTCTGACCTTATCTCCTCCCCTGTTACTATTGGCTTTCTAAAACCCATCATTTTAATGCCCATTGCGGCCATTAATAATTTAACTGTTAAGCAAGTCGAAGCAGTGTTACTGCACGAACTTGCGCACATCCGTCGCCATGACTATTTTATCAACCTCCTTATCAATTTCATTCTTACCATCCTTTACTTTAATCCATTTGTAAAGCTGTTTGCAAAGACCATTGAACGGGAAAGGGAAAAGAGTTGTGACGAAATAGTAATGCAGTTCCCCTATGATCCTCACGGGTACGCTTCGGCTTTGCTGGTGCTCGAAAAAAATAATTACATGCGCCAACGAATGGCTGTCGCTGCTTCAGGACAAAGAAATGACCTGTTACATCGCATTGAGAAAATACTGGGGATCGAAAAAAGAAAGACTCCTGATTTTAAAAAGTTAGGAGGCTTGCTTGCAGGGCTTATCTGTATAGTTGGGTTAAATGCAATCTTTTTCTTTAGCTCTCCGGTTATACAAGATAATCCGATGGCGTTTAGTGCGTTTACAAATCCTTTTTACCAGCTTGTATCGGATGGAAAAGAATTTACAATTGACAACCCGGCTGAAAAAGAAAAAACAAAACTTCAAATTGCAGCCACTAAAAAAGTAAACTCAAATCATCCAAACGTCCCAGGCAAAAAAATTGAACATTTTAAGGAAGTAAACACAGTCGTTCCTGAACAACATTTCGTCTTGAGAACGGCTGAGAGAGCTGGCGATTTTGCCCTGGTTGACCAGAGAATGCAGTTAGAACCCAAGTTGAAAAAATACCAGGAACAACAGGTAAAAGGAACGGTGGAAGCAACAAAGAAAATATTACAAGAAGGCCAATGGAAGCAAGTAGAAAAGAAAGTGGCTGACGCTCTTACCGAAAATGAAAAAGAATGTCTGAAAGAGAAATACTACGTCGAACTCGCAAAAGTAAACTGGAAAAAACTGGAAGATAAGCTTCGCCTTTCTTACAATAACATCAACTGGGATAAAGTGAATAATCAATTAAACACTGCCATCACTACTATTAAACTGGATAGTCTTACCGAAGTTTATAACATTGCCCTCGATGATCTGGACAAAGCAGAAACCTGGATGACACAAAATAAAGTTTCCTCGATCCCTGACACAAATCTCCAGCTATGTGAAATAAAACAACAAAAGAAACAAGTTCGGCAGCAAATACAGACTATCAAAGCGATTAAAGACAGAAAGATCATACATCTGTAGAACCAGGATTCCAGCATTTATTAGGGATTACAAAGAAATTTGTTATCGGCTCCGTACGAGTCTGTGGTTTAACGGAGTTCACAATTCTTCTCTTTCCTATAAATCCTTTCCAATCGTGTGAATCATGGGTCTTTTACCAATTACATCTCGGGCAAGCGCCACTGTATTTATTTCCAATGATAAATCCAAGAACTATCTCGTGAGTGCCCCGACTGACAGTATTTAAATTGGTAGTTGTAAAATCATAGGCATAACCCACGTTGAAGGTGTTGCTGACATTTACTCCCAGCATGGCTGCGTAGCCATCCTGGTAACGATAGCTGCCTCCTACCCACAAAAGGTCCCTGTATTGAAGTTTAATATTCGTCTCGACCTGGAAGTTATTTTCTGATGAGCCCTGTATATATTTCAACATTAAAGAAGGAATAGCATTGATATCGTCATTTAGTAGAAACCTGTAACCGCCCGTTAAGAACAAATGAGGGATAAGTCTTCCCGAAGTGGATACTAAAGCATCGTCAGCAAACGAAAGTTTTTGAGGAATTACTTGTTGCGCTGAAAAGCCAATAAAATAATCACGGGAGTAGAGCCATAAACCGACTCCCAGGTCAGGCCTTGTCTTATTAATATAGCCATCATAAGCAGCTCCTGCTGCCGGGTCGTTGGGATCGCCGTTGCCACTAAAATCTGTTTTTGATCTGTCAATCCCAATTCTCGTGACACCTGCTGAAAATCCTCCGGCCAGGTTAGTGGTTGCATTCAAACCAATATGATAAGCATAGGTAACATCAGCTGTGAAGCGATTAAAACTGCCTGTGCGGTCATTGACCACCGTCATGCCAATTCCATGATGAGGTTCAGCAGCTGTATACGATTCCCAATAGGCTTTGCCTCTGGGATTTTCTCCGGGGATATCGTATGAAGTGGCAGTAGTTCTGTAGTCTTTTTTTCCAATGGGTCCTTGTATGGTAAAGTAAGCCGTGCGCGGAGCTCCGTTCAAACCAACCCATTGATCTCTTGCGCTAAGTTTAACATCCGTATAATTTTCAATTCCACTGATGGCAGGATTGAGAATATAATTGTTAAGAATGTATTGAGTATAATGCGGGCGCTGCTGCGCAAATGCGATCGCGGTTGTCAATACAATCACTATCGTTAAAAAAAATCTTTTCATGATCACCGTATTACGTCTACGTAACCTGACATTTTTTGTCTTCCATTTTTCGGATCAATGATATAATAGTAGGTGCCGACAGAGACCTGGTTCCCGTTTACTGTTCCATCCCATGGCTTATCATAGCCAACTGAATGATAGATCAACTGCCCGTAACGATTATAGATGTCAACGGTGCAACCAGGGTAGCTGATCAGGTAAGGTATCTCCCATTTATCATGAATCCCGTCTCCATTGGGGCTAAATATATTTGGCACCAACGGAGTTCTGAGTATCTTGACCAATACATTATCCGAACTGCTACATCCTTTATCAGATGTGACTGTGAGCGTATAAGTGATATCATCTTTCGGTGTTGATTTGGGTGACAAGACCTCAATACTGTTCAACCAGGTAGCCGGCGACCATAAATAGGTGACGGGATAATTGACATTTATCACAGGTGTCAGTGAAACCTCGCCCCCTTCGAGCACGGTTTTATCCGGGCCTGCATCTGCGAAGGGTACAGGATAGACTTCTATAGTTTGTTCAATATAATTTGAACAGCCATTACTCGCTGCGTAATTGTATCGTATCGTCTTAAAACCATCACCTGCCGCTGAAGGATCAAACATTCCTGATAAGGACACACCGGGGCCACTAAAACTTCCTGCGCCTGCCAATCCATTTGTGATCGACGTACCTGTGATTTGAAATGCCGGAACATCGGCACAGACTCCACTTAAGGCATCGAATTGAAGTGCTGGTGTTGGTAATAATGTGATCGTCTCATCAATATACTGAGCGCAGGTTTGTCCCGAATAAGCAATATATCTTATGGTAACGCTCCTGCTTGCAGGAGAGCTAAATCCAGGATACATATAAGTATACACCTTCCCTGGTGAAGGTTCATCATCCACTGTCTTTGCAGCGGGGTCATTCGCATAATCCCAATAGATCTCGAGCTTAATAATACTCCCAGGATTTACCACTGAATTGTCTGTAAGGTGAATGTCACTACCGCTACAAACAGGTATGGATTCCTGTAAGGAAAATGAAGGAACAGGCACCGATCCATTTACGAAAAATGATTTAGTAACCGAAGATGCACAGCCTGTGTTTGAAGTAACAGTTTCCGTAACGCTGTATGATCCGGTGCTCGTGTATTTATGTTGTGGATCTTTTAATGTTGATGTATTCGAACCGCCCGCGCTCGCATCCCCAAAATCCCAGTTGTAGATAAATAAGTTCTCAGTACCGTCAGTAATGGAACTGCTGTCAATAAATGAGGAGAAGGGATCATCGAGACAACTCTCGGGAACCTTAAAATTGACAAGGGGAAATGCGCCAACCGTAATTTGTTGAGACGACAGCAAGCTCTTACACCCTGAAGCAGTTTCGACCAATAAACTAGCTGTATTCGCTCCGGATAATGTATAAGAATGCGATTGCTGATTTCCATTCGTAGAAACTACCAGTGGCGAACCGTCACCAAAATTCCATGTCCATTTTGTAATGGGTGGTCCGGAAGAAGCGGTGGATTGGTCAGTGAAACTTAAAATTTTATTTTGACAGGCAGGTGTTGAAACTGCAAAATTTGCTACAGGAGGAAGGCTTATCGGAACCGTTTGTTGGGCTGTGTCGGAAAAGCACCCAATGTTTGTAATCACCGAATATCTGACAGGGTAAGAGTTTGCTGACTGATAAAGATGAACGGCATTTTGAGTAGACGCCATACTTCCGTCGCCAAAATCCCACGAATAGCTGGTGATGCTTTGGCTACTTACGTTTACAGTTCCCAGGAAATGTACAGAATCTGTCAGGCAACCGTTGCTGTTAAATGAAAAATTAGCAACAGGTCGATCAAATACCTGCAAATCGTAATCAACGACCTGGTCCCCGCTGCATCCATCCGATGATGGATTTTCGGCAACTACTTGGACAGAATAAGTGCCTGCAGTACTGATGGTATAGGGAGAAGGAAGATCATATTTATAAACCTGTCGCCCATTTATTGTCCATGTGGAATCATAAACCGGGTTGGTGATTATTGTGTCCGCAATGCCCATTGCATTTAAGGCCGCGCCAAAAATCCACCGGATTTCCGTAGGCTGGTAGGGAAAAGTGATTGAAAAAAACAAGGGAGAATTTTTACAGCCTGAAGGAAAATTCACGGTGGCATACTGGTTTCTTACAGACATAAATTGATACAGGTCTTTCACGTTAGCACCAGCAGAATAGCCGTAGGATTCAGCGCTGGCAAATCCATAGGCCAACGCATTGAACCCCGAATCTGAACTTAAAGTATGGTAACCTTCGGCTACGTCGAGATAGATGTACGAATACGTTGGGTCAGAGGGGTGAACAGTCCACGCATTATTTACTGGCGCACCGTCAAACCTAAAGGATGAGATTCCAGTGCCACTATTTGGTATCACTATTTGTAAATGATGCTCGTAAGGAGGCGTTGGGTTTGCGAGAGGCGGATTAACAAGGGTTACTTTATTAATATTTTGCTCAACAGGATTCAGAACAATCATATCCGGGTCATACAGCACCCCCGTGTTTTGTTCGCAACCTTGCGTTGTGAAATATTGAGTAACTGAAATGGGAAGATCCGATTCAATGAGATTTGGCCTATTATTAAAAAATTGATACCAGATACCGCCGTTAAATGAAGCAGCCGGAACAAGTACACCATTTACATACACGTTGGCAGTCGGATTACTTTTTGCGATCCGGTAATAATTGTTTGGATTGTTATCGCTTGGTGCCGTTAAATATTTTTTCCCCCACGACACCATCGGATATAATTGCTGGTACAAATTATCTGAACTTGTAACATTACAGTTTTGGGGAATCCTTACCTTACCGCTTCCTGAAAAAACCGCAATTTTTTTACACACACCCATGCCAGATGAAATGGACCGAACGTGTGTGCCTGTAAGGTCAGCGCCAGTCGTTGCATTGGGGCCATCCAGGGCTCCGAGAACCTGGTAGATTTGACCTTTATTAAGATTAACTGTATAAACCCCATTTGCTACCCATCCATTCTTAGTATTGGCAGAAGGAGTGATCTCTACAGTAGTGTTGTCCTCAACCGCTACAATAGTAATATACGAATTTGAATTAGGTTCATTTGAAACCTGGGTAAAATTCATGGAATAATATTCCTTTCCAAGCACGGCAGTTGGTAGGCATAAAGTGGCGCCGCTTGCCTGCGACCTTGTAATGTATGAGTAAACAACAATCGGGTTAGCGGCGGTTACCCTAATTGCTTTGCTTGTGAAAACTCCTTCGTTGTCGATGAAATAAGCGGATGGAACATCAACCGCCACCACCTGGCCGGGAGCAATTGAACCCGATTGCAAATTTGCTCCTCCGTAGATCCCAACATTGTAAGTAGTAGCAACATCGGAGGTGAGGTAGAGCGTCATCGCGGGTGTGCCGCCGGCGTTGACCATTCCCACATGATAGCAGTAGGCCAGCCAAAATTCCTTTCCCTTATTTGAAAAATCCTGGGTAGACGCACACAGGCAGGTGAGTACGGCAGACACCATTAGGGTAAACGGGAGACGAATGGAAGCTTTCATGTGGTCGGGTCCTAAGAATATAAAGCCTCAAGATAATAAAAAGGTTTGATGCGTTATAGCCTTCCGCGATCGTAAAAATCTCACTCGCGCCTCAATCATCATATTTTAAAAAATAACAATTAATCTTGGTGTATAAAATAAAAATCACGATAACAATCTTAAACACGTGATTATTAACTACAGATTTAGTTTTTTTAATCTGGACAACGTTTATCCTTGAACATAATGCTTCCAGAGCGACTTTGCTATTTAATATTCAAGTATTTTATCGACGTTAAATTTCATAAACAGATGATTTCAAGTATGATGAGCTAGAATTAGCCGGCTTTCATTGTTTGCAAGCCTGTCCATGATGTCAAAATCCGAATTTACTAATATAATTAGCTTACAAAAAAAGGCTATTTTGAGAGTCATTATGCCCGGACCTTTCCCATTCATTGAAAAGTGATTTAAAAGAAATAGTCCTACTCCACGCGTAGAATCAAAAGAAGATGGAGATGCTAAGGATTTGGAAAGGTTATTTTGAGGTAAAAGAAATCTCGTCGTGTACCCGATATGGTTCTATTTTAATGGAGGTCAGGGAATCCAGTGTGATGTCTTTTGTTGCCAGCGATTACACCTTGTTCCGTCTTTTATGGGGTGAAATTTGTTTCCTGATCAGTAGAGAGAAATATAAGTTGTACAAAGCCTTTTTGATATATCGATCTGAAAACCGTTGTCGAAGAGTTACGACCGTCCCCCAATACTGCTCAAAACGAACTTTTTTCTAAAAGATCCATAATAGTTTTCGCTTAATTTTTTTATATCTTTTTGGCAATAAACCCCCTTCTGCTTGTATATCATATTGAGTCAAGATTGCGTTCCTGTTCGCTTCATTACTGTCACCCCGTTCCCAGGGCCAAGTCACGGAAAAATGGCAAGGAATTGGATCAAATTGTAAATTCGGAAAATCATCACTATCGAATCCAAAACGCAGAGCATGCCAGTGTACGTTGTCAATGCATACGACATTCATGATCCGGAAACATTTAAAGAATATCCACCGCGGGTAGGACGCTTACTCTTAAAATATGGTGCGAAAGTATTAGCTATGGAGACAAACCCAAGAGCGTTGGAAGGAACACCCAAAACAATGAATGCAATAGTCGAATTTCCGTCTGAAGCGGCTGTAGACAATTTCTATAACGATCCGGAATATCAGTCTTTCATTGACTTGCGGCATAATTCTACTTCCAATTGTACTATGCTTATACTTAAACAGTTTGAAAGCAAATAACCCCGCTCCCGCAATGGCCGCATGCGCAAAATTAGTGATGCATAACTCGACACCTTTTATTTGCCGATACTAAACTCATCCCCTTCTGTATAGACACTAAACTGCAGATCCTTGAACTTAATAAGGCCTTTTGATGTTACCTGAACATGTTCAGGATGTTTCAAAACGATCACCTGGCTTTCTCCGGCTATCTTTATCGTGTTTCCCTGCACAATAATGGCTGTCCCTTCGTCTATACCAATGCAGGGAAGTGAAGGATATTTTGCAATGGCAGAGAGCAAGCGGTTATAGCGACTGCGCACAATAAAATGCTGGTCAATGATGGCGAAAGTCAAAAGACCAAGCCCCTCTTTTATCTCAATATTGTTCGCATGCACAACCGGAAATGTCGACGAATAACTTGTATCGGTTAATTGGTTGCCTGTGATCATATACCTGCTCATAACGGCGGCACCGGCACTTGTACCCGCAATGGTTGCTCCATTCTTGAATGCTTTATGTATTGCCTGCTATATAGGGGTTTTAATCACAACCTTCATAAAACGGGCCTGGTCCCCACCGGTAATAAAGATCAGGCGCGCATGTTCAAGTGAATCGAGCCAGTTCCTATTATTGCTGGTTTGTCTTGTGAAATTGAAACACACAATTGTATTCTTGCAAACAGGATCGTAGTCTTCTTTGAAATAATAAAACGAAGTATCGGGATATTGGCTTGACATTGGCAATACGACTGCATAGTCATTCGGTTTCATGCTGGCAGTCGATATCAAGTTTTGCATAAGCTCCCTGGATCTATCTCCTCCCCCAATAATAAAAAGCTTTCCCCGCGCTGAAGCAGTCCCATTCTGCGCAACCGCAGTCGAATCGAATAGTAGTAAGCAGCCAATGGCGGCAATAAATAGTTTCTTCATAATTTGAATGTAATGAATTTTTGAGGGGGAGTTTCTGTATCGTTGATTTGAACGTGAATTGTTCCTTTATCTTTACTTCCAAGAAATAATTTTCTATGCAGCGTTTGCTATCGCGTATTCTGCCGGTCTTTGTGCTGATCGTTACCTCATGCAACTCGACGTCTGAGAATTCAAAAACAGAAATCCCGGAACAGTCTGCTGTCAAGGCAAATCTTGTGGATGGTCATCCTGACTGGATCATGCAAGGGAACATTTATGAGGTGAATGTTCGTCAATACACGCCCGAAGGAACGTTTCAAGCCTTCGAAAAACATTTGGAACGGTTGAAACAAATGGGTGTGCAGACGCTTTGGTTCATGCCGATCAATCCGATCAGTAAGGCGGATCGTAAAGGTTTAATGGGGAGTTATTATGCTGTGTCCGATTACACGAAAATAAATCCTGAGTTCGGAACACTGGATGACTGGAAAGAACTGGTAAAACACGCACATGATATGGGCTTTAAGGTGATAATCGATTGGGTACCTAATCATAGTGGTGCAGATAATCGCTGGATTACCGAGCATCCTGATTTTTATGTGAAAGACAGCATGGGCAAACCGGCAATACCCTATGATTGGACTGACACACGAAAGCTTGATTATAAAAATCCGGCGTTACAGGATAGTATGATTAGCAGCATGAAATACTGGATCACTGCTTCGGACATTGACGGTTTTCGTTGTGATGTGGCCGGGGACGTTCCGGATGATTTCTGGAAAAAATGTATTGCCGAGCTGAAAAAGATGAAAGAAAATATTTTTATGCTGGCCGAAGCCGATAAACCTTCGTTGCATGTCGATGGCTTCGATGCGACGTATGCATGGCCTATGTTTTCCATGATGAAAAAAGTGGCAAAGGGCGAACGAGCAGCTAATGCACTGGATAGTGTTCGTAACAATGTCGATACTGCATTTCCAGCCAACGAATTGAAAATGTTTTTTACGAGCAATCATGATGAAAATAGTTGGAATAAGGCCGATTATGGTACAATGCCCGGGGCAATACATGCGCCCTTTGCCGTGTATACTCAAACCATGCCTCATGATATTCCTCTTATCTATAGTGGCCAGGAGGAGCCCGTATTGGACAGTATCAGCTTTTTTTACAAAGACACAATTCAATTTAAAAATTTAGGCAGGGAAAAATTTTATAAGGCACTCCTTGAGTTAAGAAAGAACCCGGCATTAGCTGCGAACGCAAGTTTTAAAAAAGTAGACGCAGGTGATGATAAAGCGATATATGCATATACAAGGGAAGGCGGCGGAAAAAAGATATTGGTTATATTAAATCTTTCCAAAAAAGAACAACCGGTCAGAATAACCGATGCGAGTTTATTAGGCAATCCCTATAATCTTTTTATGGGAACTAACGAGCAGCTTACAAGCAAAGGGTGGAAGATAGAGCCCTGGGGTTACGTTGTGTATGTATATTGAGGGTAATGCAGTGACTCACTACTCACCATTCACTTTAATTTTAATTCCCTAAATTCATAACTCAACAATAAATCCTAAAACTAATGCCATGCGACAGCTATTCTGTTGTTCTATCATTTCGTTGACTTTTTCATTTTTTGTGACTACAGTGAAGGCAGCACCTGATACATCTTCTGTTGAAGGGCGTTGGGATATTACTGTTTACAATTCCGGCCAAACAATGCCTTCATGGTTGGAAGTTGTCCATTCAGGTTTACACACCCTGGTTGGGCAATTTGTAGGCGCGGGAGGAAGCGCACGACCTATTTCAAAAGTGAATGTCAATAATGGCAAGGTGAGCTTTTCTATTCCTCCGCAATGGGAAACCGGGAATGACCTGTCCTTCGAAGCTGCGATGCAGGGTGATAGTCTCGTCGGAACGATAACTTTCCCTAATGGAAAAACCTACAATTGCAGCGGAGCTCGCGCTCCTTCATTAAAACGTTCATCATCACCAGCCTGGGGAAAGCCTGTAAAACTTTTTAATGGCACTGATCTGAAAGGCTGGCATCCTTCAGGAGAAAAAAATCAATGGGTGGTTGAAAACGGCGTCCTGAAAAGCGCGGCTCCCGGCTCTAATTTAGTTACCGATGCCAATTTCACAGACTTTAAATTGCACATCGAATTTCGCTATTCTGTCCATGGCAATAGTGGGGTTTACTTACGCGGTAGATATGAGGTCCAGATCCTGGATGATGATGGAACAGCTCCGCAAAAAGGCACATTAGGCGCCGTATATGGATTCTTGCCTCCCAGTGAAATCGTTTCAAAAAAACCGGGTGATTGGCAAACCTATGATATTACCCTAACAGGAAGAATGGTTACGATCGTTGCAAATGGTACCACGATCATTTGCAACCAGGAAATACCGGGCATTACAGGAGGTGCGCTTAATAGCAATGAGGGTGAGCCGGGGCCGATCATGTTGCAAGGCGATCATGAACCCATTCAATACAGAAATATAGTTCTGATTCCAGCGAAGTAATGTGGGTAACGTTTCAAATGGAATCATTGGCGACGTAGCAACCCTGTTGATGTTATTAACGATTGTTCAATAATAGCTGCTAATCTTTATCCTTAACCATACGAGGCTATTGTCTTTCACCGGGGTAGTATTAATCCTTAAATCTCGGTTATGAAAATGGTCATTCGCTCCCTTGTCAGAAAACCTGTTCATTTTTTTGCACTCGTTTCTTTATTTATTTTTCTATGTTCACTATTGATGAACTGCAAAAAAAATGATCGTGACAATAATAACAACAACCTCACCGACAGTACAAAGGTCGATCTGCAACTCGTAGCCGATGGTTTCGTCTCTCCGATTGGTGTGGTTGCTTCACCCGACAATACGGGCCGCCTCTTTGTAATAGACCAGGCAGGAAAAATTTGGATCATTGATCAGAGCGGTAATAAGCTGTCAAACCCTTTTATCGATGTCACCTCCACGATGGTTCCTTTGAATGCAGGCTATGATGAGCGAGGATTATTGGGACTTGCTTTCCACCCGCAATTCGCCACGAATCATAGATTTTATATTTATTATCAGCTACCGCCGCGCACTGGCAATAATTTAAGCCGCATCGCCGAATTTCAAACTTCTACTTCAAATGCAAATGTCGCAGATATGGCTTCTGAAAAAATCTTGCTTGAATTGAACGACCCGCAAAGCAACCACAACGGAGGAACGCTGGCATTTGGCCCTGATGGTTTGCTTTATATTGCCATTGGAGATGGTGGCGGCCTCAATGATGTTGGGACTGGTCACGTGGACGATTGGTATGCGGCGAATGCCGGCGGTAACGGGCAGGATATTACTTCAAATCCTTTGGGAAATATCTTGCGCATTGATGTCGACAATGGATCCCCGTATGGCATTCCGCCCGATAATCCTTTTGTGGGCAAAGATGGCCTTGATGAAATCTATGCATATGGTTTTCGCAATCCTTACCGCATGTCTTTCGATATGGGTGGTAATCATGATCTGATTGCAGGAGATGCGGGCCAATCCTTGTATGAAGAGATCGATCTTGTCATAAAAGGTGGAAATTATGGATGGAACGTAAAGGAGGGAAGAGCATGCTTCAATGCCGCAGCAAATACAACCGCAATGTCCAGTTGCCCGGCGGTCGATAATTTTAATAACCTCCTGATTGATCCAGTAGTTGTGGTAAATAACTCTGCGAATCCGCAAGGAGGCCGGGCTCTGGCCATTATCGGCGGTAATGTCTATCGGGGAACAGCCATCCCTGAATACCAGGGCAAATATATTTTCGGAAGTTTTGCACAGGGGGATGGAGCGCCCAGCGCAGAAATCTTTATCAGCACACCAGCGGGACAATCGGACTGGGGTTTTGAAAAAATAAATCTTACAAGCCATCCAGACAACATCGGTTATTATCTGAAGGGATTTGGCCAGGACAATAATGGGGAGGTCTACCTCACCGTTACAAGTAACGCGGGACCTTCAGGCGCAACCGGCAAAGTTCTTAAATTGATCAAGACATCTTGATAATCTTTTGTAACCGGTGGAAAAAAATTTTTATTGGCGCAACTGCCGCATTTTATTTTTTTGTTTTTTGAAATAAAGTTAGATTTAATCAAACCAAAATTGCTATGCGAAATACATTTGTTTACCCGTTTGCTTTATTACTTTTGTCGGTGGCGATGGTATCGTGTAAGAAAGAGCAACTTGGAAATTCTATCATACCTGCACAACCAAACCAGTATATTGATGCAAGTGTTGCTTCAGGCGAAACGTTCACGTTCACTGCGGGCTCTAATGGCACATTGAGTGTAAGTAAACAAGCCCTTCATTTCCAGGTTAGCGAAACTTTGAATGAAAAAGGCTCCATTTTTTATAACTACAAGGCTGCTGCGGGTTACCTGGGAGCTGATGAGGTAACGCTTACCTATTTGCTTGATTCTACTGAACCCGGCATCAATACTAGTGCGGGTTGCCCTGCAAGTCATAATACTCCTGCCTCCGCAATGAGTACAATTGTGATAAAACTAAATGTGACAAAGTAAAAGAAGGTTAAATCATTTTTTCTTTTTACCCGCTTAATTTTTGAAGTTGGCTTTGGTTTCAGGGTTTTTGCATAGGCATAACTGAGTTCAAAATATTTCTTCAAGTCTTCCGGCGAGCTCAGTGGTCTGTCGGGTATCAAAACGTATTCTTTCATTGCTACTCCATCTTGCTCCATCAATCCGGATTTATATTTATGCAGGCATTCTTCCCTATCCTGCTTTGATAGTCGAAACCCGAACGAACCATCCTTTCCCAGTAAAGAAAACATGTTGCCATTTAATGAAGTATAAGGCATAGTATCGCCTTTTCGTTCAATGGAAGAATTGGCCGCTACCAGTTTATCATAAATGGCCAGCTTATTTGCATAAGTCGTTAATTCTTTTTTAGCAGCCATAAAACAACATTTGGGTATTTACATCTGCACTGCTCAAATTTAATATCTTTCAGTTCTTTTTAAGTAATATTAAGAGTCAAATACTACTTGTGTACAAATCTCTTCACATAATCGTCTTACTGATCGCAAGCGTGGCGTTTTTACAAACAGTGGCACAGAAGAAACCTCAATTTAAAGTGATCGCATTTTACACAGAACGAAATGACCTTGCTCACATCAGCTTTGTACATGAAGCCAACAAATGGTTCCCGAAAATGGCCACGCAACACAATTTCGTTTATGACTCAACTAATGACTGGAGCAAATTAAATACTGAATTCCTTACCCAATACCAGGTTGTGTTGTTCCTTGATACAAGGCCGGACGTGCCTGAACAAAGAGAAGCTTTCAAAAAATATATGGATAATGGAGGAGCCTGGATGGGATTTCATTTTGCAGGCTTTGCGTTAACTCCTTCTGAATTTCCTCAAAACTGGGATTGGTATCATAATGAATTTATAGGGGCCGGACAATATGTGAGCAACACATGGCGTCCCACATCGGCTATCCTTCGTGTGGAAGACAGTAATCATCCCGCAATGAAAGACCTGCCAACTACATTTAAATCTTCACCCAACGAATGGTACAGATGGGAGAAAGATCTCCGGAATAATCCTGACATTAAAATTTTATTATCGATAGACTCTACCAGTTTTCCTCTTGGCACGGGGCCCAAACAGCACGAAATATGGCATAGCGGCTATTATCCTGTGGCATGGACAAATAAAAAATACCGGATGATCTATACCAATATGGGTCATAATGATATCGACTACGAAAACAAAACGAATAAAGAACTGTCATTTCAATTTGACAATGAGACCCAAAACAAATTTATTCTTAACGCATTGTTCTGGTTGGGAGGGAGAGATAATAAATAAAAAAGGTACAGCAGCCTAATACTGCCATACCTTCATGACCTTAGTCTATATAGGAAGGGTTACAATTTTACAAATGAAAATGATTTGGTTTCCTTTGTCGTTGTAATATTCACAATATAAATTCCGCTTTTTAAGCCTAGTGTATTTACCTGGAGCAGTTGACTACCATCAGCCGGTATTATCGTCTTTACTAATACTCCATCAGACCTTATGATCTTAATTGATGTTGGGTTCTCCAAACCTGTCATATCGATAGTCAATCGATCGCGGACGGGATTTGGATACACTTTATATGTCGCTTTTGGCTCTGTTTCTGGCGTGATTGCTTTGGCTGTAATTGCCTCCTGTTCGCATGAATCGGTGCGGAAGGGGTCGATCGCAATATTGCTAAGCCCTGTGTTTCGCTTGATAATATCCGAAAATTTAGTACGCTTTATCTGTTCACGGCTTGCATTCGGTAAGTTGGGGTCATTCAGATAAAAATAAAAGTCTCCATCTCTTAGGTTTTCGAATTGTGATTTGAGCATTGCATTCAGAGTTCTGCCTATTGATTTGCCAGGCAGATGATCTTCGGCCAGTATGCCGATCCAAAGATCAACATTGTCTACACTCTTGTATAAGTTTTGCAATGAATCAGCTAATGAATCAACAGAAGTGATGTCCGAGAATTTACGAGCCGCTTTGCCAGTATAAAAAACTCTTGCTGTGTTATAATCCGGCAATCCATGATCTCTGCCTCTTTGAATATTTAAACTACCCAGGTCTATCCCAAAACGAACAGGGTTGCTTGCGCTGACAAACAAAAAATTCCTTAGCACATCATTGATCTTCGTATCTGTTTCATATTGATCATGACTTGACGCACCTTTAATAAAAACGTCTATTCCATATTTCGCTGTTAACTGTGGATTCCAGAATACTTCCACAAGATCCATTTCTCCGGGGCCAACTTCCTGACAATTGTTATCACGAAGCAATACATCATCAGATACCATCGTATGGCCGAGTCGATAAGAGGCCGTAGCAAAAGTGTTCATGATGTCTGGTCTTGCATTGTCCTTATAACCTGAGTAAGGTTGAAGTACGATGCCAAGTGCAGGCAAAAATTCCTGGTAGGTGATCGCTTCAATTTCGGCGCCGACGATCTTTCTTGCGATTTGGTACATCTGCTCGTCATCTCGCATACCCAGGCCAATTAAACTATCGCAAATCCTGTTATGCTCACGAACAAACAGAGTATGCAAAGAAGTAAGAACAGGATTTTCCGCTGCCCGGTCGTCTCCTGCAACAAATGTCTTTACCTGATGGCCGCTATCATTCGCCATTTCTGGAGCAGTTGGATCGATCGCGCTGTTTAATTCTCCGTTCCTGGTATTGTAAGGCAGCAAATTTCCCGAAGAGGTCTTCATTTTTCCATTTCGCATCGTTCGTAACCATGTTGCGCGCTTAGAATCGGATCCATAAACGTTCGATCCGTCAATAAATGATGTGATCATATTAAGCTGCTGCCTCACTTTATTACCTCCCGCATCCGTTGTCATTTGGTAATCGCTCCGATAAAAAGGTATGTCTTCCGTGAATATCACTTCTGTGCCAGGCAACTTAATGGGAACATATTCGGTTGTACCCGTTGGTGTCGCACTCATGTCATGATCCAAAAATTGTCCCCATTGATACACCAGGGTGCTCAATTGCCGGGTATTAAATTGGGTTACCGGTTCATCAATCACAGCGTTCGATATTGCCCTTGGCGAGGGCCGGTTTACTCCTCCAATCGCGCCACTGGGATCGCTTGGACCAAATTGCGCCGGCAATTCTCTGAATAATGTTATGCCTGCAGCGCCCCAGTTTGTTTTCGAGGGGCTGCTTATGTTATTGTTAGCACCATTTATTGATCTGTATGGTGCATGGGTTCCCAATGAAACCCCGTTCGTCAATGGATCTATCGAGAGGGGCCTGACCTGTGCAAGCAAATTCCCCTTTTCGGCTCTGCTTTGCTGGGCAAGAGGTTGCATGAACGGTGCGGAAACGAGGATGAAAAGAATAGCTGGTTGAAAGATTGCTTTACTTGACATAGTAATACTTTTTAGGTGTAAAAATTTCTCCGTCACGACAAAGGATTATGATTCGTCGTGTTTTAAGTCGGAGGTACCAGCGAAGAAGCGAGAGTTGGGGTATTACTGAAACAGACTGGGGACGTGTAAGAAGGAATAACTATCATTTGCAACGGGGTGACGGTCCATCCCTTGAAAATATCCCTGCTTTCGATGAGATTACGTTATGAGTTCTGACTTTGGAAAGTGGGTACTGATCAAAAACTTTAGGAGAGTTCCTCCAAGCAGTTAGTCTTTCATTGGCAATTACTGTCCTGGTTTTCATAGATAATATCTTTAAGCAGTTCTAAAAATACTATTGGACAAAGATGAATACCCAAAATGTGAAATCTGTTACACAATTCTGAGAGAATGTTATATAATTCAGAGACAAAAAGATTATGAACAGGAGATCAGACGTTACAAACTTTCGAGAGGGACTAAATTTTTAAATTTCATTTTTTTGAAAAGGGAAGGTGTAATGCCTGTTATTTTTTTGAACTGAGCAGACAAATGAGCCGTACTGCTATAGTGAAGTTTCCATGCGATCTCGGAAAGAGTAAGATCATTAAACAAAAGCAATTGTTTTACACGTTCGATTTTATGGAGAATGATGAAATGCTCGATCGTGACATTTTTTACTCTCGAAAAAATTTTCGAGAGGTAAGTATAATTCGTTTTTAATTTACTGCTAATATAACTTGAGTACTTTATCACAGGCATTTCATCAGAATAATGAATCATCTCGATGACCACATTCTTTATTTTTTCCGTAAGAATGTTCTCTTTCCCTGATATCATTTCAAAATCATTCTGATGAAGACTTTCTTTAAGTTTCTCGTATTGCTGAGCAGAAAGGATTTCTCCAACTTCGATCTCCCCAATGTCAATTGATACGAGTTGCAGGCCAAGTTTTTCAACAATGGATTTGACTTGTTTTTGGGAAGGGACAGTGGTCATATTTCTAATAAATGCCTTCAAGGGTTACTTCATTAGAATATCAGAATGCTGGCAAGCATCAAAAATTTCTCCAGTTTCCACAAACTCAACGAATTGCCTCCAAACAAGTCATTTTGTTGAGCTCAATCATCTTTTCAAATTATAAAACGATAAAATACGATACGTTAAACGCGACGGCCACGTCGTAAAATTCCATAAGACGGAAGGTGGTTATTTCGAATTGGAACGATTTTTTATTTTTTACAATACGATATGCTGTGCAAACAATACATTATAAACGCATAAAAGTTTGACCAATGTCAAAAACAACTGTACAAACCGGGACTTCGCAGAAAATTCTGATCATCGAAGATGAAGGGGAAATGTGTCTTGTGTTGAATATTTTACTCAGCGATGAGAATATTGAACTCGACCATGTAAAAAATCTTTCGGCAGCCGAAGAGTATCTTTCAAACGAGGTCCCCTCTCTGATTATCCTCGACAATAAACTGCCCGATGGTTACGGAGTGGATTACATTGCCTACGTAAAGAAAAAATATCCGTCTATCAAGATCATTATGATTACGGGATTCGATGCTTCGGCGAAAGACGTGGCAATGGAAAATGGAGCGGATCTATTTTTAGAAAAGCCTTTTACGAAACAAGAATTTCTTGGTGCGATCAAGTCGTTGCTCAATTGATCAGATCACTGATCGCATTTGAAATTCATCAGCTGTTCTCAGCATACTTCTTAAAATTGTCAAGGATAGCTTGCCAGCCATTGCGCTGCATTTCCAAAGAATGAGTATTTTCTGCCTCAAAACTCTCTACTACCTTTGTTGCATTGTCCTGGGAAGCAAAATTTATTTTTACTTTTCTCTCGTCGCCAAGAGTATATTCAATATACTGATGTTCTTTAACCGCGTCATATACACCGCCAAAATCAAAACCCATACTTCCATCTTTGGCTTCCATACGGGCAGAGAAACGTCCGCCTACTCTCAAATCATTTTTTGACCATGGCGAATGCCAATCATCCGAGGCGTGGTTCCACTTTACAATATGTTCAGGTCTTGTCCAATATTCCCAGACTTTTTTAACCGGAACGTTAATGGTACTCTCAACTGTGATGACTTTTTTTTCCTGTGTTTCCATGTTATAAAATTTGGCTCTTTGTTGAATTTATTTACACTCAAATATCATCAGAGTTTACAAGATAAATGCTGTCCAATTGCGGCAATTTAGCGATCGATTTGCGACATCCGAAACCTCAATTACATGTGCTAAAGTATTCAAGTAAGAACAAGAGTATTTGAAATAATTTACCACGGTTGCTTACCGAAGAATGTAAGTAATCCCTCCAATCGTTTGTCTGTACAGACCCGATTTCAGGGCACCTCTCAATTCAGTTTTATCGAATGATGAGTACCATTCGAAGGGAACTGAACCGACTCTTTTAAGTTTGCCTTTTAATAATTTATCGTCGAAGGTGGAGTACCACGTAATGGAATTATTGCCGATCGTTTTCAACTTTCCCCTATAAGCTTCATCATCGACAGAGGAATAGTATTCGAGAACTGAACTACCAATAAACCGCAATTTGCCTTTGTAAGCTGCATTGTCAAAACTGCTGTAATAATCGAGGAGCAGGGTGCCGATTGATTTTAACTTTCCCACTTTTGTGTTCTCGTCGAGATGGCTATAATAAGTGAATGTACAGGTACCGATGCTCCTTATCTTACCCTTAAAAGCGGAATCGGCTTCCTGCCCATAATATTCTATCCTGCCAAGGTACGGCTGGAGTTTTGGGTCGTAATAATTTCCTCTCTCTGACAGCAATTCTGTTCCCCACTCAAGCAGTTTGCCCTCGTCAGTAACGCGCATAAGTATGCCCTGATCTGTGAGAAACGAAAAATAAGAAAAATTGCTGCCGCCCGAAATCGTCACCTGACTCAATTTCTGGGAGAATGCGGAGCCAATGACAAGCAGTGAACAAGTGATAGCCGTAATTAATTTTCGCACCATTGTTTTGATAAGGGTAAGGGATTTATAGTCCGACCTTAATCCACAAGATAGCCGTTAATGCACATTTTTTATAATGTTTCATCCATCTTTTTCTTGCAATAGAAGTTAAAAACTCAAAGCCCCTAGTACCGCCTGAATGACAAAAGCCAGAGATCTGGCCTTTGTCATTCAAGGTTGAGGTTTTAATTTCTTTTTATATAGCCAAATAAACCATGCTCTTCGTCGCCGGGACCAGCAGAAAAAAACAACCAATTAGGATCAATTGTTGTTGCTGAGGCAGGTGCAAATGAAATCGCCCATAACCCTTCTATTTCGATAGTCTTACCATTCGAACGAAGCGAACCCATGAAATCTCCATCCTGGTTATACGCGTTAATGTGACCATCTCCCAAATTGCCGATCAGGATTACGCTTTTTGGATGATGTTTTTCTCCGATTATCTTACCATTGTCTTCTCCATTCCCATTCCAGTCCTGATCTTTCCAAAATGCTTCCGGAGCCATTGCTACACCCCATGGCGCATTCAATTTGCCTCCGGATACAAAGCGTCTAATTAAATCTCCGTTGGGATTGTATATGTCTACAATGCCAAGGCCCGGACCGTGTTCCTCTTCACCTGGTGTATCGCCTACCTTGGCATACATGACAAACAGGTTGCCGCCTACATTTTGGATGTTAAATGGTGCATAACCCGCGGGCAGATTAGGGTCTGTGAAAGGTTTTCCAGATATTTCTCCCCAGGAAGTATCATAAACATCAATCTGACCACTGAGGAAATTAGCGGCATAGATGAATGAATCCGGGCCATCGGCCGCAATAGCAAGGCCAGTATAAACAGCCTTATGATCGCCCAGTTTTACTGCAACATCGCCACCATTCCACGCTGAAACAACTCCGTCATCACCAACAAAGATGAATCGTGCGGGATGTCCATTGGGAAGGGTAAAACCACTACTCCCGTTAAATACAATGCCTGTTGGATGTCCACCACCTTCATCCGAACCAGGGGAGGGAATAGCAACCGGAGGTCTGACGTCACCACCCTGTGCATTAAAAATAAAGCTGAGACCTGTCACCTCTGCATTAACCCAGACTGGACCTGAAGGAGCAAAGGCCATTCCCCAAGCATTTTTAAGATCAGGGACTGTTCTTAGCGGGCTATACTGATCATCATCTCCCACCAGGTTCACTTGCTCATAATTTGCTTTAAGTTCATTAGGTTTCGGGAAAGGATTTTTTTGACAACCTTCAATAGCAAGTAATAGGCACGCAATGACGCAGCCGTCCTTAGTCAGTTTGATAAAACTTTTTTTCATATACACTCATTTTTGGTTAAAAACTCTACGGAATTCTAAAATTTCGTTCTATGCTTTAATGTTGGTCTGTAGAAGGGAGAAAAAGGAGCTTTACTAGTAAGCGTCACCGGGTTTAATAAGGTTGCCAGCCGCAATTTTCTGTTTTAGATTTAATTTGTTTTAATATCATCACATGGAGACACGACCCATAAAATTATTTTTGTCTTATCTTTTACTAAACAATACTGCTATGGGAAAACTATGTAGCCTGGTTGCCATTCTATTTATTTACAACAGCTCATTTTCTCAGCGAACTTTTGAGGTGAGTTGCTCTCCTAAACTGGAAGATCATATTCCCGATGGCCGCTTGTTGGTCCTGTTAAGTAACAATGACAAGGCGGAGCCTCGTTTTCAAATCAGTGACGGTCCTTCTACTCAGCTAGTTTTTGGAATGGATGTGGACAGTAGTGCGAAAGGAAAGTCGCAAATGTTCACGCAGAATAATTCGGCCGTTTTTGGTTACCCTATCCGGGACCTGAAAGATCTACCAAACGGAGAATATTATATGCAGGCATTACTTCATCGCTATGAGACTTTTCATCGCAAAGATGGACACGTGGTAAAACTTCCAATGGACAGGGGTGAAGGGCAACAATGGAATCTTGCACCGGGAAATCTATATTCAAAGCCGGTTAAAATTAAAATCGGGAATGATAAACCAGGAATAGTAAAAATCGAAATGACTGAAGTCATACCTCCGATCAAAGAACCGGAAGACACCAAATATATCAAGCACATCAAAATCCAAAGTAAACTTCTAAGTGAGTTTTGGGGAAGGCCCATGTATCTTGGCGCTCATATTTTGTTGCCTGAAGGATGGGATACACACCCGGATGTAAAATATCCATTAGCTATATTTCATGGCCATTTTCCTTCCGACTTTGATGGTTTTCGTACCACTCCTGCTGACACTTCTTTAAAACCTGACTATAGCGAACGCTTTCACATCAGTGGATATAACAAGATCATTCAACAGGAAGCGTATAATTTCTACAAAGTATGGACGGGCCCGAATTTTCCAAGAGTGCTTGCGATAGAAATCCAGCATGCCTGTCCTTATTATGATGATTCATATGCAGTGAATTCAGAGAGCATCGGTCCCTATGGCGATGCAATTACTTATGAATTGATCCCTGAAATTGAAAAGAGATTTCGCGGCATCGGGCAGGGATGGGCGAGATTCATGTATGGTGGTAGCACCGGCGGATGGGAAGTATTAGCAGCCCAGGTCTTCTACCCCGATCAATACAATGGTTGTTACTGCGCTTGTCCTGATCCCATTGATTTTAGAGCTTACACAGTTGTTGACATTTATAAAGATAAAAATGCTTACTTCCTTGAAAGCGATTTTAAAAAAACACCGCGGCCCGCAGCCAGAAATTACCTGGGCCATGTAAGCGCAACTCTGCAGGAGACAAACTACCGTGAACTGGCTTTGGGTACACATAGCCGCAGTGGACAACAGTGGGATATCTGGGAGGCTGTTTTTTCACCTGTCGGATCCGATGGATATCCAAAACGTATCTGGAACAAAGTGACGGGTGAAATCGATAGTAATGTTGCAAAATTTTGGAAAGAGAATTATGATCTGTCTTATATTATGAAGCGTGATTGGAATAAACTCGGCCCTAAACTCAAAGGAAGGATCCATATTTACTGTGGAGATATGGACAATTACTATTTAAATAATGCAGTTTATTTAACGGAAGAAATGCTCAAAGCACTCGACAATCCAACGTATGACGGTGAAGTTGATTATGGCGATCGGGCAGAACATTGCTGGAATGGTGACCATACACAGCCAAATTACATTTCAAGACTACGATATCACCAGATGTTTATCCCAAAATGGGCGGAAGAAGTCAAGAAGAGAGCACCCGCAGGAGCTGATCTCCAAACTTGGAGATATTGATGCGATCGCCTGACATTTCTTCAACCAAAGCCTTTTGTTGCCTCGTTTATAAAAACCGTTTATTTATCTTGCGGGCTACAAACTAATGCTATGAGAATTAAGATTGTATTTGTCCTGATTTCCGCGGCTTTACTTTCCTGCAACTCATCCATCCAAAGCCCTGAAGCAACTTCAGCAAAAAAGCCAATCGAAGGAACATGGAAACTTCTTACCGGCACATTGGTAGAGAAAGGTGATACGGTTGTTACCGATTATACAAAGGGAAAATCGTTCATCAAAATCATCAATGGTGATCATTTTGCATTCTTGACTCACGATCTTGGCAAAGGGAAAAGCGCTGATTCGATGTTCGTTGCGGGCGGCGGCGGCTATTCTTTCCATGATAGTTCTTACACCGAGCATCTTGAATATTGTAACGACAGACAATGGGAAGGAAATGATTTTTCATTTACTGTCACTATCAATAATGACACCCTGATCCAAAAAGGAATTGAGAAGATCGATAGCATTGGTGTGAACCGGATGAATATCGAAAAATATATCCGCTTAAAGGCGAAATAGCCTTCTATTCTATTTATGAAGGGTTGTCACAATTTCAACCGCTACTCCCCGGCTGATTGTCTGGTAAACGACACAATATCTTTCTGTGAGTTCAATGAGTTTTTTCAGTTGTTCTGCTGTTGCCTCGGACTGTAGATCAAAATAGACCCGTATTGATCTGAATCCGACTGGTGCCTCCTTTGAAACTCCAAGCGTTCCGCGGAAATCAAGGTCCCCCTCTGCCCTTACACTACCTTCACTGATTTCAATTCCAATTGCTGTGGCCACTGCACTCACCGTTACACCAGCACACGCCACCAAAGCCTCAAGCAGAAGATCTCCTGAGCAAGCAAGAAAACCTGTTCCGCCAGTAGCAGGGTGAAGACCCGCTTCGACAATCGCACGACCAGTATCTACTTTACAGGATATAGCTTCTCCAATCGTTCCTCTAGCTCTTAAAGTGATCAACGCAGATGAAGGATTTGAGCGATATCTCTCCTTTAGCGGAGATTGTATTTTTTTTAGATCTGCAGAATCCATGAGAGAACTTCATTTTATAATTGAAGGTAAACCCTACGGTGAAATTTGAGAAATTTGAAAAACCCGCTTTGCTCCTATATAAAAAACTGCCCCGACGCGATCGGGACAGTGAACCCCCCAACAATACTTTCCAACACCGTAATAAAATCGTCAATCCAAGTCTACATCTGGATTTGTTGGGTTAAAAACACCCGCGGGGTTAAATTTCCAAACCCATGCATGCACAAGCCAGAAAGGAAAACCCGAATTGCCATCCCACACATCAGCAGACCCTGTAAAACCTTCGGGCAACGGGTCTGTTAGAGGTACTGCATATTCCACAGCTACTAATTCGGGGTTGCCCGTGTCAAGTCCGTTGTAGACAAGTATTTCAGGTTTCCTCATATCAAAAGTTCCATCTACTAACCCCATATTCATGAAATGGTGGCCCATGTTTGGAACGTCAACATTTATGTTTGAGTAACCATCCTTTATGGCATTTTTTATGTCACGATACCGTGCCGTTGCCGCACGAGCTTGCTGCAACTCCCAGGTGGTCTGCGGTGAGAGCCCATAATCATTTACAACATCACCTTCAACTGTCACCGTATGCTTGGTTACGCTTTGAGGTCCATCTACCGGTGGTTTTATTGCTTCTTTTTGACATCCCATAAACGCAGCAGCGGAAACAATCAGGATAGTACTATACAACAATAAATTTGCGCGAAATTTTGTTGCACTGCCAGTGCGGGTAATCCATAAACTTTTCATTTTATTTTTGGTTTTTGGTTAAGGAATAAATAGTCGCTTAAAAAAGGCAGCATTGCCTTGCTTGGAAAAATTGGTCCGCGAATAAGATTTTATTCTGCAGTGTGGGATAGCTTGCTCCAAAACTACAACCAGGTAAATTCCAAGGCTGTAAATTTTGATTCAAATACATGTAATTTTTATTCACGAGGGCTGCTTTCCAACTTCCGCCTTGATTGGCGAGCAGATTCCGGAAAATGACGAATGCCGGCTGCCGACAGCAGCAGGACTGATCACAAAAGCGATTTTTATTATGTAATTCGCAGGTGATTTGAATTGGCAATGCCGAAAACCATTAAGCCTTTTGACAATGCTGAACAATGTGTATGGATAAACTCTCGAGTTTAACCCGGCTTTTGCGAGGAAAGAACCAAATTCCTTTTCGGTTCCTTCCCGTCCGCCCGTCATGGCAAGCATGGGTGTCCATAAATTTTCCGGGATGCGGTTACATTTCCTTCCGGAATTACGGATTCTAGTATAAGTAATTTACTCGCTGGTTTCATCCCTTACTGCAAGTACTCAGTATCGCAGGACGATCATTTCATTAAGTCAGATCGGCCCAGGCAGGAATAAAAACCAAAAAAACTTCTGGGTGCCGTATCGCATCACTTTTCTAAACCTCTTCCTTTAATGTTTTTGTCTCTTACATTAACTTTCAAGGTCTCAGACCACCAATCCTCTCGTCAAAAACAGAATGTACTCACCTCCTTTTACCTATCGTAGAAGTCCGCATGCTGCCTGTGGTAAGATAAGCACGCTGTCTGCAACCCTGATCAACTTTGAGAAAAATTTTCTTGGAACATATTCTCTCTTAAAATGCGAAAGCGGTAGGGTGAACTCATTCAGGTCCTTCTTCTGCCACCGGCCAGCAGGACAACGATTCCAGCGACCACAATGGCACCTCCTGCGTAATTCGGCCACGCGATCGTATGCTTTTCCTTTTTATTGATTTCGAGAGGTCCGGCATCCACAACCTTTTCCTTGTGGGTGAAAGTTACATTTCCAAATACAAACATCAGTATTCCCAACACAATAAGAACGATCCCTAGAATCTTCATATATTAATTTACTAGTCCAATCACATAAAACTATGCCACGAACTAAACTATTATTCAACCTAAGCGGCGTCAGCTTGAGTAACTATTGTGGATTTTTGTCGCCATTTTTTTCTCAGACATTAAAAAATTGATTTCATTTTAACTTTTAACACTTCTGGTCTTTAATTTGATTATACATAATGAATTCGCAAAAAACCATACTGATCTCTATCCTATGTCATACTGAGTGAGAGTAAGAATCAGTTAACGTGAAAGTTTGCTGCTACTTAAAAACCTTGAGAGTAAAAATAGTGGTTAACTTTTGACTGATTTTTATGATTGAAACAAAGAAATGGTTTATAGTATATACCCGACCCGGGCAAGAAAAAAAGGTAACAGAAAGTTTAAATCGAAAAAAAATCGAATGCTTTTGTCCTCTCAGTAGCACTACTTATCAATCCCTTCACAAGAAGAAAACTGCATTCCAGGTTTTATTTTGCTGCTATAGTTTCGCAAAGATCTGTGAATCCCAAATTCCGGAATTGCGCAAGATTAATGGCGTCATCAACCTGGTTTTCTGGCTGAATCGGCCATTTGTTGTTCCTGATCATGAGATCAATATTATAAAGGAGTTCCTCAATGATTATAAGAATGTAGCTCTGGAAAAGATCGGCATAGATGAGAAAGTCCGATTTTCGAATAACATCCTGGCTGAAAATAAAGACTTGAGGATCTATACAAGGAATAATACAGGGAGGGTTATACTGCCGGCCCTTGGATATATAATGACAGGTGAAACAACCACAGCAGCAACCATAGAAGTTCCTGTTTCTCCGTTATTACCGAGATTACGGTCCATAATGGATAAGATAGTTGGATGAACACCTGAAGGGAATACAGCACGTAACTTATAACAAAATCAATTGGCCCAAATGATAGCTCATGTGGTTGCTCCGGTTGATCACCACATTCAACTTATTCCTGTGAGGCTCCTTTGCAAAGTCTTCGTCCAATACAGCCATATGTCTTTTGAACCAATCCTCCGGTGAAGTGGATCGAATATGTTGGGAAAGCTTTGCATTGACTGCCTTCAACTGTTCCTTTAATTCGGCGACGGAAGGCATCTCCAGCCCCGACTTATCAGGTTTTGTGATAAATACATTCTCAAGAGCAGGAAACAATTTCTCTCCAAACGCTAATAATGGCAACATGGCATCGCTAATGGCAATTAAATGTCCCACCAAATAGATTCCCGTATTCTTACCTGGAGCAATTTCGTTTAAAAGCTGTTGATCGGTTATGGACGATAAAAACTTATTGAAATTATTATTTTGCTTATCCCATTCAGCAATTACCATTTTTATAAACAGCCCTGGCTGTGTAAGTGACTCCATATTTATTTCTTTGACCTGTAAATTACAGACCTAGTGCCGAAAAATAATGTTGTGTCTCTTTTTTTGTCTGAATGGGATTTGGACATTTACTTCGCAGCCATCTCCCGGAGCAGAGAAAATTTTTACCTGGCCATCTAAAACCTGCACTCTTCTTTTAATGTTTTCAAAGCCGATCCCATTCTTTTTTGAGTTGAGGCTAAACCCTTCGCCGTCATCTTTGATGGACAACTGGATATAGTCGGGCTGATGCTTCACGCTGATGAAAACGGAGGACGCATTTGCATATTTCAAAATATTATTGAATTGTTCCTGCAGTATCCGGTAAATCGTAAGTTGTACATCGTCGCTGACGGGTTGCCTGAATTCATCCAGCCGGTAATACACTTTGAGTCTATTGGCAGCGTTCATGGTGTTCACCAGGATTTCTATTTTCTCCTCCAGCGGAATAGTAGAATCAATGGAAGGAGCAAGTCGGTGAGATAATTTTCTCACCTCATCCATCGCCTCGCGAATATAGCCGATTACCTTATCAAGTATTTCTTTGGTTGCATTCTGATCATCCAGGCGGTTTTTCAGGAAATCAAGATTTATCATCGAAGCCGCCATGATCTGTTTGACATTGTCATGAAGTTCCATACCGATCTGCATTCTTTCTTTTTCCTGGGCATCATTGACCGCTTTCCCGATGCGTTTTTCCTCTTCTACGTGATCAGTAATGTCAACTATAGTTCCAATGACGGCGGGCCGATTGCCGTAAATTATTTTCGATACGATCGCTTCAATATAAAGCAAAGCTCCGTCGCGCCGCACAGCCCGGAACGTATATTGATCGGTCGGCTTTCCACTACTGATCCTTGATAAATAATTTTCCTTTATTTTTTCTATGTCTTCTTGATAGATCCATTGCTCAAAAGAAGTTTCTTTAAGTTCTCCTATTGTATAACCCATGATCTTTTCAAAACCGGGGTTTACATAAACAAACTTTTCCTCCTGCATAATATATACGCCAACGAGGCTTTGCTCAACAAGGCTTCTAAATTTTTCTTCACTTTGTACAAGGGCGATCTGTGCTTTCTTTTGCGAATCGATATTCTCTGAAAGTAAGGTTACTCCCAGTAGCTTGTTGTCCCTGTCATAAACTGGAGAGGTTTTGGCTCTGATCCAAAAAGCAGTACCGTCAATACTCTTTGCCTGGATTTCCCTGTCACAAAATTTACCTCTTAAAGAGTCGTTGAACATGATATGAAAAATTTCTTTGGCATCAGGATACAGGAATTTTCGGAAGTCGGCTCCGATAAATATTTTTTCACCTCCTCGTTGCAACAGTCTTTCCTCTGCGGTTTTATTAAATCTCAACAATTTGAAATCGGGTGAAATGAGCAGAACGGAATCACTGGTGTTTTCAATAATGGCCTCAAATGTTTCAGCCTGGTCTCTTAAAGCACCTTCGGCTTTTTTCCTTTCTGCAGAATTGCTTAACATATCGGCAATGGAATTAATGAGAAGTCGTTCTTCTTTTAAAAACGGTCCCTCCTGTTCTTGAGGGCGTTGCTCGGTGTAAAAAACCTGTACCTGCCCGATATGGCCGGTAGAAGCAGCAATGTTTGCCTCCTGCTTCCAAACTGATTCTTTAAAGGTTTTCGATTTGTATGTATGTTCGTGGAACGTTATCCGCACGCAGGTAATGTCAGGATATTGATAAGACAGAGGAATGATGTCAATACTTTCTTCTAAAATATCTTCCATCGCTTTTTCCGGATCATTTGCCAACTCCGACATTTTGTAAAGGCATCTTAATTCTTTCACCCGCTCTCCCATCTCATAATTGATCTTATAAAGATTCTTTTCGATCAGCTTTTTGTCACTAATGTCTACATTGATGGCAATAGCACCGATTATGCTTCCATCATCTCCCTTTAATGGTATTGCTGAGTTCAGAATGATCTTTCTCGTTTTATCAAAACATTCGATCTCTATTTCCTGGTTAAGAACTGTTTCACCCTTCAGGATGGCAATAGCACCCCCCCACTGGTCAGGTTCCACTATTTTCCCGGTGTCAGTAAACCGCCCTTTAAATTGGCCGAAATCTTGTAGCCCAACAAATTTTAACCCGGACCAAATTTTCTCACTCGCCGAATTGGCCGATATGATATTACCTTTTTCGTTCAATAGCCAAACACCGACGGGCATATTCTCCAATACCATCTGTAACAGTTTTTCGTTCGCACTGATCTCATCAAGCATTTGATTAAAAGCCATTCCTAATTTGGATATTTCAATGCTTCTGAATGGTTCCACTCTCGTGTTTCTGTCACCTTTCCTGATTTTATCTGCCGTGAGAATTAATCTATAAAGACCTCTGCTCAACCTGTCGGCTATAAAGATCGCGAACAAGGTGCCGATGACCAGAGCCATAATAATATATAGAATTCCATTTCTTATTATGGCACGCTGGTTACTATAAATGTAATCCTGGCCCAAGCCTATCCTAACCCACCCAATTATTTCTTTATTATTGTAAATAACGGGTACCGCTATGTCAAGAATGTCTTTATTCTCAAGAAGCGTTTGCGCCTGTGGAGTGCCTTTTAATCTTAGGCTCACACTATCTGTGGGTCTTAAGCCCATGAAACTTCTGTTAGTATGCGCCAATACGAGCCCATCCGGAGACAGGAACATTGCATACTTGAGGTTAGGGAAATTTTTGTGCGATTGTACAAGTCTCTCGAGACCATCAATGTCATTAGCTAAAATGTATGAACTGGAGTTGACGGCAAAGTCATTTACCAGGCTTAATGCCTGTTCATAGTTTTGCCTTTTCAGAAATTTCTTTTGACGAATTAACTGATCAACCACGACAATTGTAAGCAATACCAAATGAACGAGGGCAATGCCCAATATTAGTTGGTAACGAATGCTCTTCGGCCAAA
>Ga0163163_10000220_pt1 | contig 59467 bp, 52 predicted proteins | sample S65metaG_FD_119766 | JGI IMG/M metagenome (GOLD analysis project Ga0163163, IMG submission 119766) | Switchgrass rhizosphere microbial communities from Kellogg Biological Station, Michigan, USA - S6-5 metaG | ecosystem: Host-associated > Plants > Roots > Rhizosphere > Soil | place: USA...
GCCGACCAGATCGCGCGTGATCGGTACCGCTTGTGCCTTGGCCGCGAGCACGCCGACTTCGGCCGGCGGCATCTGCTGCTGCTGTTGTGGGGCCCCGCCCTTGCCGCAGGCGCTGATCAGCGCGGCGGCGACAGACATCAGAATCCAGCTGCGTAATATCCGTATGCGCATGATGTGGCTCTCTGCAAAAGGGGGCGACCAGGACGAACCAGCGTGTTCGACCGGTGTCTCACGCCGTGATTCCGGCGCGATCGTAACAATTATTGTACTGAACGGTGTAGGTTAATGGCTGCCGCGGCATCCTGCAACCATGACTTTCGTCACAAGTAACTGTCGGTTCAGCGCTACTGGCGATGCGCCGCGGCCAGGTATTCGCGGCTGCCCATTTCAATGAGCCGCGATTCGACGCGGGCAAATTCCGCGCGCAAGCGTTCGCCGTCATACAACTCCGTGATCGGCGTGGCCGCCGACAGCACCAGGTTGACGCCGCGATCGTAAAACTCGTCGACGAGGTTGACGAAGCGCCGTGCCGGATCTTCCATCTGCGGCGTGAATTGCGGCACGCCGGAAATCAACACGGTATGAAAACTCTGCGCCAGTTCGATGTAATCGGCCACCGCGCGCGGCCCTTCGCACAATGCATCGAACGCGAACCAGATCACGCCGTCGGCCTGGCGCTGCACCGGAATGTCGCGACCGTTGATTTCGATCGCCGCCACCCCCGGCATGCCCGCCGCGATGCGCTCGAAGCACGCGCCCAGCGCGTGTTCGGCGCGCTCTCCGAGCGGCGTGAAGTACACGCCGGCCGCGGTCAGTGCGCGCAGGCGGTAATCGTGCGCCGACGCGAGCCGCAGCACTTCGCAGTGGCGTTCGAGCAGCGCGATTGCCGGCAGGAACTTCGCGCGTTGCAGGCCGTCGCGGTACAGGTTATTCGGTTCGATGTTCGAGGTGGTCAGCAGCGTCACGCCGCGCGCGAACAGATGCTGCAGCAGGCCAGCGAGAATCATCGCGTCGCCGATGTCGGTGACGAAGAATTCATCCAGGCACAAGACCCGCGCCTGCCCGGCAAACTGCGCGGCGACGTCGGCAAGCGGATCGGCGCGGCCTTCGAGGTTTGCCAGTTGCGCGTGCACGCGGCCCATGAAGCGATGAAAGTGCAGGCGCAACTTCGGCACTGCCGGAACCGGCAAAGCGGCGAAGAACAGATCGACGAGCAACGTCTTGCCACGGCCGACGTCGCCCCACAGATACAGTCCGCGCACAGCCGCCGGTGCTGCGAGTATACGTTTCCACAACGCCGGCCTGGCCGCGGCAATCAACTCGGCATGGATGCGATCGAGCGTGACGAGCACCGCGCGCTGCGCCGGATCGTCCTGCCAGCGGCATTCGGCGACGCCTTGCGCGTAGCGCGCACTCGGCGTATCAACCATCGCCACTGAGCGGCGGCAGGTTCGCGCGCACACCGTTCTTGATCACGCCGCGCAAGTCGAGCAGGCGGCGGTGAAAGAAATGCGTCGTCTCGGGCATACGCACGAGCGTGGGCGGTTCCGGCTGTGCCGCGACCCAGGCATACACCGCTTGCGGATCGACGATCTCGTCGGCTTCGCCTTGCACGATGAGCCATGGACACAGCGGGGATGCCAACTGCGTGAAATCCCAGCGCCCGACCGGGGGCGCGATCGAAATCATCTGCCGCACCGGCAACTGCGGCGCGGCGCGCGCGGCCACATAGCTGCCGAACGAAAAACCGGCAAGCCATAGCGCGTCACGCGGGCGCATGCGCTGCGCCCATTGGGCCACGGCGATCAGATCATCGGTTTCACCGATGCCGTCGGAAAACGTGCCTTGCGAGGCCCCGGTGCCGCGGAAGTTGAACACGAGTGTGGCCAGACCCAGTTCGCGCAAGCTGCGCTCCAGCGTGGTCACCACTTTGTTGTGCATCGTGCCGCCCTGCAGCGGATGCGGATGACAGATCACCGCCACGCCCGCGCGCGCCGCGTTCGGCTCCGGCACGTTCGTCGCCGCTTCGAGCACACCGGCGGGGCCGGCGAGCGTGAGATTCGCCGCGCTGCCGGGAAACTCAGTTGGGGTGAGGGAGGCGTTCAAGAGCTGGATCCCGTGTCATCGCACATCTCCGTGGTGCACGGGATGACTGCATCCTGCAATCACTTGACCTGGCTGACCATCCATTCGACGGTTGCCTTCACCTGCGCCGCACTCAGCGACGGATTGCCGCCTTTCGCCGGCATCAGGCCCTTGCTGCCCTGGAAGCCTTCGGTCGCGTGCTTGAGCAGCGTGTCCATGCCCTGCGCGATACGCGGGGCCCACGCCGACTTGTCGGTGAGCACCGGTGCGCCGGTGGCAGCGTTGCTGTGGCAGGTCGTGCACAGGCTGCCGAAAATGGTCTTGCCGTCGAGCGTGCCGCCGTAGGCAACTTGCGCTTCGGCGGCTTTCTTCGCCGCATCCTGCGCCGCGACGAGCGCGGCGCGGCCGGTATCGCCGGCGTACACGGCGCCGATCGGCGCAATGCGCTGCTGCATCTGCTTTTCCGCAGCCGGACTCTTCGCTGGCGGATTGTAGGAATAGATGTAGTAGCCCAGGCCCTGCAGCAGAACCATGACCAGCACCAGGAAACCGATCACCATCAAGAAGTGCTTGAGGAACACGCGGTCGGTCGGAGTTACGGGATTGGTCACGGCTTCACCGGATCGGGACAGGCAAAATGGCCGCGAATTATAGCCGGAGCGCCGGGATTCGGGAATCGTCGGGCCTTTTCAGACCATCCCACCGTTAACGCCGATCACTTGGGCGTTGACGTAGCCGGCATCCGCTGAACACAGGAATGCGACGAGCGCGGCGACTTCCTGCGGCGTGCCGGCGCGTGCGGCCGGCACGAGCTGGCGGATCTGCTCGGCGTCGAACGCCGCGGCACTCAGTTTGCCGGCAATCACCCCGGGCGCGACGACATTGACGGTGACGCCGCGCGCGGCCATCTCGCGCGCCAGCGATTTCGCTGCGCCGTGCAGCGCCGACTTCGCCGCCGCATAGTTGACCTGGCCGCGGTTGCCAAGCACCGCGGCGACCGAGGAGACAGCGACGATGCGGCCGAACTTCGCGCGCGCCATCGGCAGCAACAGCGGCTGAGTCACATGAAAGAATCCATGCAGCGATACATCGATCACGCGCCGCCATTGCGCATCGGTCATGCCGGCCAGCGGCGCGTCGTCGTGCACGCCGGCGTTGTGCACGAACACCTCGATCGGCCCGGCGGCCAATAGCTGATTGAGCGCGGAGCGGGTCGCCACCGCATCGGTTACATCGAATACGACGACCTCGGCGGTACCGGCATCGGCTTTGATCGCAGCGACGACTTCCTGTGCCCGCGCCGCATTGGCATGCGCGTGCACATACACGTGATGCCCGTGTGCGGCGAGCGCGCGGCAGATGGCGCCGCCGATATCGCCGCTGCCGCCGGTAACGAGTGCGCGGCGATTTGTGGTTTTCGTCGTGGTCATGTGTAAATTGTGGCACAGCCATCAATGTCGACGATCATGACCGACGCCCTCTATACCGTTCCGCTCCAGCATCGCCGCTTCGAAAACCTGCACATCGTGTTCTGGCTGATGAAAGACATCAGCTGGTGCATGCTCTGGCGCGCGCTTGGCGTTTTCATGATCGTGCCGACGCTCGGCGCGGCGATTTTCATCACCTGGCGTGCACGCGCAAACCGCACCGATTTCGCGCACAACCTCGCCGTCGTGTTCTGGATCAGCGCGAACGCGTGGTGGATGATCGCCGAGTTCTTCGAGTTTGACGAAACGCCGCTATGGTTCGGTTTCAGCGGCCGCCAGTTCTCGATGATCCCATTCCTGCTCGGCGCGGTCGTGCTGATCTGGCATTACGTCGGCGCATGGTTCGGCCGGCGCGCGGCACTCGCGACTCAGGAGTCCTGACGCGGCCGAGCCATTTGGATCGACAGAAAGAAATGGAACAGCACACCGAGCGCGACCGTAAGACCGATCGCCCGCAACACGGGCAGCGCCGAAGTCGCGAGCAGGCCGAACACCAGCAGTGCCGAGCCGACACAGACCAGCGTTGCGTGCAGCGTGCGCCGTGCCTCGGCGGCATCGGCGACCGGGCGCTCGAAGAACAGGGCGTAATGCAGGCCGAGACCGGCGGCGAGCGTCAACGCGACGAGATGGAACAAGGACAAGGAAATGCCGCCGGCGCGCAGCACGGCGAACGCGAGCAGCGTTGCCAGCGACATCGGCGCGAGCACGGCCCAAGCGCGCCGCCAGTTGCGGAACGCCAGCGCCACCGACAGACCGAGCAGTACCAGCGCGGCGCCGAGCGCGACGAGAATGCGCGTGCGATACGCGGCGACGAGTTCCTCGGACGCCGCTTTCAGATCGAGCAGATGCGCGTCGCTGCCGGCATCGAGCCTGATCGCCGCCGCATCGTGCACGCCGCTCAAGGTGGCAAGCCCCAGCCAGCGGCCGGCACGCGGCAGCAGCATCGCTTGCAGCCGCGCTCCGAACGGCGAGCCCGCGAATTGCTCCGGTGTCAACACCGGCAGCCGGCGCGCTGCTTCGACGTCATCGAGAAACGGCGTGAACAGGCCGGGCAGGAAATCGGTATCCGCGAGCGCGGTGTCCAGTGCGGCCACGAGCGCCGCGTGCTCCGGCAATTTTGTCTGGCGCGCGCGTTGCGTCGCCGCGCTCGGTAGATAGCGGCTCGGCAGCTCGACGTCGTCGACCGCGTGCGCAGCGATCCACTTGTCCACTTGCGGAGTAATGCGCTCAGCTGCGGCGAGTACACCGTCGGCGCTTGGTGCCTCGATCACGAGCAGGTAGCGCACGTCGGGGGCACCCAGCGCGGCGCGCAATTCGCCCTCGCGCGCGAGCAGCGCCGGCGAAGCTGGCGTCAGCGCCGCCAGATCGTTCTGCCACAGCGGCGCCGGCGCCATCTGCAGCCAGGCGAGCGCAAGCAGCAACAGCGCCCACGGCAGCCAGCGCGGACGGCGCACGCCATCGATGATCGCGCGCAGTTTTTCCAGCCATGTGGACTCGGCGACATCACGGAACGATGCGGAAAGCAATGCCGGCAGCAGCCAGCGCGTGGCCGCGCCGGCGACGAGCAAACCGCTGATCGTGAATACCGCCAGCTGCTGCAGGCCGGCGACGCCGGAGACGAGAAAGGCGAGATAGGCGATGCATGCCGAGACGATGGCCAGGCGCAACAGCGGCCAGACTTCGCGCACGCTCGTGCGTGCGTCGGTGCCGACCCGGCGATGGCTGAACACGCGTAGCGGATATTCCTGGGCGACGCCGAGCAGCGTGAAGCCAAACGCAAGCGTGATGCCGTGCATGCTGCCGAACGCGAACGCGATTGCCGCGACGCCGGCGAGCGCGCCGCTGAGCAATGGCAGCGCGACCAGCGCGAGCACGCCGCCGCTGCGATACGCGAGCAGCAGCAGCACGATAAAGCCGGCGCTGCCGAACACGCTCAAGCGCTCGGCTTCGCGGCGCGTCTGCGCCCCGACTTGCACGCCGATGTAACCGGGCCCGCTGATCGATAGTTGCGCGGAACCGCCATCGGGTAATGCCGCGAACGCGGTTTGCAGTGCCGCGATCGCCTGCGCTTGCGCCTGCGGATCGAAGCCGCCCGCGCGCGTCTGCACGAGCAGCAGGGCCTCGTCATGTGGCGAAAACCACACGCCGTCGCGCAGCGCGGGCGCTCGCCGCGGCAGCCAGCGCTGCGCGAGCTTGAGTGTCTCCAGCGTCGGATCGCGCGGCAGCAAATCCTTGAGCATTTCCGCGGCCGGCGAGCCCAGATCCTGCACACGCTGCTGCAGTTCGTCGCGCAAGGTCGCGGCATCGAACGCGTGTTCGTCGAGCGTGGGCGACAAGACGTAGCGGTACGGCAGCAGCGCCGGATCGAGCGCGGCGAGATCACCGCCGCCGTTGAGCACGCGCTCGAAATGCGCATCGGTGCGCAATGCGCGCGCGAGGCTGTCGCTCAAGCGCGCGACCTGCGCGGGCGGCGCATCGCCAATCGCCAGCAGCAGCAAGCGCGACGCCGGTCCTTCGCCGATCGCATCGAGCAGCAGTTTCTGCTCCGCATTCGTCGGCGGCGGCATGAACTCGCGCAGATCGCCGCTGATGACAAGCCGCTGCTGCAGCACGAACGCGCAAGCGGCAAGTGCCAGCCACCACAGCGCGATCAGCGCGTAGCGGCGCGCATTGGTCACGGTCGCGCGCACAATGCGGCAACCGCAGCGGGCGTCGGCGGTTGCGGCAGTGTTGCCTCGCTGAGCGCGCCGAGCAGCATCGTGCTGCTGTCGCCGTCGGCCTGCTGCAGGGTGAAACAGCGCGGCTCGACCCCGGCGCCGGCAACGACGAGCGCGCGCAGATGGGAGCCTGAGTCCGCTGCGCGCGGCAGCAGCGTCAAGGTCCAATTCGGAGCATTTTCCACAAACTCCATTGTATAGAACTGCTGTAGCGTCGCTGCATCGCCGCCGAGCAGCGCGCTGAAGCCGGTCAGCAACGCCTTGAGCTCGGGCGCGCGGTCCAGATCGAAGCGTTTCGGCGGCCGCTCTGCGCGCGTGACCTCGACGGCGCCCGCGGCGATCGTGGTCGTTTCACGATATGGCGCCTCCACGCGTTTGCCGAGCTGGCCGGGGCCGTTGTAATCGAGCTGCCCCTGCAGCACGAGCGGTTTGCGCAACAAGTGCACGAAGCGCACTTCGGTGTACGCGGTGCTCGCCGGCACCGGCCGCGCGAGCTTGGCGATCAGCGCCGTTGCCTCAGACGGCGCCGCCGAGGGAGGCGTCGCGCACAACACGGTCAGCAGCAGGGCGATGCCAGAAGTCATATAAGTTGAACCAGTTGTATGGATCGAGCTGCGTGTAGTGTTGCAGACGCGCAGCATAGCGCTGTGTCCATTCGGCCAGTCGCGCCGCACGCTCGGCACGCGGGATGACGATGCGCTCGGCGAGTGTCTCGAAGTACACATCGTAACGGTTGCCGCCGCGATACAGACCGAAGCTGAGTACGACCGGCAGCTCCAGCGCGGAGGCGATCAGGTACGGCGCGACGGGGAACTGCGCCGGCGCGCCGAGGAAATCCGCCGCGCGCGTTGCCTCCCCCGGTCGCGCGCGATCGCCGAGCACACCGATCAGCGCGCCATCCTGCGCCGCGTCGCGCATCGCCAGTGCAATGTCGGCGCCATCGCCCCGAACATCGATCACCATCTGTGCCACGGCCGGATTGAGCGCGTGCAGCAGTTCGGTCAGCGCCGGTGTCTGGCCGCGATCCATCACGAAACGGACGCGCAAGTCGCTACGCGCATCGGCCAGCACGCGCAAGGCTTCGAAACTGCCGATGTGCGCGCCGAGCAGCAGCACGCCCCGGCCGGGCGCGATCTGCGTTTCGACCTGATCCAGTCCATAGATGCGGATGTCGAAGCCGCGCGTAGAGCGTGCAAGCAGGAACGCGCGATCTAGGATCGTCGCCGCGTAGCAATGAAGATGGCGCAGCACGGCCGCGGTACTCGCCGGTTTGCCGAAGGCGCGGCTAAGAAACGCACGCGACGCCCGCCGTTCCGGGCCACGCCGGAAGAAGAAATACAGCGTGATCGGATACAGCAATATGCGTGCGACCGGTCGGCCCAAACGCAGGCCGATTGCAATGAGCAGCCGCATTGCGAAGCGGCCGCCGCCTTCGCGGCGAGCGCTCCAGTGCAGCTGCGCCGGCGCGTCGCGCAATAGCTGCGGCCAGCAACGGATTAGCTTGACGAAGAATCCGAACAGGTTATGCCGCGGCGCCTGCGGCAACAGCCATGGCCGCACTGCGAATTCGCCGATGAACAGCAGCGCGAGCGCGACCGGCAGCCAGAGCAATCCGAATGCGGCTGGCGTCGTGTGCAGCGGTAGCGCGAGCCAGCCGTGCGCGTGCAGCGCCAGCAATGCGGCCGCGCCAGCAAGCGCGAACTGATACACGGCCCAGATTCCCGTGAGGCGGCGCGCATAACGCGCAACGCCGGCGTCACTCAGCAGCTCGGCGCCATCGATCGCCGCGATTGCGCGCGCGATCAGCGGCGTGCGTCCGCGTCGCAGCGTGAGTGCGAACATGGCGCCCACCAGTCCGGCGACCAGCGCCGGCAAGGCGTCGAGCACGCCGCTGCGATCATAATGATGCGCGAGTACGACCAGCGCGACGACGCCGAGCCAGGCGACGGCGCGCATGCTGGTTATTCCGAGCGCTGCTGCTGGATGTGCGCAGCGAGCGCGCGCAGACTGGAAAAAGCGCGCTTGTTGTCGCCGGCATCGGAACGCAGCGAGACGCCATAACGCTTGGAGATCGCCAGCGACAGCTCCAGCGCATCGATCGAATCCAGACCGAGTTCGCCGCCGAACAGCGCGGCCTCCGGCGCAATGTCCGCGGCCTGGCGATCGGGCAGGTTCAAACTGTCGACGATCAATTCGGCGAGTTCGCGTTCGGCAGGGGTCTGCGTGTTCATCTGATGCATCCGGAATTGGCGCCGCGCCGCCACGCGGGGCGCGGAGTGTATCATTGCGCATTCTCTTTTCGCTCGTCACTGCCGATGGGACCAATGCTTTCGCCGGCGTCTGCCGGCGTGGACGCCGCGTCGACCTTGTCGCCGCTGCACATGGAATACTCCGCCGCGCCGCTCGACGCGTTGCTGTCCCAAGCCGACGTACTCGCCGTCACCGGCTTCGGTCGCGGCGCGCCCACGTGTGCGGACGCGCGCTACCAACGCGTGGCGCTGGAGCCGGCGGCACGTCCGGCGCCGCTGGAAGTCTGGCGCAGCGCCGCGCGTGTCGAGCATGGCCGCGTTGGCGCGTTGCGTTTCAGTCGCAGCGCCGATTACGCGTTCGTTTGGATTGAGCTCGACGAGCGCGATTTTGGCGGCATCGCGGCGACGACCCAGGCGGCCTATGTCCGCCTCGGCGCCTGGTGCCGGGCGAGCGCGACGCCGCATCTGCTGCGCGTGTGGAACTATGTCGATGCGATCAATGCCGGAGTCGGCGACGCCGAACGCTATCGCCTGTTCTGCGCCGGCCGCGCCGCGGGCATGGCTGCGGACGCGGTCTATCCGGCCGCAAGTGCGATCGGCGGACGCGACGGCGAGCGCCGCCTGCAGGTGTGTGCGCTCGCGTCGCGGCGGGCAGGGACAACCGTGGAAAACCCGCGCCAGGTCAGCGCCTGGCGCTATCCGCGCGAATACGGACCGGTCGCACCGAGCTTTGCCCGGGCGATGCGCGCGCCAACACTTTCCCCACAGCTATATCTTTCCGGCACGGCCGCCGTGGTCGGGCACGCTTCGCATCACGTCGGCGACGTTGCCGCGCAACTCGCCGAGACGCTGACGAATCTCGACAGCCTGCGCGTGGCCGCCGGCGGCGCGGCGGCGCTCGGTAATCCGCGCAGCCCGCTGCGCGCGTACGTGCGCGAGGCCGCGGACGGCGCGTGCGTGCGCGAGATGTTGCTGGAGCGGTTCGGCGCCGCAACACCGCTGCTGGTGTTGCAAGGGGATATCTGCCGCGCCGAACTGCTGGTCGAGATCGACGGGGTGCTCAACGGCTGATCAGGCTGTAGCTTGCCGCCGTGGCTGCGTCCACCACCCGAGCGTGGCGACGAGTATACAAATCCACCACGCGAGCGCCATATTCGGGATCAAATGTCCCTGTTTGGGCACGTCGGCAAGACCATCGCCGAGCACGGTAATCGTCAACGTCGCCAGCATCACCACACACGCGAGCGCGCTCAACAGCAGCAGGCGCGGTGCGGCACGCCAACGTCCGCGCCAGAGCAGCCACAGGCAGACCGCGAACGGTGCGGCCAGCGGCGGTAAGCGCCAAACCGGCATTGCGCTCAACACGCGGCTCAGGCTGAAGAACTCCTGCGGCAACGGCGCAAAATCCCCGCCTTCTACCGTTCCCAAGCCCGGGGCCAGCCACGGCTCCAGGCTCGTCAGGCCATGCCACCACAAACGCACGAACAGGTCCGGCTCGCGCGCAAGTGTCGCCAGCTCGCGCGCGCGCGTCACGTTCGCTAGTTGCGGACATTCGACGTCCGGCCACGCGCTGATCTGCCACGCGCTCTTGCCGATATAGCGCAGGCAATCAGGAGCGAGGCCGAGCTGCTGTGCGGTCGCCGCCGGATCGCGTGCGTACGGCAGCAGCGCGGTGAACGTCACGTCGGCGCGGTTGAAATGATTGATCGCCTCGATCGCCGGGCTGTCGCGGCGCAATTGTGCGACCTGCACACTCAGGCCGACGAGCGCGCCGAGCAGCAGCGCGCCGCCTCGCCATGACCAGCGCCGCAGGCGCAGCCAGTCAACGAGCAGGACGACGCTCGCGCAAGCCAACGGCAGCAGCAGATGCTGGATCTTGGCAAGCGCGAGCGCGAACGCGGCAAGCGCGAGCAGGGCAGTCGCAACGCGCGTATAGGCGCGCTCCGCGTGCAGCACAAGCAGACCGATCACGGCATACAGCGCCAGCAGCGCGGTCCATTCCGCATAGAACGTGTTGAGATAAATCGTATCTGCCGGATCGGCGAACACCAGCGGCAGCAACAGGCCGTTCGCCAGCGCCGACCAGGGTTCGCCACGGCGGATGAAGGCGATGCTGAAAGCAAACCACAGCGCCAGCAACGCGGCCAATTTGAATGCGCCGACCCAGCGCACCGAAAAACTCGTGGCGCCGGCGAGCCGATGTTGCAAGTGATAGATGCCCGCCGCCGCGGCCTGGAACAACAGCTCCGTCGACCAGTAGCACATCGGCGCCGGATTGTTGGCAAACGCATAATGCGCATACGGCGCGTCCGGACTGTTGCGCGTCGGGTCGATTTCGCCCGGGCGATCCGGATACAGGTCGAAGCAAGCGGTATAGCGCACTTCGTCGTAGCTGTTCGCCAGCGCGATCAGCGGCTCATGCACGAGTAGCGGCACAATGCGCAGCAAGCCGGCGATCAGGCACAGGCACAGTGCGGCGGCGACGAAGTAACAGCCTGATTTCGCGGCGGTTTCCGGCATGGATCACAGGGGGCGGGACACGGCATTATGCGGCGTCATTATGACAAGCACGGCACTGCCCGCGTCCGCCCGGCAGCGGAAAGCGTGAAACGGTTGGCAGATGCAATAGCGAACAGCTAACACGGTTGTCGTCAATTTCCGCACGGGGCGGGTTCAGGAACCGGTGCTAGTATTTGCGTCACTTAACCGGCGCGTCCGCGCCAAGAGGGGATATGAAGCAGCAACTGGGCCATTACGACATCGTCGCCGAACTCGGCCGCGGCGGCATGGGCGTGGTCTACAAGGGCCACGAAACTTCGCTCAATCGTTACGTCGCGATCAAGGTACTCGCCGATGCGCTTGCGCACGACGAAAGCGTGAAAGAGCGCTTCCTGCGCGAGGCGCGCAGCATGGCGGCGCTGAACGATCCGCACATTATACAAATATACTTCATCGGCGAGGACGACGGTCAGACCTACTTCGTCATGGAGTTCGTCGACGGTGAATCGCTCGGCTCGGTGCTTAAGCGCGAAACCAAGCTCACGCCGGAACAAGCGGCGAAAGTCATCCATCAGACCGCGCAGGGCCTGGCCACCGCGCACGACAAAGGTGTGATCCACCGCGACATCAAGCCCGGCAATCTCATGTTGACCAGCCGCGGCATGGTCAAGATTGCCGACTTCGGCATCGCGCTGTCGACGCAGGACTTCTCGAAGAAACTCACCTCAACCGGCGAATTCGTCGGCACGCCGGGCTACCTGTCGCCGGAAGTGTGTCAGGGCAAGCCGGTCGACCAGCGCTCGGATATTTTCTCGCTCGGTATCGTGCTGTTCGAATGCCTGGCCGGGCGCATGCCGTTCACCGACGAATCGCCGCTCGGCTTGATGCTCGAAGTGGTCAAGGCGCAGATTCCCGACGTGTGCTCGCTCAACAAAGATGTCGATGCAGAACTGTCGCGCATCCTGTCGAAAATGGTCGCCAAGGAACCGGCCGACCGTTACCAGAGCTGCCAGGAACTCATTGCCGATCTGCACAAGCATCCGCTCGTCGCCAGGGGCGGCGGGGTTGTGCTGCAGACGAAGATGTCGCCGGCCGCCGCAACCGTGATCGGCGGCAAGACGCCGGTTTCCGGCCAGCGACCGTTGCCATCCACATCACCAACACCGCAACCGCTGCCAGTGAGCCGGCCGACGACACCGTCCAGCGCGCAACCGGTCCCCGGCGGCCATCAGTCCGTGTTGGCATCAGGGCAAACTGCGAAACCTTCGTCACCCGCGCTGCCGCTGGCCATCGCCGCAGTGCTGCTGCTGGCCTTAGGCGGCGGCGCGTATGCGATGCGCGACCGCATTCCGATGCTGCAGCAACTGGGCACGCCGACGAACGCGAGCACCATCGCGCCGCAGGCATCGAATACCGCGACTGCGGCGGTGACGCCGCCGGTCGCTGCCGCGCCGGTGGTGGCAAGCTCGTCCTCGGCCGCGCCGCCGATGGCGCAACCGGAAGATCCGCGCTACGCGGCGCAAGACGCTGCCGCCGCAACTGGATCGGCCGTTCCGCCAACACCGGATGCGGCGAACGTTGCCGCAACGCAGGAACCCGCCGCGCCAGCGGCGCGCGCATCGGAAGTGCAGCCACTCAAGGAACTCGTGGCCGCTCGCGCCGCAGAGGCGGCGGTGCCGCACCAGACGCTGGCGCGCACCACCGAGCCGGAAGCGATCAGCACGCCGCGCAAGCCACACGTGCCGACAATCGCTGTCGTCGCCGGTGGCGATGAAGTAATCACCGAGCCGGCCGAGCGCGCGATCGAAGCGGCGCTGGCCAAGCACGGCTATCACATGATCGATCAGGACACGATGCCACGCGTCGCGCACCTGCTCGGCAGCGGCAAGCCGAATGTCGCCGGCATGCTCGAACTGCTCGCGCGCAACGGCCGCGTCGATGCAGTCGTCGTCGTGCACGCGCGTCCGGCGGGCTCAGAAAACATCAGCTACTACGGCCAGAGTTCCACGCTCAACACCGCGCAGCTCAACGTGACGGCCTATGCCGTCGCCGGCCAGCGCAAGCTCGGCAGCGGCAGTGAACAGGTGCATTTCACCAGCCTGAATGCGAGCGACCAAGCCGAGGAAGCGGTCGAAGGCATGCTGCCGCAACTCGAGCAACAGCTCACGGAGTTCCTGCCGAGCCGACACCGCGAGTAATTCGAATGAGGCGCGTCGCAGCGGCGGCGCGCCTCTTCAGGGTAATTCCCGCGGCGCGTTAGCCCGGCCCAGCATCTTCTGCGCATACTCGTAGCCGGCTGCAATCGCGCGTTCGTAGGCTTTCCAATCCAGCAATTCGATGTCCTGCAGCGGCGGATCGAGCAGCAGGCTGGTCTGGGCGCGACGCTCCTGGCTCGCGGCTTCCGCGTTGACCATGCCCGAACGCAACAGGATGCTGAGGATCCCCGGCCGCTGGCGCCGGCGCACGATCAAGCTCTGCCATGCCAGCCGCCACCACGGCGGCAGTGCGAATTCCTCGACCTCCGCGTGCAGCACGTCGTCCGCGCCTATGTCGACGGCGACGATCTCGCCGACGCCTTGCGCATGCATGATGTCGGCCGGCAGGTTGTTGATCACGGCACCGTCGACGTAGACCTCGCCGCGATGGAACACCGGCGGCAGGATGCCGGGAATCGCGCAGCTCGCGCGCAGCCAGAACCACAGCGGGCCTTCGCGGTGCGCCTGGGCGCGGCCGGCGGTCAGGTTGGAGGTGACGCAGAAAAACGGCAGTGCCAGATCGGTGATATCGCGCGGCCCGAACTCCTCGCGTAGCAGCCTGGCGACGCGGCGCCCGGTGACCAGTGATACAAATGGAAATGTATAATCCTTGAGCGGACGGCCGATGACAAACGCGCGCCGATAGTTGTCGAACATCTCCTCGTCGGACCAGTCCGCGGCCACACCAGCGCCGATGATCGCGCCGATCGAAGTTCCACCGACGCTGTCGATGCGCATGCCGGCCTCGCGCAATGCGCGGACGACTCCGATATGCGCAAAGCCGCGCGCGCCGCCGCCGGACAGCACCAAGCCGATGCTGCGCCCGGTCAGCAGGCGCGCGATGCGCTCGATGTCCCGGTCGTGGCGCACATGATGATGCTGCACGCCCGGCACGACGGCGAGCCAGCGCCGCGCCGCGCCGGCTTCGATCGTGTGCGCACGGTGCAGCAGCACGAGATGACGCGGCCGATGCAGCGCGCTTTCGGCGTCGAGGCAGGCGCCTTCCGGCCACGCCGTCGCCGGCTCGATCGCCTGTGCGAGCAACAGCAGGCAGTCGGCCTGGCGCACACACAGTTCGCGCCAGTCGCTGTCGCTGTTGTCGTTGTTGTCGTCAAGATAGATCACGAAGCGCACGCGTGCTTCGAGCGCGCTGAACCACTCGCTGGTCTGGCCGCGCGCGCTCGCCGCGTCGATCAGTGCACACTCGCCATACAGGGCGAGCGTGGTGCTCAGCCGTTGCGCAAATTCGCGCGCCGGCGTGGCGGCATCGTGCGGCAGGATCGCGAACGTGCGCGAGGCCGTAAGCTGAGTCGTGGTCTGGCGTGTGACCAGGCGGCGGACGGCCAGGCGCGCGCTGACCAGCATCGCTTCCGGATGTCGCGAGACCAGCGTCTCGAATCCGCTGCGCGGCAGGCGCAGCAGCTCCGAATCGCGCAGCGCGCGCACGGTCGCCGAGCGCACCTGGTCAACGATAAGTCCGAGTTCGCCGACTGTTTCGCCGGCGGCGACGATGCCGTCGAGCTGCAGTTCGCCTTTGACGTCAGGCTTGAACGCGCCAAGGCTGCCGGATTTGAGCACGTACAGCGAATCGGACGGATCACCGAGTTCGAACAACGTGGCGCCACCGGGCAGCGCAAACCATTCCAGTTCCTGCGCCAACTCGTCAAGCGTAATGTCATCGAGATGGCGGAACAGCGCCAGCTCGCGCAGCAAGTTGCGCGTATTCCAGGCTTCGCTGCTGTCACTCATGTTCCCCTCACGGCGAACATCGTAGCGCAATCATGAGCTTGATTTTCCTCACCCGACCCTGCACGTTGTGCGGATGACTACTACCAATCCCCTGCTCGCCCACACTGCGCTGCCGCGTTTCGCGGCAATCGCAGCCGAACATGTCAAACCGGCGGTCGATGCCGTGCTGCACGAGTACCGCGCACGCATCGACGCGCTGCTCGCGCGAACCGCGCCGCGCACGTTCGCCAATACACTGCTGCCGCAGGAAGTGCTCGAACAGCGCCTCGAACAAGTTTGGTCGCCGGTGTCGCACCTGCATGCGGTCAAAGATTCCGAGGAACTGCGTGCGGTATACGCGGATGCCGAACAGGCAATCAGCGATTACGCCGCCGAACTCGGCCAAAACCGCGAACTGCACGCCGCGGTGCAAGCCGTCGCCGACGGCACGGGATTTCCGGCTTTACCGCGCGCGGCGAGGACGCTGGTCGAACACAGCCTGCGCGATTTTCGGCTATCCGGCGTTGCGCTCGAGGAACCGGCGCGCACGCGCTTCCGCGAGATCGCCAACGCGCTGACTCGCTTGGGCACCGAATTCGAGGAAGCCGTGCTCGACGCGACGCAGGCGTGGACCGAGCCGGTCGATGAAGCTGGATTGCGCGGCGTGCCCGACGCCGAGCGCGATGTGCTGCGTCAGGGCGCGGCCGAAGCCGGGCGCGACGGCTATCTGGTCACGCTGAAACAGCCGAGCGTGCAGGCGGTCCTCACCTACGCCGACGATCGCGGCTTGCGCGAACGCGTGTATGCGGCGTACCAGACGCGTGCATCGGATAAAGGCCCGCACGCCGGCCGGTTCGACAATTCCACGCGCATCGGGGAAATCCTTGGGCTTCGCCATGAAGCGGCGCGCCTGCTCGGCTTTGCGAATGCTGCCGAGGAATCGCTGGCGACGAAAATGGCCGCCACGCCGGCGCGCGTGCTGGATTTTCTGCGCGACCTCGTGGCCCGCGCCAAGCCCGTTGCGCAACGCGAACTCGGCGAATTGCGCGAGTTTGCGCGTGCGCAACTCGAGCTGGCCGAACTGCAGCCGTGGGACGTCGCCTACGCGGCGGAGAAATTGCGCGTCGCCAAATTTTCCCTGAGCGAGGAGGAATTGAAACCCTATTTCCCGCTGCCGGCCGTGCTCGACGGCTTGTTCGCGATCGTCGCGCGCGTGTTCGGCGCGACCTTGCGCGAACGCAACGGTGTGGAGACCTGGCATCCGGACGTACGCTACTACGAGGTGCTCGATGCGAACGGCGGCGTGCGCGCCGGTTGCTTTGTGGATTTGTATACTCGCTCCGGCAAGCGCGGTGGCGCCTGGATGGACGTGTGCCGCTCGCGCTTCGTCAGTGACGGCGCAACGCAACTGCCGATCGCCTATCTGACCTGCAACTTCGCCCCGCCGGCCGGCGACAAGCCGAGCCTGCTAACGCACGATGATGCCACGACGTTGTTCCACGAGTTCGGCCACGGCCTGCATCACCTGTTGACCGATGTCGACTATCCGAGCGTGGCCGGCATTGACGGTGTCGAATGGGACGCGGTGGAGCTGCCGAGCCAGTTCATGGAGAACTTCTGCTGGCAACGCGATGCGCTGAACCTGTTCGCTCGGCATTGGCAGACCGGAGAACCACTGCCCGACGGCTTGTTCGCGCGCATGCTCGCGGCGCGGCATTTCCATGCCGGCTTGTTTCTCGTGCGTCAGCTCGAATTCGCGCTGTTCGATTTTCGCTTGCATCTGGAATTCGACCCCGCGCGAGGCGCGCGCGCGCTCGAACTGCTCGACGAAGTGCGTCGCGAAGTCGCGGTGATCATTCCGCCGGCGTGGCAACGCATGCCGCACAGCTTCACGCACGTGTTCGCCGGCGGCTATGCGGCCGGTTACTACAGTTACTTGTGGGCGGAGCTGCTGTCGGCCGATGCGTTCGCGCGCTTTGAGGAAGCCGGCACCTTCGATGCCGTGACGGGCGCGGCGTTCCGCAGCAGCATCCTCGCCGTGGGCGGCACGCGGCCGGCACTGGAGTCATTCGTGGAGTTCCGCGGCCGTGAACCAAAACCCGATGCGCTGCTGCGAAGCTACGGTCTCGCCGCGTAGAATGCGCAAATGAAAATCGCGTCGTGGAACGTCAATTCTTTGAAAGTGCGTCTGCCGCATCTGCGCGACTGGCTCGGCAGCGCGCAGCCGGATGTCGTCGCGCTGCAGGAAACTAAAACCGAAGACACGAAATTCCCGTGCGATGAAATCGCCGCGCTCGGCTATCGCTGCGTGTTTTCCGGGCAGAAGACCTACAACGGCGTCGCCTTGCTCGCGCGCGAAGAGCCGCGCGACATCGTCACCGATATTCCCGGCCTTGACGATCCGCAGCGGCGCATCCTCGTCGCCAGCGTCGGCGATGTGCGCGTGGCGAATCTCTACGTTGTCAATGGACAGGAAGTCGGCAGCGAGAAATATCGCTACAAGCTCGACTGGCTGGCGAAAGTGCGCGCTTTCCTCGCCACAGAACTGCAGCGCTATCCCCAACTGGTCGTGCTCGGTGATTTCAACATCGCCCCGGACGACCGCGACGTGCACGATCCGGCAGCCTGGCACGAGCAGATCCTGTGCTCGACGCCCGAGCGCGCTGCGCTGAAATCGATCCTGGATCTCGGTCTGCACGACAGCTTCCGCCTGTTCGAAAATAATGGCGGCCACTATTCGTGGTGGGACTATCGGCAAGGCGCGTTCCGGCGCAATCTCGGTTTGCGCATCGATTTGATCCTCGCCAGCGAAGCGTTGCGCGCGCGCTGCGCCGCAAGCACGATCGACCGCGTGCCGCGCACCTGGGAACGTGCGTCCGACCACGCGCCGGTGATGCTGGAGCTCGTCCGTGGCTGACGAATTGCCCGAACCGAACTGGGAACCCACGCTCAGCGATGCCGAGCTCGAAGAGCTTGACCAGTTCCTGCGCGCACACGCCGGCGAGGATGCGCTGCTGCTCGACGGCGTGCACGGCCTGCTCAGCGCGATCAGCATCGGGCCGGAACACGCGACGCCGGAAGAATGGCTGCCGGAAGTGCTGCACGATCCGTTCGCCGACGTCGCTGAAGGCCAACACATTCTGGAGCTGCTCGCGCGCCTGAACGAGAGCATCGAATATGAAATCGCCAACGACGCGTACGAGCCGATCCTGGGCGAAATCGAACTCGACGATGGCAACACTGCGCTTTCGGCACAGGGCTGGTGCGAAGGTTTTTCGCGTGGCGTGGATATGCGCGCGCGCCTTTGGGAAGCGCGCCTGGGCGCCGACTCGCGCCTGACCGAACTACTCGCGCCGATCATGGCACTGGCGGTCGAGGAGGGCGTCTTCGAGACCGATGCCGAGATCGCGCCGTTGAATGAAACCGAATACGACGAGTGCCTGGCCCATCTGCCCGCAGCGGTCGGCGCCGTGGCGCATTACTGGCGCGAGTTGCCGCCGACGGCGGAGGAACTTGCGGCGCGCGCCGAAGCCGGAACCGAATCAGGTCCGCCGCGCCGCCGGCGCGGCGGTCAGTCGGTGCATTGATCCGGAGTGGATAGCCAAGGCGTAATGGTTTTCGGTCGCAGCGCTCGCGTATTACGCCAGCAACTGATTACTTGCCGATGCAGAACGTCGAGAAAATCTTGCCGAGCAGGTCGTCGCTGGTGAATTCGCCGGTGATTTCGCTCAAGCGCAACTGCGCCTGACGCAATTCCTCGGCGGCGAGTTCGCCGCTGCGCTGCTGCAGTTGGATCGCTGCGGCCTCTAGATGTTGTGCGACTTGGCTCAGCGCCAGCACGTGGCGCGTGCGCGCACTGAACGCACCTTGTATACCGTCGCCGCGACCGGCCAAGCGCGCCAGCTCCGCGCGCAGCTGGTCCACGCCCGCGCCGCTATGGACGGACAACCACAGCTGCAACTCGCCCGGTGCGGTTTCGCGGCGCACGGGCTCGCCGCTCAAGTCGATCTTGTTGTGCACGATCACGCGCGCCGCGCCCACGGCACAGCCGGCAAGCAGTGCGCGATCGGCAACGATGTGCACACTGTCGCTGACCAGAATCGCCACGTCCGCCTGTACGAGTTCCTGGCGCGCGCGGCGCATTCCTTCGCGTTCGACCAGGTCTTCCGAATCGCGCAAACCGGCGGTGTCGACCAGTGTCAGGGCAATGCCATCGAGATTCACGCTTTCGCGCAACACGTCACGCGTGGTGCCCGGGATCGCAGTAACGATCGCACGCTCACTCTGCGCGAGCGCATTGAGCAGGCTGGACTTGCCGGCGTTCGGCGGACCGACGATGACGACGTGCAGACCGTCGCGCAGTACGACGCCACGACGCGCGCCGGCGAGCAGCTCGTCGCTCTGCGCGCGCAGCGCCGCAAGATCGCTGGTCAACTGCGGTGCGCTCAGGAAATCGATTTCCTCTTCCGGAAAATCCAGCGCCGCTTCCAGCCACGCGCGCAGGCGCGCGAGCGCCTCGAACACATCGTGCACGGCCTGGGAAAAAACTCCTTCCAGGCTGCGCAGCGCAGCGCGCGCGGCGCTTTCCGAACCGCTCGCGATCAGGTCCGCGATCGCTTCGGCCTGGGCGAGGTCGACCTTGCCGTTGAGAAACGCGCGTTCGGAAAATTCACCCGCGCGCGCCGGGCGCGCGCCGAGCGTGCAGATACGCCGCAGCAACAGATCGAGCACGATTGGCGAACCGTGCGCGTGCACTTCGAGCACGTCTTCGCCGGTGAACGACCGCGGCGCCTGGAAGAACACCGCCAAGCCGCGGTCGAGCACGCCGCCGGCATCATCGCGAAATGCAGCAAAGTGGACAATGCGCGGTTTGGGATTTATTCCCGCCAGCGCGACAGCGATCGCGCGCGCCAGCGGACCCGATACTCTTACGACGCCGATGCCGCCGGCGCCGGGCGGCGTGGCGATCGCGGCAATCGTGTCAGCGCTTTGCGTCATCCCGCGCGGGCTTTCGCGTCAGCCTGTTCCAGCCGCTTGGTGATGATCCACTGCTGCAGCAGGCCGAGCCCGCCGTTGACGGCGTAATACAGCACCAGACCGGCCGGGAAAAACGCAAACAGCACGGCGAAGATCAACGGCATCGTCTTCATCATGCGCTGCTGCATCGGGTCCATGCCGGCGCCGGCGGGCGCCAACAACTGGGTGCCGAACATCACGGCGAAGTTGATCGCGGGCAACACGAAGTACGGATCCGGCGCCGACAGATTCTGGATCCAGCCGAAGAACGGCGCCTGGCGCAGCTCGACGCTTTCCAGCAACACCCAGTACAGCGCGAAGAACACCGGAATCTGCACCAGCGTCGGCAGGCAACCGCCGAGCGGATTAATCTTCTCCTTCTGGTACAGCTCCATCGTCGCTGCGCTGAGTTTCTGCTTGTCGTCGCCGTAGCGCTCCTTCAGCGCCTCCATGCGCGGCTGCAGCTTCTTCATTTTCGCCATCGAGCGGAATTGCGCCTCGCTCAATTTGAACAGCGCGAGCTTGATCACGAGCACGAGCAGGATGATGGCCAGGCCCCAGTTGCCGACAAACGCGTACAGCTTGAGCAGCACCCAGTGCATCGGTTCGGCGATCGGCGTTAGCATGCCGTAGTCGGCGGTGAGCGAAAGGCCTTTGGCGATGCCGGCTTGCTCGATCGCGTCAAGCTGGCTCTCGAGCGTCGGGCCGATGTACAGATGTGACGTCACGGTCCGACTCGCGCCCGGCGCGATCGTGATCGCGGGCGACAGTGTACGGATCAGATAACGCGGTGCTGCGCCCGGCGTGCCGACGACGGTGGTTGCGTACGCGTCGGTTTCACCGGCCGCCGGGATCCACGCCGCGAAGAAGTAGTGCTGCAGCAGCGCGGCCCAGCCGCCGGCGAATTCGGCCTTGAGCGGGGTTTCGGCGAACTTGCCGAAATCCAGTTTCTTGAACTTGTCCTGGGGGCTGTACCATGCGGCGCCGGCGAACGCGTATTTTTCCGGATTGTTGAAACTGTTGCCCGGTATGATCAGCGGCACGCGCTGCAGCTGGCGGTACTCATTGCCGCTCCACGCCGTGCTGGCACCGTTGTCGATCTCGAGCCGGCTTTCGATCAGATAGCTGCCGCGCGTGAATTTGTATACTTTGCGCACTTTCACGCCGGACGCATCGCTCCAGGTCAGCGGCACTTCGAGCGCGTCGCCGTTCAGCGTATAGCTGGTGTTTTCGGCAGCGAACAAAGCCTGGTGGTCCGGCGCTACGGTGTTGCTGCTTACGACACCGGTTTGCGCGACGAAGAACGTCGCTGGCGCATCGTCGAGCAAGCGTACTGGTTTGTCCTTCGCCGAAGGATCGATCGGATAATTGAGCAGGTCCGCCTGCACGATTGCGCCGCCGCGCGTATCAATCGAGAGGCGCAGCAAGTCGGTACGGACTTCGATGCGCTGCGCTGCCGCTGCGGTACTCACAGCAGTGGGTGCTATTGGAGCCGGCGCTGGTACCGCCGCCGTGTTCGCGCTGGGCTGCGGCACTTCGGCGCTGGTCAGCGGTGTGCTGATCGGCGCTGTGCTTGTCGCCGTCGCCGCCACCGGTGTGGCCGGCTTCGTGCCGTAATCCTGCTCCCAAGCCTGCCACAACAGGAAGGCGACGAAAGCGAGTGCGGCGAACAGGAACGAGCGGGTTGAGGACATTTCTTGGCGCCGGTTGGTGCCGCGCGGCGAACTTTGAGTGCTGCGGCGGAAAAGCGGTTGGGTGGACGATGGTCGGAGTAGCGCTGCGGCTCGCTGACGCTCACGAGGCGCGCATTGTGCCGGGAGGTTCCGCCGGGTTCAACGTGGTGGCCGCGTGCGCGGCAATCAAGCGTTGCCAGAGCAAGCTCAATTCCTCGCGCAACACCGGATTTGGCTGCGCGGCGGTGCTGACCCGAGCGATCACCAGCAAGTCGACGTTCGGCAACTGCGCGCGGCACAGGCGAAAACTTTCGCGAATCTGTCGGCGGATGCGGTTGCGCTCCACCGCGTTCTTCGAGACTTTACGTGAAACGGCCATGGCCAGACGTGCGCTGGCGAGTGCGGCGTGTCGGTATTGGACGGTGAAATGGCGTGTGGAGACGCGTTGACTGTTTTCGCGCAACGCCGCGAAATCGGCGGGACGCAACAGGCGGGCGGTACGCGGATGGCGCAGCGCCACGTGTGATCGACTCGAGCAGCCGAGACTCGCGCGTGCGGACAGCCGTGAGCTGTCCGCGGGCGGTCTTACGGGATCAGGCGCTTGCGGCCCTTCGCGCGACGCGCGTTGAGCACGGCGCGGCCACCGCGCGTCTTCATGCGTGCGCGAAATCCGTGCGTGCGGGCGTGCTTGAGGTTGCCGGGTTGGAAGGTACGCTTGGTAGCCATGGCACGATTTGTCGTCAGGTCGAAAAAGAATCGGGATTTTACGGGGAAAAGTGTACTTGCGTCAACGCAGCGCAGCTTGGCGAGCATGCGTCGCAGGGTTAGACTGGTGTTCCTGCGCGCGGTACCTTTCATGATGAGCGACATCTGGCGACGCTGCCTCGAACGCCTCGAGGGCGAATTCAGCGTCGAGGACATGCACACGTATTTGATGCCCTTGCAGGTCAGCGAGGACGGCGAAGGATTGCGTCTGCTCGCGCCGAACGCGTACACGCTCGATTTCGTCAAGGCCGAATTCCTCGGCCATATCGAGCGCGTGCTCAATCACCTCAATGGCGCGCCACTCAAGCTGCGCCTGGAAGTCGGCGCGCTGGCGAACCGCCGCACCGACAAGACCGGCGCGAAAGTCGCCGCTGGCGACACCGCCGAGTTCGAGCACAATCTCGACCCGCATTACACGTTCGATGCGTTCGTCGAAGGCAAGTCGAACCAGCTCGGCAAGGCGTCGGCGATGCAGGTGGCGAACAATCCCGGCCGCGCGTATAACCCGCTGCTGTTGTATGGCGGCACCGGACTGGGCAAGACCCACCTCATGCACGCGGCCGGGAATCTGATCCGCGCGAACAATCCGGCGACACGCGTACTGTACCTGCGCTCGGAGCAGTTCGTCAGCGCAATGATCGACGCGCTGCGCACGAAGAAGATGGATGACTTCAAGCGCCGCTTCCGCGACGTCGATGCGCTGCTGATCGACGATATCCAGTTTTTCGCCGGCAAGAACACCACACAGGAAGAGTTTTTCCACACGTTCAACGCGCTGTTCGAAGGCAAGCAGCAGATCATCTTGACCTGCGATCGTTATCCAAAAGAAGTGGACAATCTCGAACCGCGGTTGAAATCGCGGCTCGGCTGGGGTCTTTCAGTCGCGATCGAGCCGCCGGATTTCGAAACGCGTGCCGCAATCCTTTTGGCCAAGGCGGCGACGCGCGGGCTGGAAGTTCCGCAGCACGTGGCGTTCCTGATTGCCAAACGCATGCGCTCGAATGTGCGCGATCTGGAAGGCGCATTGAACACGCTCGCGGCGCGCGCGAATTTTCTCGGCGTGCCGATCACCGAGGATTTCGCCCAGGAAACCTTGCGCGATCTGCTCACCGTACACAGTCAGGCGATCACGCTTACCAATATTCAGAAGACCGTGGCAGACTACTATCAGATCAGTCTGCCCAATCTGCTGTCGACGAGCCGCAGCCGCTCGCTGGCGCGGCCGCGACAACTGGCGATGGCGCTGAGTAAGGAATTGACCGAGCACAGTCTGCCGGAAATCGGCAAGGCATTCGGCGGGCGTGACCATACGACCGTCTTGCATGCCTGCCGCACGATCCGAGACTTGTGTCTGGTCGACGGCAAGATGAAGCAGGACTGGGAAAAACTGCTGCGAGAACTGACGGGATAGGGGATGTGGATAACATGTGTAACAATCGTAAAGCTTAAGTTATCCACAGCTCGCGCACAGTTGCCGAAGCGCTTTGTGCAGTAGGGAAAATCCGCTAACACTTTGAACAATAAAGAATAAAAGCAATCGCAGCACAATCCACAGGCCCTACAACAGCTCTTTATTCTTCCTGACATATCCGAACAACAACGGAAACCGCCCCATGCAATTCAGTATTCAGCGCGAAGTCCTGCTCAAGCCATTGCAGCAAGTGATTGGCGTTGTCGAACGGCGCCAGACTCTGCCGGTACTGTCAAATTTATTGGTCGTGTCCGACGGGTCGCGCGTACGCTTCACCGGCACCGACCTGGAAGTGGAGATGGCTGCCAGTGTCGAAGCGCAAGACGTGCAGGCCGGCGAGATCACAATTCCGGCGCGCAAGCTGTTCGATATCTGTCGCGCCCTGCCCGACGGCAGCAAAGTGCAGTTTAAGTTGGCGGGCGAACGCCTAACGGTCAGTTCCGGGCGCAGCCGTTTTACCTTGGCAACGCTTGCGGCCAGCGAGTTTCCGGTTATCGAAAACATCGAGCTGATTGAACGCGTCACTCTGCCGAAAACAACGCTGAAGGAACTGATGGATCGCACAGCGTTCGCGATGGCGAATCAGGACGTGCGTTATTACCTCAACGGCATGCTGCTGGATCTGCGCGAGAAAGCGCTGCGCTGCGTGGCCACCGATGGGCATCGTCTGGCGCTGGGGGAAACCGAAATCGAGGCAGGCAAATCGACGGCGCGCCAGATCATCATTCCGCGCAAGGGCGTTATGGAACTGCAAGGCCTGTTCGAGGCTGGCGAAGGCGACGTGGAGCTTGAATTCGGGCGCAACCATTTGCGCGTGCGGCACAACGATGTGGTGTTCACGTCCAAGCTGATCGACGGGCGCTTCCCGGATTACGAAGCGGTGATTCCGATCGGCGCCGACAAGGAGGTACTGCTGGGGCGCGACGCGTTGCGCGGCGCCTTGCAGCGTGCGGCGATTCTGTCGAACGAGAAATACCGCGGCGTGAAACTCGAAGTCAGTGCGAACAAGCTGCGTATCGTCGCTCATAATCCGGAACAGGAAGAGGCGGTCGAGGAGGTCGAGGCGCGCACCGGGGTCACCGACCTCAGCGTCGGCTTCAACGTCAACTACCTACTCGACGCGATCAACGCCCTGCAGGGAGACGAGATCACGTTGTGCCTGCGCGACGCGAATTCGAGTTGCCTGCTGCGCACGCCGGCAAGCGACAAGTCGCGTCACGTAATCATGCCGCTGCGCCTCTGACGACCGCGTCTGACCTGGCGGCACGCTCTCGCGAGAACTGGCGTGCGCGTTGAGCAGTTGCGCCTGGAAAACCTGCGCAATATCGCTATGCTCGAGTTGGAACTCAGCCCGGGCCTGAACCTGTTCCTCGGCAGCAATGGGGCGGGCAAGACCAGCATCCTCGAAGGCGCATACCTGCTCTCCCATGCACAGAGTTTTCGCACCGGGCTGACCGATTCGTTGATTCGGCGCGGTACGAGCCGGTTTGCCGTCGCGGCGCGTCTGCACCGGGCGGCGCGTGGCGACGACCTGCGTCTGGGGTTGGCGCGGGCCACCGATGGCTGGCATGCGCGACTGAATGGCAATGCCGTTGGCCTCGGCGAGCTGTTGTCCCAATGCGCGGTGGTTTGTTTTGAACCCGGCAGCCACGCCCTGATTTCCGGGGCCAGCAGCGAGCGCCGGCGCTTCCTCGATTGGGGTGTGTTCCACGTGGAACATGATTTCCTGGCCCGATCGCGGATCTACAACCGCGTCCTGCGCCAGCGCAATCTCGCGCTTAAACAAGCGGCGGGCGATGCTGAACTGGATGCCTGGGATAGCGAACTCTCCACTGCCGCAGCCCCCATTGCGACCCAGCGCGAGGTCTATTTCCGCCGATTCAACGCCGAATTGTCCACCGTGCTCAGTCTGTTTCTGCCCGAACTGGGGCTGGCGACCGTGGAATTAGATCGTGGCTGGCCGGCCGACCTGGCGCTTGCCGACGCGTTGGCGCAAACGCGCAGCCGCGATCGCGTGCGTGGGCACACGCTACGCGGGCCACATCGCGCCGATTGGAGTTTGCGCTTCGTCGGCGCGCCGTTGCGCGAACATCTTTCGCGCGGACAGGAAAAACTGTGTGCGCTCGCCTGCGTATTGGCGCAAGCGCGCGCGCATCTGGAGACAGCCGGTGAGTGGCCGATCATTGCGCTCGATGACTTGGCTTCCGAACTCGATGCCGCTCATCAGCAACTGGTAGTGAACCTGCTCGACGCGGCGGGGGCGCAGGTGTTGATTTCCGGCATTGAACACCCAGCCTGTTTGCACCATGTAGCGGCAGCCCCGCGCGTGTTCCACGTGGAACATGGCCATGTGCGCGCCTTGCTATAATTGCGCGTTACCTTCCTTTTTTCGAGGCACCAGGCGCTTTGCGCCGCATAACTCATGTCCGAACCCACGCCGAATCCGAATCCGACTTCCGAGCAATACGACGCCAGCAAGATCAAGGTCCTCAAGGGCCTGGACGCGGTGCGCAAACGCCCGGGCATGTACATTGGCGATACCGATGACGGCACCGGTTTGCATCACATGGTGTTCGAGGTCGTCGACAACTCGATCGATGAAGCGCTCGCCGGTTACTGCGACCACGTCGTTGTTACCGTGCACACCGATGGTTCGGTCAGCGTGACGGACAATGGACGCGGCATTCCGGTCGACATGCATGAAGAAGGGCGCTCGACCGCCGAAGTCGTGATGACCGTGCTGCATGCCGGCGGCAAATTCGACGACAACTCGTACAAGGTTTCCGGCGGCTTGCACGGTGTCGGCGTTTCCGTGGTCAATGCGCTGTCTGATCATTTGCGCCTGACGATTTTCCGCGAAGGTTACGAGCACCAGCAGGACTACCAGTTGGGCGAGCCGAGCTACCCATTAAAACGGCTCGGCGCGACGACAAAGCGCGGCACCACGGTGCGCTTTCACCCGAGCCCGCTGATCTTCACCAATACCGAATTCCACTACGACATCCTCGCCAAGCGCCTGAGGGAATTGAGTTTTTTGAACTCCGGTGTAAAGATCGAACTGATCGACGAGCGCGCCGACAAGCACGACACGTTCCAGTACGAGGGCGGCATTCGCTCATTCGTCGAGCATCTGGCCCAGCTCAAGGCACCGTTGCATCCGACGGTGATGACGCTCGGCGCCAGCCAGGACGGCATCCAGGTCGATGTGGCCATGCAGTGGACCGATGCCTACCAGGAAACCGTGTTCTGCTTCACCAACAACATTCCGCAGAAGGATGGTGGCACGCATCTGGCTGGCTTCCGCGCGGCGCTGACGCGCACGCTCGGCAACTATATTGAAGGCAGCAACCTGCTCAAGTCGGCGAAGGTCGCGCTGTCGGGTGACGACATGCGCGAAGGCCTGATCGCCGTGCTCTCGGTGAAGATGCCGGATCCGAAGTTTTCCTCGCAGACCAAAGACAAGCTCGTGTCGTCGGAAGTGAAGGGCACGGTCGAATCGATCATCAATGCCAAGTTAGAGGAATTCCTGCTCGAGAATCCGCACGAAGCGCGTGCGATCGCGGCGAAAGTCGTCGATGCCGCGCGCGCGCGCGAAGCCGCACGCAAAGCGCGCGAGATGACGCGGCGCAAAGGCGCGCTCGACATCGCCGGGCTACCCGGCAAGCTCGCCGATTGCCAGGAAAAAGATCCCGCCCTGTCGGAGCTGTTCCTCGTCGAGGGCGACTCGGCCGGCGGCTCGGCGAAACAGGGCCGCAACCGCAAGACCCAGGCGGTGCTGCCGCTCAAGGGTAAAATTTTAAATGTGGAAAAAGCGCGTTTTGATAAAATGTTGGCCTCGGCCGAAGTCGGCACGCTGATCACCGCGCTTGGCTGCGGCATCGGCAAGGAGGAATTCAACATCGCCAAGCTGCGCTATCACCGCATCATCATCATGACCGACGCCGACGTCGACGGTTCGCACATCCGCACGTTGTTGCTGACGTTCTTCTACCGGCAGATGCCGGAGCTGATCGAGCGCGGCTACATCTATATCGGCATGCCGCCGCTGTACAAGCTCAAGCAAGGCAAGCAGGAGCTGTATCTCAAGGACGACCATGCGCTCAACGCGTACCTGATCAACAACGCAGTTGACGGCGCCGAGCTGCGCTACAACGCGGACGCACCGCCCTTGCGCGGCGCCGCGCTGGAAAAACTCCTGCTCGACTATCACGCCGCGCTCGACCAGATCGAGCGCCTCGGCCAGCGCGCCGACAGCGCGCTGCTCTCGGCAATGCTCGATCTGCCGCCGCCGGTCGCGGACGCCTGGACCGACCCCGCCGTCGTGCATGCGTGGATCGGCAAGCTCAGCGGCAAGATCAACGCGCAGGGACTCGGCAAGCCGGTATACAAGCTGCGTCTGCGCGAAGCCACACCGGAACACCCGGCGGCGCTCGTCATCGATCGCGACCATCACGGCCTGAGTCATACGCAAGTTCTGCCGGCTGCGTTCTTTGCCAGCGCCGAATTTCGCGCGATCGGCGACATCGCCCAGCAGCTCGCAGGTCTGATCGGCGCCGGCGCGGAAGTGCGCCGCGATAACGCCACGGCAGCCGTGACCCATTTCGGCCAGGTCGACAACTGGCTGCTCGAGCATGCGAAGAAAGGCCGCACGATCCAGCGCTTCAAGGGCCTGGGCGAGATGAACCCGGATCAGCTGTGGGAAACCACGGTCAATCCGGAAACGCGGCGTCTGCTGCAGGTCAGCATCGAGGACGCGGTCGCGGCGGACCAGATCTTCTCGACGCTAATGGGCGATGTAGTCGAGCCGCGCCGGGACTTCATCGAACAGAACGCGCTGCGCGTCAGCAACCTGGACGTTTAAGCGGCAATTGCTGCGGCTTGCCTTGAGGGCGCAACGCCGGGAGGTTAACCTCGCGTTCCCTCGGCGTGGGCTAGATTCGCCACGGAACTTCAAAGGAGCAAGATCATGACCAAGCACATGGGGAGTTGGCTGCGGAGCGGTGCGTGCCTGTTGTTGGCAACGGTATTTGCTGCTGCAAGTGTGAGCACGCTGGCGAAGGATGAAAAGACGCGCTACCCGAATGCGTCACGCCACGAGCCGAAGAGCGATCTGACGAATCCGAGCGAGCAGAAAACGCTGCAGGCCGCGATCGATGCGGTCAACGGTGGTGACGAAGCCAAGGCGCAGGAAAGCGCGCAGAAGGCCATCGATTCGAGCAAGAGCAAATACGTCAAGGGCATTGCCTATCAGGTGCTCGCGAACGTCAAGTTCAACGCGCAGGATTACAAGGGCGCGATCGACAACTATCAGAAGTTGATCGAACTGAACTCGGTGCCGAATGACGCCTATTTCGATGCGATGTACAACGTCGCCGCCGCCGCCGTCGCCGACGGTCAGTACGCCCAGGCGCTCGATCAGCTCAAAACCTGGCGCGAGCAGGGCAAGCGCGAAACCGCGGAATCGTATGCGCTGGAAGGCAACGCCTATTACCGCATGCAGAAATATCCGGAAGCGATCGCGGCGATCAAGAAAGCGCAATCGATGACGAAAGAGCCGAAGGACTCGTGGAATCAGCTGCTGATGGCCAGCCTCGCCGAGGGCGGTCAGGCCGGCGAAGCCTCCGGCGTGATCGAGGAGCAGCTGAAGAAGGATCCGACGAACAAGTCGGTCGTGCACAACGCGCTGGTCGTCTATACCCAAGCCAACCAGGACGACAAGGCGCTGGCGCTGCTCGATCAGGAGCGCAAGCAGGGCATGCTCAGCGAAGAAAAAGATTACGTCTCGGCGGCGAAGTTCTACGCCAGCATCGGCCAGAACACCGGCAAGCCGGACGCGGCCGCGAAAGGCGGCGACGTGCTCGCTGAAGGATTTGCCAAGGGCACGGTCAAGGCGAGCGCGGAAAACTACAAGCTCATGGGCGACGCCTACATGATCGGTCAGCAGGAAGACAAGGCGCTGGCCGCTTACGGCAAGGCTTCGCCGCTGGCCAGCAACGGCGATATCGACCTGACGCGCGCGCAGATCCTCGGCTCGCAGACGAACTGGGCCGAGGCCAAGGCCGTGGCCGAGAAAGCGGTATCGCGCGGCGTATCCAAGCCGGGCAAGGGTTACTTGCTGCTCGGCAAGCTCAGCCTCGGCGCCAAGGACAGTGCGGGTGCGAAAGCGGCTTTCGAAAAAGCCAAGCAGGACCCCGACACACGCGGCGATGCCGAAGCGGAGCTGGCCAAGCTGCGTGGTGGAAAACACTGACCGTACGGAGCCCGCGAAGCCAAGCGCGGGCTCGTGTTTCAACGCGCGCAATTTAGAGCATCTATACAAAATGGTGTGCGCTGGTGTACCTTACCGCGCTCCCTGCAATGTCCATCCTGCGCGACGAAAGCCCACATCGCTTGCGTCTGCGTAGGGAGTAATCGACACACACTGGTTCTGACTGATGTCCGAGCTGTACCACGACTATCGCGAAACGTTCAGTTGGAGGCGCACCATTGGGTTCGCCGCCACGTTCGCCATTCACGCTTTTGCCTTGATGATGCTCATGGCGCCGATGGCGCCGCCAGCAGCGAAGGAAAAGAACAAGGACAACGTGGTGCAGGTGAACTTCGTCGAGCCGCCGCCGCCGCCGCCGCCACCACCGCCGCCGCCGCCGGAGCCGCCGAAGAAGCCGCCGCCGAAGATCGTCGAGAAGCTCAAGGTTGCGCCGCCGCCGCCGGTGCAGGCGCCACCACCGCCGGTCGAAGCGCCGCCGACGCCGATGTCGATACCGACGCCGCCGGCACCGCCAGCGCCGCCGCCGCCGCCGCAGGACATCGCGCCGAGCGAGAACATCAGCTATCGCCGCATGCGGCCGCCGAAGTATCCGCCGCAAGCGGTGCGCGAGCACCATTCCGGCAAGTGCATCCTTAAGGTCCTGATCGGTGTCGACGGGTCGCCCAAGGAAGTGACGGTGGAGAAATCCAGTGGTTATCGCGAGCTTGACCAGGCCGCGATCGCCGCCGCGAAAACCTGGGTATTCAATCCGGGCAAACGCAATGGCCAGTTGTATGAGGGCTATGCACTCGTACCGATCGATTTCACCTTGCAAGAACTGTAACGGATGCGCGGCGGGTAGCGTCCTGCCGCGAGTGATGACAACATACGATCATTAAACCTCAAGGGTAGCGTTATGCAAGATCAAACCACACCAGCCGCTGCGGCGGCGCCCGTAGCCGGTCACGGCGATGCCGCTGCCCTTTCGCAGATGGGCTTCAGTGACCTCATCCAGCACTTCGACTACCTCAACTGGGTCGTCTTTGCCGTCCTCGTCATCATGACGCTGGGCTCCTGGTTCTTCATCTTCGTCAACGCCTGGCGTACGGTGCAGATCAAGGGCCGCGCCGATCGCGTACGCCATGTGTTCTGGGATACGCCGTCCGCCCAGGAAGCGGTGCGCACGATGGAAGAGCAGCCGGGTTGGGAGCCGTTCTCGAAGATCGCACTCGACTGCGCTTCGGCCGCGGCCCATCACCAGCGCCACGAAGGCAGCCGTCTGGTCGAAGCACTCAATCGCTCCGAGTTCATCGATCGCGCACTGCGCCAAGGCGTTGCCCGCGAAAGCGCTCGCCTCGAAGGCGGTCTGACCTGGCTCGCCACAACTGGTTCGACCGCGCCGTTCGTCGGCTTGCTCGGCACCGTGTGGGGCATCTACCACGCACTGATCCGCATCGGCGCGTCCGGCAACGCCGGCATCGAAACGGTGGCTGGCCCAGTCGGCGAAGCGCTGATCATGACCGCAATCGGTCTGGGCGTCGCGATTCCTGCCGTGCTCGCCTATAACGTCTTCGTGCGTGCCAATCGCGTCACGAACGCACAGTTCGACGAATTCGCGCACGACCTGCACGATTTCTTCGCCACCGGTTCGCGTGTGGACCTCGGCGCCGCGGCGACGATCGCCGCACCGAAGCCGGGTCCGGCGGCAGCGCCGAGGAAGTAAGTCATGGCGTTCAGTGCAGGCGGCAGCACCGGCGGAGTGATGGCGGAAATCAACGTCACGCCGCTGGTCGACGTGATGTTGGTGCTGCTGATCATCTTCATGATCACGGCGCCTCTGGCCGCGCACAAGATCAAGGTCGAATTGCCGATCGCAAGCCTGGAGCGTCCGCCCGATGAGGCGGCGAGCCAGCCGATCACGTTGACGGTGAGGGACACCGGCGACTTGTACTGGAATGACGAGCCGATCACCGAAGCGACGATGCAGGCGCAGCTGCGCGTGGTCGCGCAGCGCCAACCGCAGCCGGAAGTGCAGATCCGTGCCGACAAGGACACCGAATATCAGGTGATCCAGACGGTCATGGGTGACGCGAAGAACGCCGGCATTGCCAAGCTGGGTTTCATCACCCAGGCCCACGGCAAGGGCGCCGGCGAGTAAGTTCAAGAGGTATTCGAAATGGCATTTACCAAAAGCGCCGGCGCCGGCCCGATGGCCGACATCAACGTGACGCCGCTCGTCGACGTCATGTTGGTGCTGCTGATCATTTTCATGATCACGGTGCCGATGATGTCGCACAAGATCCCGATCGACTTGCCGATTCCCACCCCGCCGCCTAACCCGCCGCCGCCACCACCGCCGGAACCGATCAAGCTTATCGTGCAGGCCAACGGCCAATTGTTCTACAACGACGAACCGGTAACCGAAGAAGCGCTGCAGGCGCAGTTGCGCGTTATCGGTGCGAAGCCGAAGGATCAACAGCCCGAGCTCGACATCAAGCCTGACCGCAACGCGAAATATCAGCTCGTCGCCACGGTGATGGCCGACGCGAAGAACGCCGGCATGATCAAGATTGGTTTCGTCTCGGGCGAGTAACCGGCCACACATAGGTTTCACAAAACGCCGCGATTGTCGCGGCGTTTTGCTTTTGTGGTCGGCCCGCTCAGGCGCTCAAGATTTGCAGATATGCCGCCACCGTCGGCGCCAGGCCGGCGTAGATCGCTTCGCTGATCAACGCGTGGCCGATCGACACTTCGGCCAGAAACGGAATCGAGCGTTTGAGCGCGCCGAGATTCGCCTGGTTCAGATCATGTCCGGCGTTCACAGCCAAGCCCGCCGCGTGCGCGTGTTGCGCCGCGCGCGCGCACGCATCGAGCTCGCGGGCGTAATCGCCGCGCGCGAACGCCTCCGCGTAAGGCCCGGTATACAATTCCACCCGATCGGCGCCGAGCTCGGCAGCCCGCGCGATATCCTCCGCGTCGGCATCCATGAACAGGCTCACACGCGCACCGTGGGATTTCAGTTCCGCGATCAATGGCCGCAGCCGCGTCGCATCGCGCGCGAGATCGAAACCGTGATCGGACGTGATCTGGCCGTCGCTGTCCGGCACCAGCGTGCATTGCGTCGGCCGAGTTTCCGCGACCAGCGCGAGCAAGCCGGGATAATCTTCACGCGCCGGGGCGAAGCCATTGCCTTCGATATTGAATTCCACCGTGCCGCGGCATAGCGCGCTGAGCACCCGCACGTCGTCCGGCCGGATATGGCGGCGGTCCGGACGCGGGTGCACGGTGATGCCGCCGGCGCCGGCGGCGATGCAGGTGCGCGCGGCCGTGACCACATCCGGTTCCGCGCCGCCACGCGAATTGCGCAACACGGCGATCTTGTTGACGTTGACGCTGAGCACAGTCATGCCGACATTCTACTTCGCCGCAGGCGTGCTCCATGCCACGCGCGGGCCGGCGCGGTCGACGCCACCGAGAGTCAGCGTCAGGCCGCTGATCGCGCCTTTGGCGTTACGCTGGAACGACACCTCACATGTCGCCTCCGCATCGGCGTAACGATCGGGCGCGAACGGCTGCAAGCGCAGTGGTGCGCGTCCACTCATCTGCAGCGCAAGCGTGCGTTCGCCCGTGCGGATGCGCACGAGCGTATCGGCGTCGAGCAGGTAATCGCCGGCGAGTTCGCCGGGCACCGGCGCGGCGAGCGGCGTGCGTACCAGACCCGGCGCGTGTTCGCTCAAGCGTTGCGCCGGCACGTGCGCGCCGCCGATATCGAGCAGTGCGCCAGTCACGTTGCCGGCTTGCCGCGTGAACGCGAGGGCGAGCGTTTCGCCGGCGAACGCATCCTCGGCGACAGCTTGCAGCGCTTGCGCAGGCTGGCCGCGAAACTGCGCGCTCACGCCGCGCACGCCAGCGCGGACGATGAGCTCAGCGCCGCCGCGGATCTTGTACAAACCTGGATAGGCGGCCCAGTCGATTTTGGCGGGCACCGCCGGGGCCGGATCGGGCAGCGGCGGCGGTGCGCGTTGTTCGAGCCAGGCCAGGCCCAGCGCACTCAAATCCGCATCGCCGTTGCCGAGCAGGACGAGCGCTTGCTGACGATCGGTGCGAAAACCCAGGAACGTGGCGAACCCGGCGGTGCGGCTCGCTCGCCACACCAGTGGCCAGCTCTGTTCGCCATCGTCGACCTCGACGATGTTCCAACCCAAACCAACATCCTGTTTGGCGCCGATCTGGGCCTGGCGCGCCAGCAGCAGCGCGGCGCGCAGCGGCGAGCCTTGCGGTTTGAGGTTCTGCTGCAGGAAGGTGAGCAGGTCGCCGACGCTTGAGCGCAAGCCGGCAGCACCGGCGAGTGCGCCGAAATGCCAATGCGCTGCGAAGTCTCCGCGCGCGTGCCCGGCGAGCAGGCCGGCGTCGTCGAAGCCGGTATTTTTCATGCCGAGCGGCTTGAAGATTTTCGCGTCCAGCAATTCGCTGAAACTCGTGGCATAGACGTGCCCGAGCAGTTCGCCGAGCAATCCGGCATCGAGTGGTGAATACGCAGGTCGCGGGTTTTCCGGCCGCCGGTAGTTGGCGAGCAGCGCGTACAGATTCTGCGTCGAATAATCCGCGTACGGATCCTCGACATTGACCGGCAGCAGATTGGGCGGCAGCGCCGGCAAACCGGCGCGATGCGTGGCCAATTCCAGCAGCGTGATCGCGCCGAGCGCGGCATCGGCAATCGCCGCGTCCTTCGGCAATACCTCGCGCACTGTCGTCTGCAAACGCAGCTTGCCCTCGATCGCGGACTGCGCGAGCAGCAAGCCGGTGAAGATTTCTGTCGCCGCGCCGATCTCGAATGTGCTGGCAAGATCGGGCTTCGCCTCGCGCCCGAAAGACCAGGTCTGACGCTCGCCCGCATCGAGCCAGCCCACTGCGATCTGGTGGTAGACGCCGGCGTCGACACCGTGCTGCAGATGTTGCTGGTATTCGGCGAGCGCAACCGGCTGCGCCTGCGCCACGGTGGTGGCGACGGCAAGCGCCAGCGCAAACGGCATTCGTTTCAGAAGCGAATCTCGCGTGAGGTGATCACGCAAAGAATAGCCGAATATGCCAGGACGAAAAGGCTACCGGCAGCACATTGCGGTAGCCGAAAAACGATGGCGTTACGGACAATCTTCGGCGACTTCGCGCCACGCGACCGGATCCCAGTAGCCGCCGCGGCTGATCTCGCCGACGCGGCTGGTGTGCAGCTGCGCGGCGATCATCGTCGTCGTACCGGGTTTGACTTCGACGGTCAGCGGTTTGTACGAATGATTGCGCGTGCGCCACGTCGCGATGGGACCGGCGCCCATGAAATTCGTCGGAATGTCTTCGGACACCAGCAAATGGTGCTCGCCGGCGCTGAGCCGATACGTCTCGTGCCCGCCCGGACCCGGGCTCGTGCCGTCGATCAGAATCAGCTTGGCGTGGTATTGCTGTGCGCTAGGCGACGCGACATCGAACGTGCTGATGCGGCCGCAGGCATCGGATGTCGCCGTCGGCGCGGCGGGCGGCGGTTCGGCCGCGGCCAGCGCAGCCGAACCGACTTCCAGGCTCAGCGCGGGCAGCAGCACGCTGTGCACCGGCGCATTCAACGCCAGCAAGTTGCCTTCGCGCTGTACGTCGAGTTGCAGCGGCGTCGCATCAGGCAAATCGTCGACCGCGGATTTCAGCGTCGAGGCGGCGAGCGCGTGGCCGGCATCGTCGGCGCCGAGGTTGCGCAGCGAAGTGCCGTTCACCGCCACGAGCACATCGCCGGGGCGCAATCCCAGGCGTTCTGCGGTGCTGCCCGGCGACGTGCCGAGCACACGCAAGCCCTCGCGGGCGCGCTCGGCACTCGTCGAGTCGATCAAAACGCCCAAATCCGACACGCGCTGCGGCGGCTGTTCCAGGCGCAGGTGCAGTTCTTCCGGATGCTGGCCGAGTGCGCCGCTTGTCGCCATGTGCGTGAGCAGCGCCTGCACGTCCTGGCGCAGGCGCTGTTCGGCACTGCCGTGCACCGCGGGTTGTGCATGCGCCGGTTGCGCAAGTTGCGCATCCGCTGCATACGTGACCATGCAGATGGCCAAGGAAATCGGGACCAGAATTTCTCGTTTCATGACGCTTGCCTCAAATCAAATACGGGTCAGCCGCACCTGCTGCTGGCGCGCACTTAGCAAGGCGCCGAGCAGGTCGCTGCGCTGCTTCCACAACGGAATCAGTTCATTGGACGGCGCGCCGCGGTCGTAGGCCGCCTGCAACGACGCATCGATGCGCACGAGTTCCGCATCGACCGTGCCGTTGGCATCACCGCGTGCGGCCAACGCATTGAGCTGGATCTCCAGCGCCTGTGCGCGTGCCTGCCAGTCCACCGCCGGCGTCGGCCGGGCCAACCAGGCTGGACCGATGATGGCGAGGGCCAACAGTGCTGCTGCCGCCAGCGCACCGCCGGTCCAGCGCTGCAGACGACGTCGCCGCTGCCGGGCCGAGTGCATCGCCGCGATACGCGGCCACAGGTCGGTGCCCACATGTGCGGTTTCCGCAGAAGGCAGGCGCTGCACGATCTCGTGCAGGGTTAATTCTTGTTCGGCCATGACAATACCTGTGCAGACATCGGGGTGGCGCTGACCAACGCGTTCAGGCGCTTGAGCGCCCGCGCCAGCACCGATTTGGAATAACTCTCGCTCTGCCGGAACAGCGTGGCGAGTTCGGCGTGCGTATAACCTTCCAGCTCATGCAGCACGACGACGACGCGCGCACGCGGCGGCAGGCGCGCGAGCAGCGAGCCGGTATCGACGATTTCGGCCGCATCCATGTCGGCGCTCGCGGCGTTGGCAAAAATCGCCTCGGCGTCGTCCTCGCCGGAATGGCGCTGGCGCCGCAGCTGATCGATGCAGGCATTCACCGTCAGGCGCTTGAGCCAGGCCCCGAACGGGGCGTCGCCGCGATAGCTGCGGATCGTATCCATCATCTTCAGAAACACTTCCTGCACCATATCCTCGGCTTGCTGCCGCTGCCCGAGAACGCGCAACGCGAGCTGAAAACAGGCGCGACCAAAACAGCGGTAGAGTTCCGCGAACGCCTGCATGTCGCCGCGCTGCGCGCGCGCCAGCACCATCGCCTCAACTTCGCGGGCAAATCCCGTAGCGGGGTCAGCAGTAGCGTTCATTGGCTGATAGACGGGCGACGCCGCCAAATCGTTGCAAATCAGTAATGCGGCAGGCGGATTTCCTGCACGCGGGTTTTGGTGACGACAAACGTGATATTGCCACCGTCGCGGTTCACCTGCAGCCTGATCCCCGCATCGTCGACGCCGAGCACCAGGCCGCCGATCTTCTTGCCGCCTTCGGTGATGACCTGTACATAGCGGCCGATGAAGCCGCCCAGGCGCGCGAATTCGACGACGTCGTAGTTTTTCTGTTCGGGAGCGTTTTCCGGCAGCGCCTCGAACACCGACGGCTTCCAGACCATCGCCAGCACCGGGTCCGGCGGGGTCTCGGCGGAAGGACCCAGCGCCCCGCCCGGCACGGCCTTCGGCTCCCGTTTTGGCGGCGCGAGTGGCGGCGTGATTGCCGCCAGGCGTGCCTCTTCACGATCCAGTCCGTGCAGCCCCAGGTTGTCGCGGGTGGACTTCGGCGCGACGTTCGCATCGGGCAATTTGCTCGCCACTGGCGCCGCGGGCGAGGCGATCGCCAACGAATTGTTGGTTGCGGGCGCGGGCTTCGCTGTGGCGACGGCGGGTGTCGGTGCTGGCGTCGGCACGGACGGCGACGCTTCCGGTTTCGCTGGCAGCGGGGCCGCTACCGGCGGCGGGCTCGGCGCAGAAGCGGATGCAAGCGGCACGGAGTGAGCATCCGCTGGCGCGGCCGTGACCGGCGCGGGTACCGCCGCAGCTGGCGTCGGCGTTACGGCCACGACAGCCTCGGGTTCTTCGGGTGCCGGCGCGAACGCGACGCGGAACATGATCGGCGGCTTGTCCTGGTAACGCGCCGTGACGTTGAGCTGGCGCAACAGATCCTCCGGCGCGCTGCGCGCGGCGGCGAGCACGAAGCCGGCGCTCGGCAGGCTGAGCAGGCTCGCGTGTCCGCCGTGTTCAACCAGCGTGCGATAAAGCTGCATGAGTTCGCTACTTGGTTCGGCGCGCTTGGCTTTCAGCAGTTCCTGCACGGCACTGATATGGCGCTCGACGAACTGCGCCGGGTTCGCGCTGGTGCGCTGGGCGCAGAACTGGTTGCGCCGGGCGAGGTAATCCAGGTCCGTGTATGTCGCCGCGACCTGCTCGAGGTGGGCGTGATCCCACATGGGCGCCTGCGCCATCGCGGCGGGATCGAATTGCTTCAGATCCGCTTCGATATCCACTTTCGAGAACCCCGGCGCCTGCAGGTTGAGCACCAGATTCAACGTGTGCTGCGCGGCGTCGTAGCGGTAATCCAGGCGCTCGTGGGTCGGCGCCCGCGCCTTGCCGATGCGTTGGTAATCGGCATCACTGAAGACGTCGCCGCAACCGGCGGCCGGGAACGGCACGAACGTCGCCGGATCGAATATTTGCGGATCCAGCCAGGGCAGCGGCGGCAGCTTGAGACCCTCAGCGGAGATGCTGAACTGCGCCGGCAGGCCGCTGCCACCGAACAACGCGTGGCCGAACAGCCAGAACAGGCTCGGCGCCTCGAACACCACGCTGTCGGCGCGATAGACATGATGACCGGCATCGACGCTGACCTTGTCGAGACTGACGCTGCCATCCAGGCCGGCGGAAATGCCGTCGTACTTGACCGTCGCGTAAGGAGCCAGCGCCGCGATGGCGTGCTCGGCATCGCGGCCGACCACCCACCAGGCCAGCAGCTTCATGACACCGGCGACCAGCAGTCCGGCCAGCGCAAAATTACGCAGCAGTTTGAGCATTTACGGAAAATCCGGCGCCAAGAGCCTCAACTTATCCGGATTGCGCGGCCGCGGCAATGCCCTGCATCACGAATCCACGCACCGGCACGGGTTTCCCCCGCCAGGCCAGCGCGCCGAAGTGCGCGGCGTCGGGTTCCAATGCCAGCAACTGCCAGTCCGCGTCGCCGCGTACCCCGCGCACGTGCGCCTGTGCGGACAGCTCGAACTCGACTTGGTCCAGCCCCGCGCCGATGCCTGTTCCTGCGCACTTGAGCACGGCTTCCTTGCATGTCCACAGGCGCAGGAACGCCGACTGTTGCGAAGTTTCCGGCTGCGCGCTCAATAGCGCGGCTTCGCCCGGGGTGAACCAGCGTTGCGCCAGTTCCGGCACCGCGCGCGTGCGCCGATTGCGCGCTTCCAGATCCACGCCGAGGGCGGCGTCGCGGCTCAGTGCCAGCAGCAACGCGTCGCCGCTGTGCGAGAGATTGAACTGCAACGCAGCGTCGGCAAGTTCCGGCTTGCCATGGGCGCCGCGGGCGAAGCGCAGCGTTTCTGCTGCCACGTCAACGTAGGCGCCGAGCAGCGCGCGCAGCGCCGGTGCCTCGGTGGCGTCACGCCGTTTTTGCCATTGCGGAAAAAACCACAAGTGGATTTCCTCGTCGCCGAGTGCGGGCGGCGCAACAGCGGGCACGAAATCGGCGGCGGTGAGCAGGTGCATGCGGCTATGCTCGAATGCCGGTGCGGTATGGTCAAGCGCGGTTTTGCCGCGGCGCAAGGCGCATCGGCCACAGGCGCGGACTAGAATCGCCGACGTTGCCAACGCCGGTGCGGAGTGGGTCTTGATTTCAGGCGCGGTTCTGCTGCTGGTCTCGCTGCTGTACGTTGGCGCGTTGTTTGCGATCGCGTACTGGGGCGACCGGCGCCCGCTGTATCCTAATCGCGCCTGGCTGCGGCCGCTGGTCTACGGCCTCGCGCTCGCCGTGTACTGCTCGTCGTGGACGTTCTACGGGGCGGTCGGCAGCGCCGCGTCGTCGAGCCTGTCGTACCTGCCGATCTATCTGGGGCCGATCCTGCTGTTCGTGTTCGGCGCGGGCCTGCTGCGGCGGCTGACGCTGGTGGCAAAACAGCGCAACATCACCTCGATCGCGGACTTCATCGCCGCGCGTTTCGGCAAATCGCAGCGCCTCGCCGCGCTCGTCACCGTCATCGCCGTTACTGCATCGGTGCCGTACCTCGCGCTGCAGTTCAAGGCTGTGGCAATGAGCATCGATGTGCTCGGCGGCGCGAGCGCGGCGCACCTGCCGCTGATCAACGACAGCGCGCTGTGGATTGCGGCCGTGCTCGCGCTGTTCGCGATGCTGTTCGGCACGCGCCAGATCGATGCGACCGAGCACCATCACGGCATGATGCTGGCGATTGCCGCCGAATCACTGGTGAAGCTGATCGCCTTCATCGTCATCGGACTGTATGCGCTGTCGCTGCACGGCGTCGGCAATACGTTTTCGGCGCCACTACACGAGCTGGCTACGCAAGGACTGCCACACGGGTTCGTCACCCAGACGCTGCTCGCGTATGTGGCGATCTTCTGCCTGCCGCGCCAGTTCCAGGTCGGCGTCGTCGAATGCGAGGATCCGGCCGACGTGGGCCGCGCACGCCTGTTGTTCCCACTGTATCTGCTGCTGATCAGCGCGTTCGTGCTGCCGATCGTCGCCGCCGTCGTGCCGCTCGCGCAAGGCCACGGCGTGCCGACCGATGGCTATCTGCTGTGGCTGCCGCTGGCGCAGCATCATGAAGGCCTGGCGCTGCTCGCCTATGTCGGCGGCTTTTCCGCGGCGACCGGCATGGTCATCGTCGAAACCGTCGCGCTGTCGATCATGATCAGCAACGATCTGGTCATGCCGGCGCTGTTGCGCGTGCGCATGCTGCGCCTGGAACAGCGCGCCGACCTGTCCTCGCTCGTGCTGATGGTGCGCCGCGTTTCCATCGTCGTGATGGTCGCGCTCGCGTACGCCTATTACCGCGCCAGTGCGCAAAGCGCGAACCTGGCCTCGATCGGCCTGCTCGCGTTCGTTGCGCTCGCGCAGTTCGCGCCGGCGATCGTCAGCGGTTTGTACTGGCGCGGCGCCAGCCGCATCGGCGTCGGCACCGCGCTGATCGTCGGTTTCACGGTGTGGGCATACACGCTGCTGTTGCCAAGCGTCGCTGCGGCCGGCTGGATGCCGACCGGCTGGATCGACACGGGTCCGCTCGGCATAGTCTGGCTGCGTCCGCACGCGTTGTTCAATCTGCAAGGCTGGGACGCGGTGACGCACGGCACGTTCTGGTCGTTGTTCGCGAATGTGGGCTGCCTCGTGTTGCTGTCGTTGCGCTTCCGGCCGGGCGTCGATGAGCGCCTGCGTGCGTCCGGTTTCGTCGATCCGTACGCCGACAAGGTGACCGCGGCGCCGGACTGGCGCGGCCGCATCCATGTCGCCGACTTGCGTGCGCTGGCCGGACGCATCATCGGTGAACGCGGCACCGAACGCGCGTTCGACGATTACCTCGCCGACAGCGGCAAGCGTCTGCAGGATTCGGATTTCGCCGATCGTCCCCTGCTGCAATTCACCGAACGTGTGCTCGCCGGCGCGATCGGCGCCGCATCAGCGCGGCGCATGCTGACCAGCGCGCTGCGCGGCACCGGTTTGGACTTGAGCGAAGCGGCGCTGCTGCTCGACGAGACCTCGCAGCAGCTGCGCTTCAATCGCGAACTGATCGGCGTCACGTTCGAGAACATGAGCCAGGCGATCAGCGTCGTCGATGCCGACTTGGCGATAGTCGCCTGGAACCGGCGCTACGCTGATCTGTTCGCCTATCCGGACGGCTTCGTCTACGTCGGCCGGCCGGTCGCCGACCTCATTCGCTACAACGTGCAGCACGGTCTGCTCGGTGGCGACGTCGAAGAACTGGTGCAACGCCGGCTGCGCCACTTGCGCAGCGCGCAACGGCACGTGTTCGCGCGCGAGCTGCCGGATGGCCGCGTCATCGAGACCCACGGCGAACCGCTGCCGGGCGGCGGCTATCTGACGACGTTCACCGACATCACCGCATACAAGCACGCCGAACGCGCACTGCGCGAAGCGAACGAGACGCTCGAGGCGCGCGTGGCCCAGCGCACGCACGAACTGCGTGATGCGTTGCGAGCACAGGAGCAAGCCAAGAGCCAGGCCGAGGCGGCGCATGCGAGCAAGACGCGCTTTTTCGCCGCCGCGTCGCACGATCTGCTGCAGCCGCTGAATGCAGCGCGGCTATTCACCTCGGCGCTGCGTCAGCAACCGCAGCTCGACGACGATGTGGCCATGCTCGCCGAACGCATCGATGCGTCGTTCAAGGCCGCGGAGGATTTGCTCGATGCGCTGCTCGAAGTCTCGCGGCTGGACGCGGGCAAATATCAGCCGGATATCTCGACGTTCGGCTTAAGTCAGATCATCGAGCCGATGCGCGATCAGTTCTCGGTGATCGCGGCCACACGCGGCCTGCAGCTGCACGTGGTGCCGACGCGGTTAGTTGTGCGCAGCGATGCGCAACTGTTGCGCCGCATAGTGCAGAACTTCATCTCCAACGCGCTGCGCTACACGCGCCACGGCGGCGTGCTGCTCGGCGTGCGTCGGCACGGCAGCATCGCCAGCATCGAAGTCTGGGACTCTGGCCCGGGCATCAGCGCCGAACACCTGCATGTGATCTTCGACGAGTTCCAGCGTCTGGAGCGGCCGTCGCCGTGGGGCGAGAAAGGCCTCGGCCTGGGCCTGGCGATCTGCGAGCGCATGGCGCGCATCCTCGATCACGAGTTGAGCGCGGAATCCTGGCCCGGCCGCGGCAGCCGTTTCGCGATCCGCGTGCCGATCGAAAGCGCGGCCGCCGTCAGTGCGGCGCGCGCGCATGCGCCGCGCACGCCGGTCGACAGCCTGCCGCCGAACCTGCACGTGCTGTGTCTGGACAACGACAGCGCGATTCTCGACGGCATGGTCGCATTGCTTGCGCGCTGGAACGTGCAGTGCCAGACATCGCGTAACATCGACGAAGCACGCGCCGTGGTCAGGAGTCGGCGTCCCGATCTGATCCTCGCCGATTACCATCTCGACGACGCGACCGACGGTCTCGGCGCGCTCGATCTGCTGTGCACGAATTCGGCGATACCGGGTGCGCTGATCACGGCCGATACCAGCCCGGATCTGAAACAGCAGGCGCGCGCGCGCGGCTATCCGGTGCTGCAGAAGCCGGTCAAGCCGGCGGCGTTGCGCGCATTGATCGCGCACCTGACACGCGGGGTTGAAACAGCCGTGGCGGATTGACCGCGCCGGCTATTCCGCGACTTGCGCGGCGTGGGCGACCGCGCCAGGATCGAGCGCGAGTTGGCTCGCGCACAGCGCGACCTGGGTGCGGTTGGAAACGCCGAGCTTGCGCATGATCGCGGTCATGTGCGCCTTGATCGTCGCTTCGGACACGCCGAGCTCGAACGCGATCTGCTTGTTGAGCAGGCCTTCGGCGATCATGCCGAGCACGCGGAACTGCTGCGGCGTGAGTTCGGCGACGCGGGCGGCGACGTTCACCTCGTCGGGCTTGAGCACGCCCGGCGTGGCGGCCAGATGCGGCGGCAGCCAGACGTCGCCGTCGAGCACGCGGCGCACCGCTTCGCCGATCGTCTCCACCGACGCCGATTTTGGAATGTATCCCGAGGCGCCGTGTGCAATCGCCCGGCGCACGGTGGCGGCTTCCTCTTGCGCCGAGACCACAATGACCGGCAAGCCCGGGTACTGGCCGCGCATGTAGGCGAGCGCGGAAAAGCCGTTCGCACCCGGCATCTGCAGATCGAGCAGCAGCAGGTCCGCTTGCGTATGCGCTTCGACGAGCGTCTGCAGTGCCGGCACGCTGTCGGCGTCGAGCAGCCGCGCGTCCGGGATCGCCTGGCTCAGCGCATGCTTGAGCGCATCGCGAAACAGCGGGTGATCGTCGGCGATCAGAATTTCGCGCATGCGATTCTCAGCGCACCAGGCGCTCGCCGACCAGATTCTGTACGACCGACGGATCGGCGAGCGTGGAAATGTCGCCGAGCTGATCCGGCGCGTTCTCCGCGATCTTGCGCAGAATCCGGCGCATGATCTTGCCCGAGCGCGTTTTCGGCAGGCCCGGCGCCCACTGCAGGTAATCCGGCGTGGCGATCGGGCCAATCTCCTTGCGCACATGCGCGATGAGCTCTTTACGCAACACATCATCGGCGGCGACGCCGTTTTTCAGGGTGACATAGGCGTAGATGCCCTGACCCTTGATGTCGTGCGGACAACCCACGACCGCGGCTTCGGCGACTTTTGGATGCGCGACGAGCGCGCTTTCCACTTCAGCGGTGCCTAGACGATGGCCGGAAACATTGATCACGTCGTCGACGCGGCCGGTGATCCAGTAATAACCGTCGGCGTCGCGGCGCGCGCCGTCGCCGGTGAAATAGGTTCCGGGATAAGTCTTGAAATAGGTATCGATGAAGCGCTGATGATCGCCGTACACCGTGCGCATCATGCCGGGCCAGGCATCCAGCAGCACCAGATTGCCTTCGGCTTCGCCGTCGAGAACCTTGCCGTTCGCATCGACGATCGCCGGCTGCACGCCGAAGAACGGCTTGGTCGCGGAGCCCGGCTTCTGATCGATCGCCCCGGGCAGCGGCGTAATCAAGATGCCACCGGTTTCGGTCTGCCACCAGGTGTCGACGATCGGGCAGCGGCCATCGCCGACCACGCGCCAGTACCACTCCCACGCTTCCGGGTTGATCGGTTCGCCGACCGTACCGAGCAGCCGTAAAGACGTCCGTTGCGATTTCTTCACCGGCGCTTCGCCTTCGCGCATCAGCGCGCGGATCGCGGTCGGTGCGGTGTAGAACAACGTGACCTTGTGCTTGTCGATCACCTGCCAGAAACGGCCGGCGTCGGGATAGTTCGGAATGCCTTCGAACATCAGCGACGTCGCCCCATTCGCCAGCGGGCCGTAGACGATATAGCTATGGCCGGTGACCCAGCCGACGTCGGCCGTGCACCAGTAGATATCGTCCTCGCGCAGGTCGAACACGCATTCGTGGGTGAAGCTTGCGAACACGCCGTAGCCGCCGGTCGTGTGCAGCACGCCCTTCGGTTTGCCGGTGGAGCCGGAGGTGTACAGGATGAACAGCGGATCTTCGGCGTCCAGCGCCAGCGGCGGGCAGTCGATATCCTGCTCCTTGAGCAGCGCGTCCCAGGAACGGTCGCGCGGCGCCTGCATGTTCACCGGCGCGCCGGTGCGCTTGACCACGAGCACGGTTTCCACGCTGGTGGTCCCTGGGCGAGTCAGCGCTTCGTCGACGTTGACCTTGAGCGCCACCTTCTTGGCACCGCGCAACCCTTCATCGGCAGTGATCACGAGCTTGGACGCGCAATCGGCAATGCGTCCGGCCAGCGAATCCGGCGAGAAGCCGCCGAACACGACGGAATGGATCGCGCCGATGCGTGCACAGGCGAGCATCGCGATCGCCGCTTCCGGAATCATCGGCAGATAAATCGTGACGCGGTCGCCTTTTTTAATGCCAAGGTTCTTCAGCAGATTGGCCGCCCGGCAGACCTGCTCGTGCAGCTGCCGATAGGTGATCGCTTTGGATTCGTTCGGATCGTCGCCTTCCCAGAGAATCGCGGTCTTGTCGCCACGCGTAGCCAGATGTCGATCCAGGCAGTTCGCCGACAGATTCAACTGGCCGTCGTCGAACCAGCGGATGTGCAAGTCGTTCGCGGCGAAGGAAACGTCTTTCACCTTCGAGAACGGTTTGATCCAGTCCAATCGCTGCGCGGTGCGCTGCCAGAAACCTTCCGGATCGCGCACCGATTCGGCGTAGAGCCGCTCGTAATCGGCGGCCTTCACGCGCGCGCGCGCGGCGAATTCGGCAGAAACGGAATGCAATGTCGACATGGGGCATCTCCTTGGCGCCGAGGCTCTCGATCGCCGTCGTTAAGCACAGTAGCGGCTTTGGCGACGCGACCAATACGACTTTAGTCGGTTTTGCGCCAGCATTCGACCAAAGGCGAATGGTCAGCTGGCACGACACGGCGCAGGCTCAGGATCGGTCCGGCACTCCTGGGGGAGGCAAGCGCATGTCGCACAGCGGGCGGCGCCGGCGATCGCAACGCAGTCACGAGTGAGGACAGCATTATGGTGACGACGACAGCACAGATGGGCGGCGCGAACATCGGCCGCGGTCATGCGCGGGTAATCGCAGCATCGAGTCTGGGGACCGTATTCGAGTGGTACGACTTTTATCTTTACGGCTCGCTGACGGCGATCATCGGGGCGAAATTCTTCGCCGGCTTCAACCAGACCACGGGCTTCATCTTCGCACTGCTCGCGTTCGCTGCCGGCTTCGCCGTGCGTCCGTTCGGCGCGCTGATCTTCGGCCGCCTCGGCGATATCGTTGGCCGCAAGTACACGTTCCTGATCACCATCGTGATCATGGGCCTGTCGACGTTCCTCGTTGGCATGCTGCCGACCTACGCTTCCATCGGCATTGCCGCACCGATCGCGCTGATCACGCTACGCTTGTTCCAGGGCCTGGCGCTCGGCGGCGAATACGGCGGTGCGGCGACGTACGTGGCAGAACACGCACCGCCCGGCAAGCGCGGCGCCTACACGAGCTGGATCCAGACCACGGCGACGCTCGGCTTCTTCCTGTCGCTGATCGTGTTGCTGCTCTGCCGCACCCTGCTCGGCAAGGAAGCGTTCGCCGACTGGGGTTGGCGCATCCCGTTCCTGGTCTCGATTTTCCTGCTCGGCGTTTCCGTGTATATCCGCCTGCAACTGCAGGAATCGCCGCTATTCCAGCAAATGAAAGCCGAAGGCAAGGGCTCGAAATCGCCGATCACCGAATCGTTCGGCAACTGGGCGAACGGCAGGATTGTGCTGCTTGCGCTGCTCGGCGCGACCGCCGGCCAGGCAGTCGTTTGGTACGGCGGCCAGTTTTACGTGCGCTTTTTCCTGCTGCAGACACTCAAAGTCGACGCCGACACCGCCGACGTGCTCGTCGCATTGGCGCTGATTATCGCCACGCCCTTTTTCATCGTGTTCGGCACGCTATCGGACAAGATCGGGCGCAAGAGCATCGTCATGGCCGGTTGCCTCATTGCTGCGCTGACCTACTTCCCGATCTTCAAAGCGCTCACGCACTACGCGAACCCGGCGCTTGAAGCAGCCACGCAGAGTCACCCCGTGTCCATCGTCGCCGACCCGGCCAAGTGCACGCCGCAGTTCGATCCGATCGGCGGCGCGAAATTCACCAGCTCCTGCGATATCGCGGTCACGCAGATCGTCAAGTCCGGCGTGGCCTACACGCGCCAGGACGCGCCTGCGGGAACCGTGGCCAGTGTGAAGATCGGCGACACCACCATCAACTCGGCGGAAAGCGCCGGGCTGGAACCCGCCGCGGCGAAGGCGCAAACCGATGCGTTCAACAAGCAGCTCGGCGACGCCCTCAAAGCCGCCGGTTACCCGGCGAAGGCCGACGATGCCGCGGTCAACAAGCCCATGGTGCTGTTGCTGCTGACGATTCTCGTGATCTACGTGACGATGGTTTATGGACCGATCGCGGCCTGGCTGGTCGAGATGTTCCCCACGCGCATCCGCTACACCTCGATGAGCTTGCCCTACCACATCGGCAACGGCTGGTTCGGCGGCTTCCTCCCGGCCACTGCGTTCGCGCTCGTCGCTGCCAGCGGCAATCCCTACTCGGGCTTGTGGTATCCGGTCATCGTCGCGGCGGGGACGTTCGTCATTGGCATGCTGTTCCTGCGCGAGACCAAAGACGTGGATATTTCCAAATAGCGGCAAGGGCCACGATGGGATAACCCAGGGGCCGGATTTCCGGCCCCTTTTTTCTAGCTGTTCGCCGCGGACGCGGGTGGCTGTGGTTCCGACGGTTGCCGCTCGCGGCCATCTGCGCGCTCTGGACTCTTGTTCGGCGTCTGCGCCTTACGCACGCTCGCCCGCAGCGCGGAAATGTCCTTGTCGGTGAGCAGCGTGACATCCGGACGCGACGTCGCTTCGATTTTTGCCGCGGCAAACGCGAACACTGCGGCGAACATCGCCACCAATCCCACGACCAGGCAGAACCCCATGAAGCCGGAAGACTTGGTCGAAAACGCCAGCGCAAAGGCGCCGAGTGCGAGCAACAACAGGATCCAGCGCATGGCAGGCTCCGATGGACGGACGGCGCGCATCGTGCCATAGACGTTTGTCTCGTGCGAGCGTGCGCCGCAACAACGGCGCCGGCACGCCGACGAATGGCGCACACGGCGTTCAGTCATTGCGGGTTAGAATCGGCCGCGTTTTTTGCGTGCGGAGCAGCCTCATGGAGCATCTGCAATCACTGGCGCTGGCGGCCGGCTTGGCCTGGGCCAGCGGCGTGCGCCTGTACGCGGCGATCTTCATCGTCGGCTTGCTTGGGCGCCTGGGCTACGTGCATTTGCCCGACCATCTTTTGTTGCTTGAGCACAATGGTGTGCTGATCGCGTCCGCGATCATGCTGACGGCGGAATTTCTCGCCGACAAGGTGCCCGGTTTCGATAGCGCCTGGGATTCGATCCACACCTTTATCCGCATTCCGCTCGGTGCGCTGCTGGCCTGGGGCGCGATGGGCAGCGCCTCGCCGGAAACGCAATTCGTCGCCGCGATACTCGGTGGCGCGATCACTGGCGGCACGCATCTGCTGAAAGCGGGCACGCGCGCCGCGATCAATACCTCGCCGGAGCCTTTCAGCAACTGGACGGCAAGTTTCGGCGAAGACGGCGTGTTGCTCGTCGGCGTGTGGCTGATGTTCGCTCACCCGCTTGCGTTCCTCGTGCTGCTCGGCATATTCCTCGCATTCGTGATCTGGTTGGTGCCGAAATTGTTGCGTTTCCTGCGCAGCATCTGGCGCAAAATCAGCGGGCGCGAGCAGACATCCGCCGCGGCGATGCATCGCAGCAGTTGAGACAGTCGCGGCCTACCTTCGGCACGCATGAACCAACCCACACGCATCAAGGGCCGCGGCGCGGCTTCCAATCCGGAAGGACGTTTCGAGAGCGCGAAACTCGAAGCCTTCGATGACGGCTGGGAGCGCGAGCAGGAAGCCGCGCCGCATCCGGCGACGACGGTGACGGACGAACACGCACGTTCGATCATCAGCCGCAACGATTCGCCGGACATCCCGTTCGAGCAGAGCATCAACCCCTATCGCGGTTGCGAGCACGGCTGCATTTATTGCTATGCGCGGCCTTCGCACGCCTACCTGAATCTTTCGCCGGGACTCGACTTCGAGACGAAACTGTTCGCGAAGACGAATGCGGTCGAGTTGCTGCGCACGGAACTGGCCAAATCGAGTTATCGCGTCAGTCCGATCAATCTCGGTGCGAACACCGACCCGTATCAACCGATCGAGCGCCGCTATCAAATCACGCGTCAGTTATTGCAGGTCATGCTCGAGTGCCGGCATCCGGTCACGGTGATCACGAAGAACGCGCTGATCGAACGCGATCTGGATGTGCTCGCGGCGCTGGCGCGCGAGAACCTGGTTTACGCATTCGTTTCGATCACTTCGCTCGACAACAAGCTGTCGGCGAAACTCGAACCGCGCGCGAGTGCGCCGCATCGGCGCATCGCCGCGCTGCAGGCGCTGAGCGACGCCGGCGTGCCATGCGGCGTGATGGTCGCGCCGATCATCCCGATGCTGACCGATCGCTGGATGGAACAGATTCTCGAACAGGCGCGCGCAGCCGGCGCGCGCATGGCCGGCTACACGATTCTGCGCCTGCCATGGGAACTGAAAGACCTCGTGCGCGAATGGCTCGAGCTGCATTTTCCCGAACGCGCCGAACACGTATTGAGCCTGGTGCGGCAAATGCGCGGCGGTCGCGACAACGATCCGCGCTTCGGTTCGCGCATGCGCGGCGAAGGCGAATTCGCCGAGTTGATCCGCCAGCGCTTCATGCTCACGACGAAACGCTTGGGGTTCGGCTGCGGTCGCGACGTGCAGCTCGACAGCGCGAAGTTCACGCCGCCGCGCGCGGCGACGCCGCAGGGCGAGTTGTTCTGAACCCCGCTATTTGGCGGCGTAGATTGCCTCTGCGCGCTGGAACAATATCCATGATGTGGCGATGTACTTGTTGCCGCCCTTCGGCATATTGCCGCGGTGCGTGTGCGTGAAGGCCGTCGGTGCGATCAGCAGCGTGCCGGTGCGTGGCGTGATCTTGCGTTGCTGATGCAGGAACTCGGTTTCGCCGGCGCTGAAATCATCGTTGAGATAGAGCGTCCACAGCAGTGTGCGATGCAGCGTCTCGCCAGCCGCGTCATTCGGTTTCGGGTACAGCTCGCAATGCCAGTACGGATAGCCGCCCTGGTCGGAAATATACTTCTGCAAATTGATAGTGCCGGGGCGCAACGTCTTGCGGACCAACGCCTGCAGCAGGTCGTCCGGCAGCGCGGCGAGGCGTTCGGCGTCGAGCATCAGTGTCGCCCCCGCAGCATCGGGCATACGCAATGACAGCGGCGCGAGCAGCGTGTACGGATACTTGCGCAGGTAACGCATGAGTCCGCTCATCATGGCCGCGTTCAGCGCACGCTCGGCATCCGCCCATTGTGGGCGGCCGCTGATGTGGATGTCCCAGCTGTCCTTGAGCGCCAGATCGACGCCGCTGCCGGTCGCGCCGCGCACGGCTTCGCCGCTGGCTTCGAAGCGCGCGATCAGCTTGGCGCAGGTCGCAGCGTCGAGCGCTTGCGCATAGACCTCGATGAAATCGCCGTCGCTCAAATGCGCGCGGCCTCGCGCTGGGTCAGCGAAATCGGCTTGAGTGGCGTCTGCTTCATGATCGCACTTCGCTACGAGGCGCAAATTGTCGCATGCCTGCTGACAGGATGCTGTCAGCAGGCTCGGTGCAGAGTACGCCGCGTGCACTCCGCACGATCCGCAAAAGGAATGGCGTCATGTTGAATCCGAACGTTCCCGCCTGGTTCGAAATACCGGCCAGCAATCTCGACCGCGCGCAGAAATTCTACGAGACGATCCTCGGCGTGAATCTCAAGCGCGAGAACATGGGCATGCCGATGGCCGTGTTCCCGCGCGGCGAGAAGCCGAACGCGACCGGTGCGCTGATTGCCGGCGAACACGCCACGCCGTCGGTACACGGCAGCATCGTCTACCTGCACGTGGAAGATGTGAAACCGGTGCTTGCGCGCGTGAAGACGCAGGGCGGCGATACCGTGGTGCCACGCACCGAGCTGCCGGACAATATCGGCTACTTCGCGCAATTCATCGACTGCGAAGGCAATCGCGTCGGTCTGTTCTCGCAGGTGTAGTCGCGTGCACGGCGTATCATGGCGGGATGCGCCGTGCCGATCGTTTGTTCCTGATCATCCATGCACTACAAGGACGCCGCACCGCGCTGCCGGCGCGGCGTCTGGCGGAGACGCTCGGTGTCTCGCTGCGCACGGTCTACCGCGACGTCGCCGACCTGCAGCGCAGCGGCGTGCCGATCGAGGGTGAGGCCGGCATCGGCTATCTCCTGCGCAAGGGCGCGGACATTCCGCCGCTGATGTTCAGCGCCGAGGAGCTCGAGGCGCTCGTTGTCGGCTCACGCTTCGTACGCGCGTTCGCCGGTGCACGCCTTTCTGCAGGTGCGCGCTCGGCACTGCTCAAGATCGAAGCGGTGTTGCCGCCGGAGTTGAAGCAGCGCACGCAGCGTTCGCGCATTTTCGCGCCGACCTGGCGCGAGCGCTCGCAGCGCGCCGAAGTGATCGATGAGCTGCACGGCGCGATCGCCGCCCATCGGGTGTTGCATCTGGACTATCGCGACGAAACCGGAAGCACGAGTGCGCGCGAGGTTGAACCGCTGTGCCTGGCGTTTTGGGGTGGCGCCTGGACGCTCGGCGCGTGGTGCCGCCTGCGCGATGATTTCCGCAACTTTCGGCCCGATCGCATCGCCAGCTTCGCAGCGACCGGCGAAACCTTTGCCGAAACCGCCGAACGCGGTCTCGTCGCCTACGTGCGCGCAATGGGCGGCGACGTCGACGCGGCGCAAGGCTGATCAGTTCTGCGCAGCTATAACGGTGCAGGTCAGCAGCAGGTCAACGCGCACGGCACGTAAACCGTGAAGCGGTATTGGCGCTAGCATGAACGCCGCCATGCCCAAGCTGTCGATGTCACATCTGCCGGACCTCATCGCCGGCCTTTCGCTCGCCGGCCTGCTGTTGCCGGAAGCCGTCGCTTATTCGGGCCTCGCCAACCTGCCGCCGCATGCCGGCATTGTCGCGCTGTTCGTCGGACTGCTCTGCTATGGCGTGATCGGACGCAGCCGCTATGCGATCGTCAGCGCGACGTCGTCATCCGCGGCCGTGCTCGCTGCCGCGACGTTTGCCGCCGACGGCAACGATCCGGCGCAGCGCATTGCACTCGCGTCGCTGCTGGTCATTGGCGCTGGCGTGGGGTTTCTCGCGCTCGGTGCGCTGCGCCTGGGCGCTGTATCGAACCTCGTCGCCCGCCCCGTATTGCGCGGCTACGGCTTCGGTCTTGCGCTCGTGATCATCGCCCGGCAATGGCCGCATCTGGTCGGCCTGCATACCTCAGCCGGCGGCGGCTTTTTTTTGCAGCTCGCCGAGATCGGCAGACATATCGGCGACTGGCACGGCGCGAGTCTCGGTTGCGGCTTGATCGCGCTCGCTGCGCTGTTCGCGCTCGAGCGCCTGCGCAAATTTCCCGGGACGCTGCTCGTGCTCGTCGCCGGCATCGCCGCATCGCCGTGGCTTGTCACGCACGCGGTCGCGGTCATCGGTGCGATCCAGCTTGATCTGCATCTGCCGCAATTCGCCTGGCCGGCGCGCGGACAATGGCTTGATTTGAGCGAGCTGGCGCTCGCGCTGATGTTCATCCTCTATGCCGAGTCGTACGGCGCGATCCGCACGTTTGCGCTCAAACACGATGAAGACGGACAGCCGAACCGCGACCTTGCCGCGCTGGGGCTAGCCAACATCGGTTCCGGATTGCTGCAAGGCATGCCGGTCGGCGCCGGCTATTCGGCGACGTCGGCCAACGAAGCGGCCGGTGCGCAGTCGCGGCTCGCTGGTTTGTGCGCGGCGCTGAGCATACTCGTGCTGCTCGTGCTGTTCCTGCCGTGGATTGGGCGCACGCCGCAGCCGGTGCTCGCCGCGATCGTGATCCACGCCGTCAGCCATGCGCTGCGCTTCGCCGGGTTCCGCCAATATTTCGCCTGGCGGCGCGGCCACCTGCCTGCGCTCGCGGCGGTGCTCGGCGTGCTCGTGTTCGGTGTGCTCGACGGCCTGCTGTTCGCGATCGCGTTCAATGTTGCGCTGCTGCTGCGCTCGCTCGCCACACCGCACTTGTCGGTGCTCGGCCGTGTCGGCGCACACGATTACCTCAGCCTCACACGCTATCCAAAAGCGGCGACCGTGCCGGACATGCTCGTGCTGCGGCCGGAGCAGCCGCTGTTCTTTGCCAACGCCGAAGCGCTGCTCGCGCAGGCGCGCGCGCACGTGGCGCGCGACGGTCAGGTGAAGCTCGTCGTGCTGAGTCTGGAGGAGGCGCCGGATCTGGACGGCACTGCGCTCGAAGTGCTGCGCGAATTCTGCGATTGGCTCGAGCGCCGCGGCGTGGCGATTCGCGTCGCACGACTCAAGGATCGCACGCGCGACGCGCTGCTACGCGCGCGCCTGCCGCAATTGCCGGCGTCCGCGCTCGACTTTTCCAGCGTGGATGACGCGGCGCGCGGCGAATGCATCACCGCCCCGCCGCCGTAGTACTCTGTACATTTGCGCCCAAGGACGAATTTGATGAAACGTTGCGCCGCCTGCCTGATCGCCCTGCTTGCATTCGCCTGCGTCCATGCCGAGCCGGCAAAAACCGAAACGGCCGACGCACGCCTCGAAGCGTTGTACAAGGCCGAATGGAGCTGGCGCCTGGAACAGTTTCCGGGACTGGACGACGGCGACAACGAAGCCGGCAAATTCGATGACCGCCTGCCGCACGTGGACGCGCCGACGCAGGCAAAACAGCTCGCGTACTGGAACGATGTACTGCGCCAGCTGGCGGCGATTCCGGTCGCGGAATTGTCGGCCGAGAACCGCATCAATTACCTGGTCTACAAGCCGCAGCTGGAGAACCTCGCCGCCGGCGTGCGCTTCCGCGCCTACGAGATGCCGTTCAACAGCGATTCGCAGTTCTGGTCCGACCTCGCGTTCATGTCGGGCCGGCATCTGAAAAATGCGCAGGAAGCCGAGCACTACATCGCGCGCCTGAATGGGGTACCGCGCTATTTCGACGAACAGATCGCGAACATGCGCGCGGGGCTGAAGCGCGGCTTCAGCGTGCCGCGTGCCGTGCTCGCCGGACGCGATGTATCCATTTCCACTTATGTAGAAGTAAAAAAACCCGAGGACAGCGACTTCTACAAGCCATTCACGGAACTGCCGGCGACGCTTGCGGCCGACGAGCAGGCCCGACTGCGCGCCGCCTGCGCCAAGGCGATCCGCGAGCGCGTGATTCCCGCGTACGCGAAGCTGCTCAAGTTCTTCCGCGACGATTACGTGCCGCACGCGCGCACGACGGTCGCGGCTGAGCGTCTGCCGGAAGGCCGCGCGTTTTATCGGCAGCAGATCCGCGAATACACGACGCTGGATCTGTCGCCGGAACAGATCCACGAGATCGGCCTCAAGGAAGTCGCGCGCATCGAAAGCGAAATGCGCGAGACCATGGCGAAGACCGGCTTCCAGGGCGACTTCGCCGCGTTTCAGAAATTCCTGCGCGGCGATGCGCAGTTCTATGCGAAGACGCCGGACGAGCTGCTGATGCACGGCGCCTGGATCGCCAAGCGCGTCGACGCCAAGCTCGCGCGCTACTTCGGCCTGCTGCCGCGCGGACGTTTCGGCATCGAACCGGTGCCGGCGTCGATCGCGCCGTTCTGGACAGCCGGCCGCGGTAGTGCGCACACGTATTGGCTCAACACCTACGATCTGCCGTCGCGGCCGTTGTACAACCTGCCGGCGTTGACGCTGCACGAATCTGCGCCGGGCCATGCGCTGCAAGGCGAACTAGTCGAGGAACAGAAACAGCAGCCGGAATTCCGCACCAAAAGTTACCTGTCCGCTTACGGCGAGGGCTGGGCGCTGTACTGCGAATGGCTAGGCAAAGAGATGGGCATCTACACCACGCCGTACGAGGAATTCGGCCGCGAGAGCTATGACATGTGGCGCGCGGCTCGGCTCGTCATCGATACCGGCATCCATCACAGCGGCATGACCCGTGAGGAAGCGGTCGCCTATCTTGCCGGCCACACCGCACTGAGCCAGCACGAAGTGGAAACCGAAGTCGACCGCTACATTTCATGGCCGGGGCAGGCGCTGAGCTACAAACTCGGTCAGTTGAAAATTTCCGAGCTGCGCGCGCAAGCCGAGAAGGAACTCGGCGCGAAGTTCGATATCCGCAAATTCCACGACGCAATCCTCGAACTGGGCTCGGTGCCGCTGCCGGTGCTCGAGGAGCACATCCAGCAGTTCATTGCTGCGGCGAAATAGTCACGCTCTCGCCAATCGCCAACAGCGCAAACGTACCTTCGACCACGCCGGGGCGCGGATGCGGTTCCGCGGCGCTCGCTGCCGGCGCTGGCGCGAATTCCGCGGCGACCGTATAGATGCGATGGGTCTTGGGATCGAGCGCGAGCGTGCGCGCGCTCACCTGCGTGGGCACGTTGGCAACGACGCTGTAGTGATCGGCGTCGTCCTCGTGGATGACGGTCAATGTGCCGTCGCTGCCGTTCGTGCTGAACACGAGTCGGCGTTGGGCATCGAATGCCACGCCGTCCGGACCCTTGCCGATCGGCACGCTGGCGACGTGGCGGCCGCTGAGTGCATCGGTCACCACCATGCGTTCGTTCTGACAGACCGAGAACAACCGGTGCGTGCGGGAATCGAGTGCAAGCCCAGTCGGTGCCACGCAATCCTCGAGCTTCCACACGGCCGTCACTTGCGGGGTCGCGGTGTGAATGCGCACGAGTTGCGCCGTGTCTTCGATGTTGACGAATACCACGCCGTGCTCGTTGACGACGGCGAATTCCGGCTTGCCGGGCAGGGCGATCGTCGCCAGCGTCTTGCCCGAATGCACATCGAGCACGCTGGCGTCGTGGCTGCGACCGTTGAACACGAACAGACGCCGCGTGCGCGGGTCGTACACCAGCGCATCCGGATTCTCGCCATGAATCGGCAAGTCGCGGATCGGCTTGAGCGTGGCCAGGCTGAATTCGCTGACGCTGTTTGCGCGCCCGTTGCTGGCAAAGCCGCGATCCCAGTTCGGCACCAGCGCAACGCCGTGCGCGCCATTCATGCCCGGCACGGTCGCGAGCAGTTGCCCGCTCGCCGTGTCGACGACGAGCACGCGATCACTGCGCGCGATGTATGCGCGCCGTGTGGCCGGATCGAGCGTCAGATAATCCCAGCCGCCGACGCCGCCGAGCGTGAAGCGTTGCAGCACCGCGTAATCGGCCGCAACAACGTGCGTGGTCGTCGCGAGCAGCGCACCGATCAATAGCAATACGGACTTCATGTGGAAACTCCTGCGGTCACGGGCAGCATGCCACCGCGCATCACCTGCGAACAACAGGCCCAGCGCGCCCGGTCAACGGGCAATTCGCCGCGCCTTGTTTGGGAAAAATTCGCATTTTGCATGGGCAAATTTTCCGAGTAATCGAGGCAATGTCAGTTCCTGCTAGGCGCGGTAGCAGGTGGCACTGGCACGCGCGATGCTGATTCTTGTGTTGGACGAATGCCGCGCGATGACGCCGGGCGGCCCGGCTCGCGCGCACGACCCGGCGCGCGAGGCGCGCTGATCGCAGCATCATTCCAACCAGGAGAGTTCCATGAACCGCAATTCCCACATGCATGCAGCGCTTTCCGCGTTCATTCTGGCGACGGCGTTCGCGGTCGGCGTGGCGTACGCTCAAGTCGACAATCCGCCGAAGAGCACGACCCCGGAAACCCACGAGCATCAGCACGCGATGGCCACGGGCGACATGTCCAATATGTCCGGAATGCATGACATGCCCGCGACGGTCACCAGCGTCGATCAAAAGACCGGCCTCGTCGAGGTCGAGTCCGAAGGCATGAAATTGAAAGTGCACTTCCCGTCGAACACGATCGCCGATCTGAAGAAAGGCGACAAGATCAAACTGCACCTGGGCTATTCCAAACAGTAATCACCTGCTGCGCGGCAGATGACGCGGACGCCGCTTCAGTGGTGTTCGTGGTGATGGTGCTCCGCGTCGATCTTGCCGGCGGCCTGTTCATATTGTTCCGGCGTCAGCTCGGGCAAATTTTTGACGAATGCGACCAGACCCCAAATAGCGTCGTCGTCGTGGGTCTTGCCCCAGGCCGGCATCGCGGTCAGCTTCACACCGTGCTTGATCGCCCAGAACATCTGTGCCGGATCGATGGTATTGCGCTGGGTGAAGTCCGGCGGTGTCGGATACAGCCCGTCGCGCAGATCTGACGCGCGCACCCCGGGCGCCAAGTGGCAGCCCGCGCACATTTCGGGGTAATGCGCGGCGCCCATGGCGATGCGCTGCGGATCGTCGAGCGGCGGCACGACGATGCCGCTGGCCCGCGTTGCGATCGCGCGCTGGCGCGCCGTGTCGAGCAGTTGGTACACCAGTGGCGAATGCGGCTGATCGGCCGCGACGTTGAACGCACCGGAGTAAATGAACGCGGCCGCGCCGAGCAAGGCGAGGAGCAGGATAAAAAACAACGCTCGCAGGAATTTCATGATTTACCTCCATGGTCCATCGGCATGTCGGGATCCATCGGCAGCGCATGCTTTTTCACAGCAGGTTTCACGCCTGCCACGCGCCACGCAACTGTTCCTGGCGGCGCCTGATACCAGCCAGGATCGCGATAGTCCGTGGCGACTTCATCGCGCACCTTGACGACGGTGAACATCCCGCCCATTTCCAGCCGCCCATACGGACCCTTGCCCATCATCATCGGCAGGGTGTTCGCCGGGCCCTGCATACGTCCGGCGTCGGCATGCACCTGATGCTCGCCCATGCCGCTTTCGCCCATCGCCATGTAGCCTGGCAGCAGCGCGCGCACGCGCTTCTCGACCGCCGATTGATCGACACCGAGGGTGTTCGGAATGCCGTGACCCATCGCGTTCATCGTGTGGTGCGCCATGTGGCAGTGGAACGCCCAGTCGCCGGGAGTCGCCACGAATTCGATGTCGCGCGTCTGCCCAACGCCGACGACCTCGGTCGCTTCCGGTCGCCATAACGTTTTCGGCCAGCGCCCGCCATCGGAGCCGGTCACCCAGAACGTGTGGCCGTGCAAGTGCATCGGGTGATTCCACATCGACAGATTGCCCAAGCGAATGCGTACACGCTGTCCCGTTTTCACGACCATCGGTTCGATCGCCGGAAACACCTTGCTGTTGAACGTCCACAGATCGAACTCGGTCATGATCGACGGATCCGGCCGGTACGTGCCGGGGTGCAATGCCCAGTTGTGCAGCAGGATCACGAAGTCGCGATCGATCGGTTCGGCTTCACCGTCCTTGGGGTGAATGACGAACATGCCCATCATGCCGACCGCCATCTGCACCATTTCGTCGGCATGCGGGTGATACATGTGCGTGCCGTGCTGGCGTAGCGTGAATTCGTAGGCGTAGGTTTCGCCCGGCGCGATATCCGGCTGCGACAATCCACCAACGCCATCCATTCCGCTCGGCAGCAGAATGCCGTGCCAGTGCATGCTGGTGTGCTCGGGCAGCTTGTTCGTGACCAGAATACGGATGCGATCGCCTTCGACGGCTTCGATCGTCGGTCCCGGCGTGGTGCCGTTGTAACCCCAGCACTTCGCTTTGCAACCCGGCGCGAATTCGTGTTCGATTTCTTCGGCGATCAAGTGGAATTCCTTGACGCCATCTTTGAGCGTGCAGGGAAGCGTGCGCCCGTTCAGCGTCGTCACTGGCACGTACGGATGATTGCCGGATGCTTTCCGGTCGGCGGACACCGCTTGCGCACGCGCCGGGCGAATCAACCCACTGGCTTTGGCCAGTGCGGCAGCCCCCGCGGTCAGGATCATGTTGCGGCGGGAAATACTCATGGCTGCTCTCCGTGGTGATCCTCGTGTGGCTTGTCCGACTTCGGCATCGGCATGGCGTGATGTTCCCGATGCGGGATCTTTAGCTCGTGCTCATGCGGCGCAGTTACCGGTGTTTCGCCGTGGTGATGCATGGCGGCTGTCGCCGGCGGCGGGCTAAGCAGGTGCTGCACGCTGACGCTGTCCGCAGCCGGCTGCACGGCGCTCGGCAGGTTCGCGCCGACTGCGCGCTCCA
>Ga0163163_10000221_pt1 | contig 58503 bp, 48 predicted proteins | sample S65metaG_FD_119766 | JGI IMG/M metagenome (GOLD analysis project Ga0163163, IMG submission 119766) | Switchgrass rhizosphere microbial communities from Kellogg Biological Station, Michigan, USA - S6-5 metaG | ecosystem: Host-associated > Plants > Roots > Rhizosphere > Soil | place: USA...
CACGCTGAACGGCCGGCCTCGGCAGGTGATGCTCTCGGCGCGCGAGCTGAACTCCAACAGCCTGCCGAATCGCACCTGGGTCAACGAGCGGCTCACCTTCACCCACGGCTACGGCCTGACGCTCGGACCGGTCAACCAGGTCACGACCGAGGGCCTGCCGGTGCTCTTCATCCGCAACCTGCCGCCGGAGTCGACCGTCGATCTCCGCCTCGAGGAGCCGAGCATCTACTTCGGTGAGCTCTCGAGCACGTACGTGCTCGTCAAGACGCGCCAGCCGGAGTTCCACTACCCGCGCGGCGACGACAACGTCACGATGACGTACACGGGCACGGGCGGGGTGCCGATCGGCACGTTCTGGCGGCGGCTGATGTTCGCGATGCGGTTCGCGTCGACGGACATTCTCTTTACGAACCAGCTCACGGCCGACAGCCGGATTCTCTTCCACCGGCGCGTCGGCGAGCGCGTCAACCTCATCGCGCCGTTCCTGCGGTTCGACTCCGATCCCTATCCCGTCATCGACGCCGGACGCTTGTACTGGATGCAGGACGCGTACACGGAGACGGACAATTACCCGTACTCGACGCCGACGCAGACGCGGAGCGGATCGATCAACTACATCCGTAACTCGGTGAAGATCGTCGTCGACGCCTACAACGGCACGACAGCGTTCTATCTCGCCGAGCCGAACGATCCGATCGCGCTCACAATCGGCAAGATCTTCCCGGGCATGCTCCACCCGCTGTCCGAGATGCCGAAGGGCCTCCGGCAGCACATCCGGTATCCGGAAGACATCTTCAAGATTCAGACGTCGATCTACACGACGTTCCACATGACGAACCCGCAGGTCTTCTACAACAAGGAAGACCAGTGGCAGCTGCCGACGCTCGACACCGGGCAGAACGCGACCGCCATGCAGCCGTACTACACGATGATGCGCCTGCCGGGCGAGAAGCAGACCGAGTTCATCCAGATGCTGCCGTTCACGCCGCGCGCGAAAGACAACATGGCGGCGTGGATGGTCGCGCGCAGCGACGGCGAGCACTACGGGCACATCCTCGTGTTCCAGTTCCCGAAGCAGAAGATCGTCTACGGCCCGCGCCAGATCGTCGCGCGCATCAATCAGGATCAGGTGATCTCGCCGCAGATCACCCTGTGGAACCAGCAGGGATCCGAAGTGATCTGGGGCACGCTGCTCGTGATCCCCGTCGACGAGTCGCTGATCTACGTGCGCCCGCTGTACCTGCGCTCGCCCGAAGGCCGGATTCCCGAGCTCAAGCGTGTGATTGTGGCGTATCAGAGCCAGATCGTCATGGCCGAGACGCTCAACCAGGCGCTGATGCAGATCTTCGGCCGCAGCATCGCGAGCGCGCTCGCGCCGGATCGTCTCCAGAGCAGCGCGACGTCGGTCGTGCAGGCGTCGTCGGAGATTCCTGACGTGGTGCCCGGCGAGCCAATGAACGAGACGATGACGGAGCTGGCGGCGGAGGCCAAGACGCACTTCGATCGCGCGCTCAAGGCGCAGCGCGACGGCGATTGGGCGACCTACGGGGACGAGATCAAGAAAGTCGCGGACGTGCTCGACAGGATGAACAAGATCAAGAAGTAAGAGGGCCGGCGAATTGAGAAGTCCAGCGAACCGAGAAGTCCGGTGAGTTGAGAACTCCCGGTGAGCTAAGAAGTCCGCTTTCGCCAATACCTCGCCAGTCCCATCCACGAGAAATCAAACCGCCCGGCGTCGGCATAGGCCAGGGCCTCGGCGCGGCTGGTCGCGCGGGTGATTTCGTCGGCGACCTCGTCGGTGAACGCCGCGGCGTGCTCGGCGTCCGTGCCGGGCATCGACATCAGACCGCGCACGCGTGTGCTCCAGGCTTCGAGACGAATCCATAGATCGTTGAAGTGTACGCGCGGCGACGGGTGCGGGCCGAAGTGCGTCAGGAAGAGGAGCTGCGGATCCCAGGCGAGGATGCGATCGGTGCTGACCCGCCAGGCCTCGAGATCGATGTCGGGCGGCGGCGTCGGCGGAATGACCAGACGCCCGCCCTGCCGCGCGATCCCGGCCGTGTCGCCGACGAACGCGAGGCGCGCCGACGGGAGGAGATAGCTGACGTGGTGCGACGCGTGGCCGGGCGTGTAGGCCGACTCGACCGTGTGGCCGACGATCTCGAGCGAGTCTCGGTCGTTCAAGATCTCCAGCCGCGAGGCCGGCACCGCGCGCACCTCGCCCCACAGCCTGTTCATGTCCGCGCCATACAGACGCGACGCGCTCGCCAGAAGCCCCGAGGGATCAGAAAGATGCGGCGCGCCCTTGGCGTGGACGTACACGCGCGCGTCCGGACAGCGATCCATCAGCGTGCCGGTCGCGCCCGCGTGATCGAGATGAATGTGCGTGATCAGAATCGCGCGCACGTCGCCAAACGCCATGCCCTTCGCGTCCAGCTTCCGCTTCAGCGTCTCCAGCGTCGTCGACGGCCCGGGATCGACGAGCGCGACGCCCGCCTTGCCGTGCAGCACCCCGGTCGCGATGATGCCGGGCTTGCCGAGAAAGTCCAGGTCGACGTAGTCGACGCCCGTCGCGAGCGCGGTCATGACCACACATTCTATGCGCCTGCGGTTTGGGCTACGCTGTGTGCATGACCAGGCTTCTCGCGCTCGCCGTGATGCTCGCGGCCAGTGTCCCCGCTCGCGCGCAGGACGCGGCCGCGCTGTTCGACCGCGGCGTGACGTGGGACGCGTTTCTCGCCGACGTCCAGTCGCAGCGCGACAAGTGGCAGACGAACGCCGGGCGCGCAACCGTGGACGCCGATCTCGTGCAGCGCTTCAAGCGCGTCGCGCCCGGTCTCAAGATCCTGGTCGTCGCCGAGCCGAGTTGCTCGGACTCCGTCAATACGATTCCCTATCTCGCAAAGCTCGCGGCCCTCACCGGCGTCGATCTCCGCATCGTCAACAAGGCGACCGGCGCGCCCGTCATCGAGCATCACCTCACGCCCGACGGCCGCACCGCGACACCAACGGTGATCCTGCTGCGCGACGGCAAGGAAGCGGGCGTGTGGGTTGAGCGCCCCGCCGTGCTCCAGACGTGGCACATGAGCATGGCCGCACTCGACTCGGACGAACGCCTGAGGCGCAAGCTCTCTTGGTACGACTGGGACCGCGGCGCGACCACGCTCGCGGAGATCGTCGCGCTGGCGGAGAAATGACGACACCCGAGACCCCCGGCGGCGCGGTCAAGGAGCGTCCGCAGACGAAGAAGCAGGAGCCACCGGTCTTCAAGGTCGTGCTCCTCAACGACGATTACACGACGATGGAGTTCGTCGTGATGGTGCTGGAGGGCGTGTTCCAGAAGTCGCCCGCCGAGGCCTACCGCGTGATGATGCACGTGCACGTCAACGGTCGAGGCATCGCGGGAGTGTACCCGTGGGAGATCGCCGAGACGAAAGTCGATGCGGTGACGTCGCTCGCGCGTGACGCCGGGTTCCCGCTCAAGGCGGTGACGGAGGAAGCGTAGTCATTGGGCTATTGGGTTATTGAGTTATTGGGTTATTGGTGGCTCACTCATATTTCGAGCGCCACTCCCCGCTGAGGCCACACGGCGTCGGTCGAGCAGCGCGGCCCGGTCATTCGTAGTGGCATAATCCAGGTATGTTCTCCGCCGCCGTCGAAATCGTCCTGACAATCGCGTACCGCGAGGCGGTGTCGCGACGGCATGCGTATCTCACGCTCGAGCATCTGCTCTACGCGCTCGCGCACGACAGCGAGGGCGAGCGCATCCTGCAGGGCTGCGGCGCCGATCTGCCGCGCCTGCGCAAAGAGCTCAACCAGTATCTCGACGAGAGCGTCGAGCAGCTCAAGCGCGGCCACGAGCGCGAGCCCGAGCAGACGGCTGCGTTCCAGCGCGTACTCCAGACCGCGGTTCTGCACGTGCAGAGCGCGCAGCGGGCCGAGGTGCACGCGGGCGACATCCTCGCGGCCATCATGCAGCAGACGAAATCGCACGCGTCGCGGCTGCTCCAGAGCCACGGCATCAGCCGGCTCGACGTGCTCGACTTCATCTCGCACGGGATTTCGAAAGTGCCGCAGCCCAATGGCGCCGCTGCGCCAAGCGAGGGCGGCGATGCCACGGCCGGCGAAGGCCGCGAGGGTTCGGGCTCGTCGCGCGATCCTCTGGCAGCGTACTGCCTCAATCTCACCGACCGCGCCAGAGCCGGCCAGCTCGATCCGCTCATCGGCCGTGCGGCGGAGCTGCAGCGGACGATCGAAGTGCTCTGCCGCCGCCGGAAGAACAACCCGGTGTTCGTGGGCGAGGCCGGCGTGGGCAAGACCGCGATGGCTGAAGGCCTCGCGATGAAGCTGTTGACCGACGACGCCCCGGAGATGCTGCGTGACGCGGAGATCTTCTCGCTCGACACGGGCGCGCTCCTCGCGGGGACACGCTTCCGCGGCGACTTCGAAGAGCGCTTCAAGGCCGTGATTCGCGCCCTTTCCGCGCGGCCCCGCGCGATCCTCTTCATCGACGAGATTCACGCCACCGTCGGCGCCGGCGCCACCACCGGCGGCACCATGGATCTGGCGACGCTCATCAAGCCGATCCTCACGGCCGGCGACCTCCGCGTCATCGGATCGACGACGTTCGAGGAGTTCAAGCACATCGAGAAGGACCGCGCGCTGGCGCGCCGACTGCAGAAGATCGCGATCGAGGAACCGTCGATCGAAGAGAGCGTGCGCATCCTCGCCGGCCTGCGCGGCCGCTACGAAGCGCACCACGGCGTGACGTACACCGACGCCGCGCTCGAAGCCGCCGCCAAGCTCGCCGCCCGGCATCTCCGCGACTACAAGCTGCCCGACAGCGCGATCGACGTGATCGACGAAGCGGGCGCCGTGACGAAGATCAGAAATCAGGCCCCAGGGACAGGGCCCCAGGCCCAAGGCAGCAAGACAGGAACCCCCGGGAACCCCCCGGGAACCCCTGGGAACCCCGGGGAACCCCCCTCGATCGTCGTTGACGCGTCAGACATCGAAGCCGTCGTGGCCCGCATGGCCCGCATCCCGGCCCGCCAGGCCTCGTCCTCCGATCGCGAGCGGCTGCGCACGCTCGAGGAATCGCTCGAGCGCGTCGTCTTCGGCCAGCAGGAAGCCGTGCATCTGGTCGCGCAGTCGATCAAGCGATCGCGGGCTGGTCTCGGTTTGCCCGATCGTCCGGCGGGCTGCTTCCTGTTCACGGGTCCGACGGGCGTCGGCAAGACGGAGCTCGCGAAGCAGCTCGCGCTGCTCCTCGGCAACGAGTTCACCCGGTACGACATGAGCGAGTACATGGAGAAGCATGCGGTGGCGCGGCTCATCGGCGCGCCGCCCGGCTACGTCGGATTCGAACAGGGCGGGCTGCTCGTGGACGCGGTCCGCTCGCATCCGTACAGCGTCGTGCTTCTCGACGAAATCGAGAAAGCGCATCCCGACATCTACAACATCCTGTTGCAGGTGATGGATCACGCGACGCTCACCGACAATACCGGCCGCAAAGCGGATTTCCGGAACGTCGTGCTGATCCTCACGTCCAACGCCGGCTCGCGCGAGATGAGCACGAAGTCGATCGGCTTCTCGGGCGAAGGCACCATCGACGAGCGTGATGAAGCGCACCGGCGCGCGGCCGCGGGCAAATCCAAGGCCGCGATCGAGCGCGTGTTCAGTCCGGAGTTCCGCAACCGGCTCGACGCGATCGTCACCTTCAAGGGCCTGACGCCCGCCGTGATGGAGACGATCGTCGAGAAGTTCATTCTTCAGCTCGAGTCGCAGCTAGCCGAACGGCACGTCGCGATCACGCTCACGCCCGAAGCGCGCATGTGGCTCGCCGAGAAGGGCTACGACGCGGTCTTCGGCGCGCGGCCGCTTGCGCGCATCGTGCAGCGGGAGGTCCGCGATCCGCTGACGAACGAGATTCTGTTCGGGCAGCTCGAGCACGGCGGCACGGTCACGATCGTCGCCGGCCCGGGCGGGCTGCAATTCCAGTACGAAAAACGTCCCGAGACCGTCAATTGAGCGAGTCCAAGCCGGATCTCAAAGTCACCGATCGCCGCTGGTGGGTCAAAGGCGAGAGCGAGGCGCCGGTCGCCGAGGAGCCCCGCCTCAAGCCGACGTACATCGAAGAGCTCGAAGAGCGGCTCACCGCGAAAGATGGCGAGCTCCAGCAGATCCTCGCGAAGTATCGCGGCGCCGCCGAGGAGTTCGAGCAGGCGCGCGCGCGGCTCCGGAAGGAAGTCTCGAAAGACGTGGAACGCAGCCGGCGCCAGGTGCTCGTCTCGTTCATCGAGGTGCTCGACAACCTCGACCGCGCGCTCGCGGCCGCCACCGATCGCCCGGACGACCCGCTCGTCCAGGGCGTCTCGCTCGTGCGGCAGCAGTTCCTCGCCACGCTCGACGGCCTCGGCGTCGTCCGCGTCGATCCCCTCGGCCAGCCGTTCGATCCCGCGCGCCACGAAGCGGTCGCGAACGTGCCGCCGAGCGATGCCGCGCCCGCCGGACACGTGGCGGGAGTCGTCCGTCCTGGCTACCTCATCGGCGAGGAAGTGCTTCGACCGGCAATGGTGGCGGTCGCCAACTAGATCAGGCACCAGGCATTGGGCACTAGGCGCTAGCGAGTGTGCAATGCCAGTGCCCAGGGCCTCCGTGTTCTTTTGCCTAGTGCCTACGGGGTCTTCTGAACGCGGTAGTACAAGTAGTTCCCCGTCGCGCCCTTCGAGAGCTTCTTCCACAAGTCGAGGTGATCGGTCGCGCCGCCGCCGATGAGCTCGCCCATGTGGATCGCGAAGCCCTCGAGATCCTGTAGCGGGTTGCCGAGATCGATGTCGAGGTCCGCACAGAACGGCAGCCCGCCGATCGTCGGCGTCGCGCACACGATCTGCATCGACGGATTGCCCTCCTGGCGGAAGCTCCAGAGCTCGTAGTTCGTCTTGCTGCCCCACCCGTGCTCCTCGATGGACTCGAGCAGCTTCTGGTGCATGGACGACGTCGGCGGACCTTCGGCGTAGAAAGGCCGGTCGGGATCGTCGGCAAGCGCCTGGAGGCGCACGAACAAATCCGGCGTCACGCGTGCGTAGATACGCTCGTTGCCGCAGAAGAACACGCTGTTCACCGTCGTGATGAGCGCATCGGCCGCGGCGGGCGCCGTTCTGAGCTTGGCCATCAGGTTCAGCAGGCACGCCTTCCGGCTCGGGCGCGGATCGCTGTCGTCGAGCCACTCCGGAATCGAAAGCGTGTCCGCGTGGCTGTCCACCGACTGGATGATTCGCTTAATCTCATCGTCGAAGTCGGCGATCGGCTCGGTCAACTCGATGTCCCGCGGGTCCTGCTTGACGTCCACGTCGACGATCGTGTCCGAGGTGTCTTCGTCGATGTGAAAGTAGAACTTCCTGGCGGGAATGATGACGTCGTCGATGGTGAGCCAGAACCAGTAGTACCCGGACGGCAGCGCGTCCGGATCGACACCTGAGGCGAACAGCATCCCGTCTTTCTCGACCAGGTTGAGCCGAAACTCGCCGGCGTTCCAGCCGCGGAGCTCGCGCACGCGGTTCATGCGATAGGTCGTCGCCGCGTTGACGCCGTCGAACTCGAGCGTGAGACTACGCGGGAACGCGTCGACTTCGTTATCGAAGATGAGCCCGTCGTCCTTGGTGAGCGAGTCGATCGGCCAGACCTTGCCACCGCGACGCAGACGAATCGAGAATCCTTCGTTCATAAATCGCCCTCTATCTCCACGGCACCACCACTGGCGCCGCCGGCTTCGTCGAACGCATGCGATCTTCGAACGTATCGACGACCTTGAACGTCGTGACCGCGGGATTGCGTGATTGCGCGAGATCAAACAGGAAGATCTTCCCCAGGCCTTCGTAGGTCATGAGCGGCGGGGCGTCCAGCAGCGCGAGCGAACGCGTGCCGGCGAAGTGCTTCTCGAGGGCCTCCATCTCCCCTTCTTCGACGAGCAGATACGGATGCACCCCGCGCGACTCGAACCACGCAAGGCTCCGATCGAGCCAGTCGGTGTCAATCAAATCGTACCGCACCGTCAGCCGCCCCGCGTAGTATCGCAGGCTGCCGCTGTGCTGCATGCTGTAGATCACGCTGGACGAGTCAGTGAGCTGGCGAACGAGCTTTGCCGCGGCCACGTAGCGAAGGTCGCCTTGCCAGAGCTTGAAGAAGTTCTCGTCGGCGGCCACCCGAAAATCGCGTACGGCGAGCATCCCGATGAAGAACATGGTCCCCAGCGCGAACCACCGCCCTCGCTGCGCGACGGCGCTCACGACCGCGCCCACGCCAATCATGATGAATGGCAGACAGGGAATGACGAACCGGAGACACCACCAGACATCGAAAATCAGATAGGCGAGAAACTCGAGAAGGAGAAGCGAGACGAACGCGGCGACGATCATGAAGATCCGGCGATCGCTGACATTCGGCCAGAATCGCTTGAGGGGCAGGATCAAGGGCACGAATCCCACGAGCGCCGCGGGCGTGTGCGCGAACTCGAACCAGCTGAAATAGCGCAGCGCGTTTGGTCCGATGCGCGAGTGGTCGAAGTTCTGCGAAAACGAACCGTAGCCGCTCATGAGCGGCGACCCGAACAAGTACGAGTTGATTGCCGCCACGGCCGCAAAGCCCGGCAGCGCGCCGGCAGCGAACAAGCACGCGCGCACGAGCTCGCCGCGCCTGTCTTCGGCGCGCCAGAGACGGAGTACGTACCAGAGGCCTAGCACGCCGCCCTCGAAGGCAAGGTTCGGTCGAATGAGGATGGCGAGCCCGCTCATCAATCCGGCCGCGAGTGCGCTGCCCCGTGACTCCCCCAGCAGAAAATAGAACGCGACGATCCATGCGCCCGCAACGGCGACGTCCGTCATCGGCGACACGAGCAGGAACAAGACCGCCGGGCTCGTGGCGACGAGGAGCGCGCCGACCAACCCGGCGCGCGGTGCGCCGAGCCGCCGGCCGATGCCAAACGTCCCGAGGACCAGCAGACCGCCGAGCATCGGCACGACCCAGAAGACCGCTTCCTGACCGCCAACGAGCTTCGCGCCGGCCATGAGCAGCGGCAGGCCAGGCGAGTACACCGGCACGATCGACCACGCGTCCTTGTCAGTCAGGCCCGGCCGATACCCCAGCGGCGAGAAGCTCCAGCTCGCCGACGGCCACGGCGCCTGTTGCGCCCACGTCTGCGGCTGCTTGAGCTCGCCCGTGAGCCACAAATCGGCTTCGGAAATGTATCCGTACGAGTCCGCTCCTCCGGCAACGGTTTCGGCGTACGCGACGCCCACGACGCATGTCGCCGCCGCCAGCACGCCCGCGAGGACGCGATCGTCCACGCGAGCGACGGCGGCCAGCCACCGACGCGCGCCGCTCGGGCGGCCAGCGGCTTCGAACGCCACGACGAGCGCGACCGCGGCGATGAGCACCTCCCGCCACGGATCGCGCGCGCGAAACGGAATGTGGAGATGTGTCAGGTCGACGCCGCCGGCGATGAATGCCCACGCCGCGAGCACGAGGGCACCGAGGCCGATCGCAAGCGCACTGGTGGCAACGACTCGACGCACGCGCGACAGTCTATCCGACCCCTATCGTCCGAAGGTCACGCGCGGCGGTGTCACAGGTCTCACCGAGCGCAGGCGATCGGCAAACGTCTCGACGACGTTCAGCGTGGCGGCGGACCGGTCGCCTGGCGGCGCCAGATCGAAGACCAGAATGTGTCCGCCTCCGTCGTAGGTCAGCAAAGGCGCCGCGTCGAGCAACGCGAGCGCCTGTGCTCCAGCGAAGTGTTCCTTGAACTGTGGGATCTCCCAGTCCTCGACCAGCAGGTACGGATGGACCTTCTGCGCCTCGAACCAGGCCAGGCTTCGGTCGAGCCAGTCATGATCGAGCTGGTCATACCGGAGCGTCAGCCGGCCCGCGTAGTATCGCAAGCTGCCGCTGTGCTGCATGCAGTAGACAACGCTCGTCGAGTCGGTCATGCGGCGCGTGAGCCCGGCCACCGCGACATACCGGCGTTCTTGCCGCCAGAGATCGAACGCGCCTTCCCGGGCGGCGACGCGGAGGTCGCGCACGCCGAGGACGGCGACAAGTCCAACCGCGGCGAGCGCGACGAACGGCCGGATCGGGCGGGCGGCCGCGGTCACCATGGCGGTCACCACGGCTCCGATGCCGATCATGATGAACGGCAGGCACGGAATGACGAACCGCAGATTCCACCACGCGTCAAAAACCAGATACGAGAGGAACTCGAGCACGAGAAGTGAAACGAACAGCCCGATCACGACGAAGACGACTCGATCCTTCACGACCGGCCAGAAGGACTTGAGGGGCACCGCGAGCGACAAGACCCCGGCGAGCGCGGCCGGCGTGTGCGCGTGTATGAACCAACCCACGTATCGCGGGGCGTTCGGGAGGATGTTGACGCGCTTGAACTGACTGGCGAACGTCCCATAGCCGCTCACAGACGGCGAGCCGTAGAGGTACGTATAGATGGCCGCGACGGCCGCGATGCCGGGCGCGACGCCCACGCCGAAGAGGCATGCACGCTGGAGCTCGCGACGCCATTCGCCGGTTCGCCAGGCCCGCAGGAGGTACCAGAGCCCGAGGATGCCGGCCTCGAACGCGAGGTTCGGCCGGATGAGAATCGCGACTGCGCTCGCGAGTCCGGCCAGGAGCGAGCTCCAGCGCGACTCGCCGAGCAGGAAGTAGAACGCGACTATCCAGGCCGCGGCCACGGCGACATCCGTCGCCGGGTCCATGAAATTGAAGAGCATCGCCGGACTCGTGGCCAGGAGAAACGCTCCGGCCAATCCCGCGCGCGACGCACCAAGCCGCCGGCCGATGCCGAAGGTCGCCAGCACCAGCAGACCGCCGAGAATCGGCACGACCCAGAACATGCCCTCCTGTCCGCCGACCACCTTTGCCGCCGCAAAGAGCAGCGGCAGCCCCGGAGAGTAGATGGGCACGAGCGACCACGTGTCGTTGTCCGTCAGGCCCGGCCGGTACCCAATCGGCGCGAACGTCCACTGGCCCGACGGCCACGGCGCCTGTTGAGCCCAGGGCTGCGGGATTTTGAGCTGTCCCTGCAGCCACAAGTCCGCCTGGGACACGTACCCGTAGGGATCCGCCGCCCCGGCCACGGTCGTCGCATAAGCGATTCCGACAACGCACGTGGCCGTGGCCAGCATGCCGGCAACCACCCGGTCGTCCACGCGATCGGCGGCCCCGACCCAGCCGTCGACAACCGCCCGACCGCCGGCCCTGAACGATACGACGAGTGCGACGACAGCGATGAACGCCGAGCGCCACGGATCATGCGCGCGGAATGGAATGTGGAAACGTGTCAGATCGACGTCGCCGGCGATGAGCACCCACGCCGCGGCGGCAAGAGCGACGAGGCCGAGGACGAGGGCCGTGGCGGCAACTACCCGGCGCACGCGCGCCAGTCTACCTCACGGCTTTTCATCTACTGTCCCAGGACAATTCTTGGTGGCGGCGCGGGCCGCGTCGATCGCAGGCGATCGGCGTACGTCTCCGTGATATTCCAGGTCGTTATCGGCCGATCCGGCGGCGGGTCAAGATCGTAGAACGTGATGAGCGCGCCGCCGACGTACTTGAACATCGGCGGCGTGTCGAGAATCGCCAGCGTCTTCTGGCCGGCGAACTGCTTCCTGAACGGCTCCACTTCCCAGCTCTCGAGCAGCACGTAGGGATGCGATCCGTGTTCTTTCAGCCAGGCGACGCTGCGATCGAGCCAGTCACTGTCGAGGTTGGAGTAGTTGATCGTCAATCGGCCCCCGTAGTACCTGAGGCTGCCGCTGTGCTGCATGCTGTAGATGACGCTCGTCTCATCGGTGAGCGTCTTCACGAGCTTGCCCATCATCACGTACCGAAGGTCTCCGCGCCAGAGATCGAAGACGGCCACAGACTCCGCGACGCGGAGGTCGCGGACGCAGAGCGCAACGACCGCGATGGTGACAGCGGCGGTCAACACCGGCTTGCCGGCGCGCATCAACGCCGACGCAAGCGCGGCGACGCCCAACAGGATGAACGGCAGCGCCGAGATCACAAACCGCAGGTACCACCACACGTCGAAGACCAGGTACAAGAAGTACTGCGTGAGGAGTGCACCGAGATAAAGCGCGATGATCACGAACACCGCGCGGTCCTTGACGCCGGGCCAGACGCGCTTCAGCGGGATGACGAGCGCCGCGACGCCAGCAAGCGCGATCGGCGTATGCGCGAACATCAGCCACTGCGTGTAGAGGCGGGCGTTGATCGGGAAGTTGTCGCGCGTGAACCAGCTGCCCAGGGCGCCATAGCCCGACATGAAGGGCGACCCGTAGATCTGCTGATTGAAGATGGCCACCGCGGCAATTCCGCACGATGCGGCCGCGCCGTAGCACCCCGCGTGGCGGATCGCCCGGCCCCAGTCGCCGGTCCTCCACCCGCGGAGCAGAAACCACAACCCGATCGGCCCGGCTTCGAAGACGAGATTCGGCCGGATGAGCGTCCCGGCGGCCGCGGCGAACCCGGCCGCCAACGCCGTCCCTGCGGACTCACCCAGCGCGAAATAGCACGCGAGCGTCCACGCGGCCGCCACGGGCACGTCCGTCATCGGGGCCATCCCCATGAAGAGGACGACGGGACTGGTGGCCACGAGCGCGGCGGCGATGAGGCCGGCGCGCGAATCACCGAGCCTTCGGCCGAGCCCGAACGTCGCGAGCACGAGGAGTCCGCCAGAGATCGGGACGATCCAGAACATGCCCTCCTGCCCGGCGACGAACTTCGCCCCCGCGAAAAGCATCGGCAGGCCCGGCGAATACGTCGGCACCAGCGACCAGCCGTCATCGCCGTCGCCCGGGCGCCAGCCGAGCGGCGCGAAGCTCCATTGCCTCGACGGCCAGGGCACCTGCTGTTCCCACGGCTGCGGAATCTTGATGTGACCGCTCAGCCAGCCCTCAGCTTGTGACAGGTAGCCGTAGGAGTCCGCTCCGCCCGCCGCGGTCGTCGCGTACGTGATGCCGGCGACGCACACGGCCGCGGCCAGCGCGCCGGCCACGACACGGTGGTCGATGCGAGCCGCCAGCCCCAGCCAGCGAAGCGGAGGGAGACGCAGCCGGCCCCCGGCCGCGTAGAAGACCGCGAGCGCAAGCACGGCGATGAGCGCCGGCTTCCTCGGATCGTGCGACGTGATGCGGGGGGTGAGATCGAAGCCGCCGCCGGCGGCGAGCCACACAACAAGCGCACTGGCCAGTGCGGCGATGACGATGGCGACGAGACGGACTCGCCGGAGGCTCGTCTTACTGCTCACCCGGATCTTCGAGATAGGTGTAGCCGTGCAGGCCGTCCTCGTAGAAGCGCAGGACGCGGCCGGATTCCTCGAAGTCCATGCGGCCGTCGCGCACGGCGACCTCGACCTGCTCCCGCAGCTTGCGCAGCAGCATGTCGGCGTCGAACTCGACGTAGTCCAGCACTTCCTTCACGGTGTCGCCCTTGATCACCGATTCCAGCATGACGTTGCCGGACTGATCGAGGCTCACGTGCACGGCGTGCGTGTCGCCGAAGAGATTGTGGAGGTCGCCGAGGATTTCCTGATACGCGCCGACCAGGAACACGCCGAGGTAGTAGGCCTCACCGGTGAACGGGTGGAGCGCGATCGTGCGCTTCACGTCCCGGCGATCGATGAACTGATCGATCTTGCCATCCGAGTCGCACGTGATGTCGCCGAGAATGGCCTCGCGCGTCGGCGGCTCGTTGAGCCGGTGCACCGGCATCACGGGGAACAGCTGTTTGATCGCCCACGAATCCGGGATCGACTGGAACAGCGAGAAGTTGCAGAAGTACGTGTCGGCGAGCGTGTCGTCGAGGCCCTGCAGATCCTCGGGCACGTCTTCCATCGACTGCACGAGCTTGCGCAGCTTGGTGCAGATCGCCCAGTAGAGCGTCTCCGCGAGACAGCGCTGTCCCAGCGGCAAGTACCCGCCGTTGAACAGGTTGAGCGCCATGTCGAGCGCCTGCTGCGCGTCGTGATAGCTCTCGAGCGCGTTGCGCGCCGTCAGGTTCTGATACGTCTCTTTGAGGTCGACGAGCGGCTGCTCGAGCTCCTCGCCGTGCCCGTTCTGCGGGATCTCTTCCTCGCCGAATCCCGCGACGCCGAGCACGTTGAACACGAGCACGCTGTGGTACGCAACGATCGCGCGCCCGCTCTCAGAAACAATCGTCGGATGCTTCACGCCCGCATCGTCGCACACCGTCTGGATGTGGTAGACGACGTCGTTGGCGTACTCCTCGAGCGTGTAGTTCACGCTCGACTCGAAATTCGTCTGCGATCCGTCGTAGTCGACGCCGAGGCCGCCGCCGACGTCGAGGTACTCGAGCCCCGCGCCGTCCTTCACGAGCTCCGCGTAAATGCGCGCCGCTTCGTTGAGCGCGCCCTTGACGATGCGGATGTTGGGAATCTGGCTGCCGAGGTGGAAGTGCAGCAGCTTGAAGCAATCCTGCATGCCGTACGACTTGAGCTCGTCGAGGCCCTGGCGTACCTCGGCGACCGTCAGGCCGAACTTCGATCGGTACCCGCCGGAAGACTGCCAACGCCCGCCGCCGCGCGAGGCCAGCTTCACGCGCATCCCAATCTGCGGACGCACGCCGACCTTTCTCGCGTACTCCAGGATTAATCCGAGCTCGGTGTACTTCTCGACGACGGGGATGATGCGGCGGCCCATCTTGTGGGCCAGCATCGCCATCTCGATGAACTCCGCGTCCTTGAACCCGTTGCAGATGATCGGCGTGTCGCCGGTCGTCATCGCGACGACCGCGAGCAGCTCCGGCTTGGACCCGGCTTCGAGCCCGAAGTCGTACGGTCGGCCGAAGTCGAGCACTTCCTCGACGACCTGGCGCTGCTGATTCACCTTGATGGGATAGACGCAGAAGTATTTGCCGTCGTACGAGTGCTGAGCGATCGCCGAGGCGAACGCCGAATGGATGTCGGCGAGCCGCTGGCGCAGGATGTCGCGAAACCTGATCAGAATCGGCAGGCCGATGCCGCGAAGCTGCAGGTGATCGACGAGCTGCTTGAGATCGATCCAACGCTCGGGGTCGCGCGTGGCGTGCACGCGCACGTGGCCGTTCGGCCCGATGGAAAAGTAGCCTTTGCCCCAGCGTTCGATTTCGTAGAGTTCAGTGGCATCGGTGACGGTCCAGGGATCCCCCTGCCGCCACGTTTTCGTGACGCGGCTCGTCGTACTCACAGACCGCTAATCATAAAAGGAAAACGTCGTGGGCGTACCGGTTTTTCAGCGTTTCACCAGCAACCGCGGCGGCGCGCCGGGCTGTGCGTGGAGGATGAGGACGTGGCTGCGCGTGACGTCGCTCACGGCGATCTCGATGCCCTTCAGCATCAGATCCGAGCCGCTCACGGCGCCCAAATCGCCGTAATCGGCCGACTCGACCTGATACATGACATCCGGTTTGAGCCCTTTCGGGCGCACGAGGGCGCTCGGCGGCGCATCCGGCGTTTCGAACGCCATCAGCACCGAGTCGCCACTGGTCCTCGAGACGTGCTGGGTCACGTCCCAGCCCGACCAGGGCGCATCCGGGTAGGAGGTCTGCTGGGGGCCCAGCACGAACGAGACGCCGTCGAGCAGGATCGGCCGAAGCCGCTTGTAGAGGTCGATCTGCTTCGCCATCGACGCCAGCGATCCGTCGGCCATATCACCCAACCGCAGACTGAGCCCGAGGATGCCGGGCATGCGGCTCCGCATGATGACCGGAATGTCGCTCGCACCGTCGCCGTTGTCGGCCATCGGCTCCCATTCGGTCGTCACCGCAAAGGTCAGCAAGTACGGCGCAGGAAAGATGCCGAGGAGCCCTTCGAGATCGTGGCGGACGACGCCAGAAGGCGACGTGCGATCATCGAGCCAGGCCGCGTCGCTGTAGGCCAACATGTCGAGCGAGAGGCGATTCGCCCCGCTCGAGCAGTCCTCGATTTCCATGGCCGGGAACCGCGCCCGCAGTTCGTCGCGCACCATGTCGACGCCGCGCATGTGCGCGAAGTTGCCGTCGGCCGAGCCGTGGCCGTGACCGGCACGATTGCAGTTGATCCAGAAGTTGTTGTCCCACTTCAGGTAATCGGGGCGCACGGCCTCGATGAGATCGACGAGCCGGCCCGTGATCCACGTCCGAGCCGAGGGGTCGGCGAAACAGACCTGGGCGGAAACCGCCTGCGCATTGGTAACGCGCGGGTCGTACCGACTGTCGCTGGTCGCGAGGTACCGCTCGATAGCGCCGCCTGGCATGTTGAGCGTCGAGCGATCGATCCGTTCGGGCTCGACCCAGAGGCCAAATCGCAGGCCGAGCTGGTGCGCGTGATCGGACAACGCTCCGAGGCCGCTCGGGAACCGATCCATGTCGACTTCGTACGTGCCCCACCCGCGGAGGAAGTCGCCGTCCACGATGCCCGGCCACCAGCCCGCGTCGACGACGAACTGCTCGGCGCCCGCCGCGGCCGCCAGATCCATTTCCGCCGTGAGCGAGGCTTCGTCGATGAACGTGCCGTAGGAGTACCACGTGTTGTACGAGACGTACGCGGAGTACGGCCGGCCATGGCGCAGCGCTCTGTCGATGTAGCCCTTGAGCGCCATCGACACTTCCGGCGTCGTCGCCGTCGTCATGCCGAAGAGCGCATGCGGCGTTTCGAGCGCCGCGCGCACGCCGAGCGTCGTCTTGAACGACGGCATGCCCGCCTGCAGATCGATGGTGTCGCCGTGGCGCGTGGCGCGAACGCGCCATGATCCCGACCACAACACGGCACCGAAGAATTGCTGATCGGGCGTCAGGATCGAATACCACGGCACGTACGATTCCGAGGCCCGATCGTCGGAGCCCATCTCGAAGATCTGGCCGTCGTCGAGATCGCCGGTCTTCACGGTGAACGATCCGCCCGCGTCGTCCGGCGTGCCGAGACCCGTCACCCACTTCAACGTGCCGGCCTCGACGCTGATGGCGTAGTCATTGAGATCCGCGAGCGTCAACTGGCGATTGCCGGCCTGGTATGTCGTCCAGACTTCGACGATGGAGCTCGTCGGGTACACCGCGTAGGTGCGCGTGATGTCGAGCGCATACGCGGCAATCCGATAGTGCACGTCGAGCCGCACGCCGCCCCACCACTCGGACACTGTCGCGCTCGAGAACGTCGTCGTGTTCGATCCAAGGTTGATGCGCTGGTCGTTGACGGTGATGAAGCCGTCAGGGCCCTTCGAGCGGCTCCAGTCGCGGCCCGTGCCGACGTCCGTGATGTCGCTGACTCCGATGGTCGTGCCCTGCCGGCGCAGCGCGTACCGCACGAGCGTGTTGCCAATCGCCCACCCGCCGCCGTCGATCGCTTCGACGTACGCGTCATCCACTTGAATGAGCGGTTGGTCCCCGCGGAGGAGCACTCCGCCCGGGATCAGGCACATCAGAGCCAGTGCCAGCACGGCGGGGAGGAGGGGTCGGCCCATGCCAGTTGCGCTACGCGTGCAAGTCTTAGACCCGTGCGAACCTCGAAAAGTTGAGGAAGCCAGACCCGGAGTATCGGCCGATATTGTCCGTCGGTACAGTGAGATACGGGAAGATTAGGTTTGGAGTATACCGTCTGAGGCCGCCGCCGGGACAGGGCCCTGTGTCCTGGGGGATACAGCCCGAGTGTCCTCCCCTCGACGATGATCACTGTTGATCACTTCGATCGGCCATCCCAGCCCGTCCCACGACGGCGCATGCGGCATTCGTTGACAGCGTCGACCCTCACCTCGATAGTGGACCAATGAAGGTTCCCAGTCGCGTGTTGCTGATGATCGTCGTGGCGGCGACGCTCGCGACGATGTTTTCGACGGTGCTGGCCGATCAGGCCGTGCGCGCGAGCGGCGGCGAATCGGTCCTCGGGCGCCTGGCTTTCCTCAACTCGACGTTCTGGTACGGCTGGGCCGTCCTCGCGATTCCCCTGACGTTGCTCTGCCGCCGGCTCCGGATCGATCAGTCGCCACGGATTGCCGTGCCGGTGCATGCGCTGGCGATCGTCAGCGCCGCGGCGGTGCACCTGGCGCTCCAGACGGCGGCGCAGGTCGTGATCCTCCGGGACGGGTTGGCGATCGAGCGTCCGGAAGCGGTCGCCGGCTTCGACTGGATCGGCGAGTTTCAGCGCGTGTTTCCGATTCAACTCACGGGCCTCATCGACTGGGAGCTCGTGACGGGCGCGGGCATCGTCTGCCTGATTCACGCGGTGTTCTACTACCGCGAGACTCAGCAGCGCGCGCTGCGCGAGGCGCAGCTCGAGACACGGCTCGTCGAAGCGCAGCTCCAGACGCTGCAGCATCAGCTGCACCCTCACTTCCTCTTCAACACCCTGCACGCGATCTCGACGCTGATGCACCGCGATCTGTCCGCTGCCGAACGCATGCTCGCGCAATTGGGCGATTTGCTGCGGTTGACGCTCGAGTCGTCAACGCGGCCTGAGGTCCGCCTCGCCGAAGAGATCGAATTCCTGGAGAAATACGTCCAAATAGAACAGATCCGACTCGGCGAGCGTCTTACCACGTTGTTCGACATCGAAACCGAGGTCCTCGACTGCGCCGTGCCGACGCTCATCCTTCAGCCGCTCGTCGAGAACGCGATCGAGCACGGCATCGCGCCGCTGGGCCTCCCCGGCCGCATCACGGTGTCCGCGAAACGAGAGCACGACATGTTGGTGATGACGGTGGAGGACTCGGGGCCGGGCCCGTCCGAACGCGCGATGGCGGCGCTCTTCACGGGCATCGGTCTGTCGAACACGCGCGCCAGGCTGACGTACCAGTTTGGCGCGCACTATCGCTTCGAGTTCAAGCGGCGGCCCGGCGGATTTGCCGTGCTCATCGCCATTCCCTACCGCCGGGAGCCGTCGGCGGCGGCCGCGGCGTACGTGGCCTGAGGACATGCTCATGACCGTCGCACCTCGCAAGATTCGCGCGCTCATCGTCGACGATGAGCCGCTGGCGCGTGAGCGTATGCGCTCCCTGCTCGGCGTCGAGCCCGACGTCGATGTCGTCGGCGAAGCCAGCAACGGCCTCGACGCCGTCGACGCGATCCTCGATCGATCGCCCGACCTCGTATTCCTCGACGTGCACATGCCCAAGCTCGACGGCTTCGAAGTGATCGAGACCGTCGGCGCCGATCGCATGCCGGCCGTGGTGTTCGTCACCGCGTACGATCAGCACGCGCTGCGCGCGTTCGAAGTGCAGGCGCTCGACTACCTGTTGAAGCCGTTCGACAGCGAGCGTTTTCAGGGAACGCTGCGGCGCGTGCGCCAGCAGATGCAGCACGCGGAGACGGGCGACCTCAGCCAGAAGCTGCTCGCGCTCGTCCGCGATCTCAAGGGCGAGCGCCAGTCGCGCGCCGAGCGGCTCGTCGTGAAATCAGGCGGCCGGCTGTTCTTCCTGCGCACGGACGAAATCGACTGGATCGAAGCGGCGGGCAACTACGTCCGGCTGCACGTCGGCGCCGAAGGGCATCTGCTGCGGGAGACGATGACCGCGATCGAGTCGCGGCTCAACCCGGAGATCTTCTTCCGCATCCACCGCTCCCACATCGTCAACATCGAGCGGATCAAAGAGCTGCAGCCCTGGTTCAACGGAGAGTACGTGGTGATCCTGCGCAACGGCACCAAGCTCACGCTGAGCCGGGGATACCGCGAGCGGCTCCAGGAAAAGCTCGGCAAACCGCTGTAGAACATCGGCAATCGGGTAATCGGGGATCTGGCAATCGAAGATCATCGATCCATGGATGAACGATATCGGGGTGACCTCGATTGCCGGTCCATCGATGTCGTTCGGCCGCTAGGCTGATGTTCTTCGATTGCCAGATCGCCGATTATCGATTGCCCGATGCTTTCGGCATCTTGAAGATCGCATCGTCGATCTTCGCATTGAGCTCCACCGCGTCGACTGTGATCTGGCTCACGACGCTGCCGGCCGACACCATCTTCATCGTAAATGGCAGCTTCAGGCCCTGAATCTCACGGTAGTTCGAGAGCTCGTTCTCGACGGGGCTCATCCGCGAGCTGTCGACGATCTTGATCTCGAGATTCGTGTCGGCGTCGAGGTAGATGTGCTGCACGCGGTGCTCCTTCGACGTCAGCTTCAGGTGATACGCCTGGCGCGCGCCGACCGTCTCGAGCCCGACCAGCTCGAGCTCGTAGCCCTTCGCTTTGTAGTTCACGAGCGGGCTGTCGAAATCCGACTGCATCTTGATGTCCTCGGCCTGCGGTCCGGAGATCGCGACCGGCTGCCCAGGTCCGGTGAACGGATTGATGCTCCACGCGGTCGTTCCGTCGAACGCGTTGACGATCTTCTGGCCGGCGATCTCGATTTCCTGCCGGACGAGGTTGGGGCGCTTGCCGTAGACGGTGATCGTCCCGGTCATGCCCTGGGAGGTGACGTGCGCGGTCTGCTTCATGGTCAGCACGGCTTGAAGCTTCTCCGCGCCACCCTTGGCTTGCACGTTCCGCGCGACGAGGTCGTCCACGTTCTGCGCGGCCAGCTGCGCCCCTGCGAGCACGACGGTCGCGCAAGCCACAACAGAAAGGACCCGGCGGTTCATACACACCTCCGGCTGCTCACGGGTGCAAGATCTACGCCTGAAGGAAACCGTGTGGCGAGCGGGTATCCGGCCTTGAACGCGGTTCCCGGACGAGAACTGAAGGACACAACTGTAATCGGACGGGGAACGCTGGGACCGTGATGGAGGCTATGGTGTCAGCTGCCGTCCGACGCTGCTCAGGGTCTCGTCCTGATCAAGCGCCTGAACCGGGATCGTCGCGTGCAGGCGGTGGTCGCTCGACTGGCACTGTTTGCCGCGGGCGTCGATCGTCGCGACGACGTCGCCCTCGTACGTCTCGTACACGCCGACGAGGCAGCCGCACGGCAGCACCCGTCCTGAGAGTCCGCGCAACAAACGCATGGTCATAGAGACTTCCGGGGGCCCGCGAAAGTTTAATCGGCGTCAGACAATATTTCGCGCTGATTCGCCGATGATCACTGTTGTCCTATACGGCCCCTGAGTTCTATCGGATCCTGTGCGCGCCAACCTTAAAAGGTGATCCCGACGCCGAAGTTGACGCGGGTACTGGCCCCGAGTCCATGCGCCACGGCGAGGCTCATGCGGAACGCGGTGGCCGCCATCCACACGCTGCCGCCGACGCCGGTGTGGTACGGCTGATCCTTGAACCGCTCGCCGTAGGCGTACGCCTTGCCCGTGTCGGCAAACACACTCACTCCGAGCTTGCCGATCTCGAGCGGCGACGTGAGGGGAATGCGAATCTCGAGCGAGCCGTTGACGACGACATCGCCGATGAACGATCCCGCTTCGAACCCGCGCAGGTTGGAGTTCCCGCCGAGCAACGGCTTCAGATAGAACGGCAGCGGCGCGTCGGCGGCCTGCCGCTCGGCGCGCAGCACGAGCACCATCTGGCCGAACAGTCCGATGTCACCCTCGCTCTCGAGGCGCCAGCGGTTGAAGCTCGGCGTGGTGTCGACGTAGTAGTGATCGATCGACGCGCGCGCGAACACGGCGTTGCGGGGCAGGACGGGATCGATGCGCGTGTCGAGTGTCGCTTCCCCGCCGAACGACGTCACGTGATCCTGCTCGCCCAGAAATGACACGTGCTGCCATTCGGTGTCTCCCGCGAACCGCACCACGCCGAAGGCCTTCTCCGCGCGGCCCCACACGCGCCGGCGGTTGTCGTCGGCGTCGAACCCCGGATTGCGCACTGACTGCAGCGCGCCGCCCACCTCCACCCGCGTGAGCGGACCGCCCACGAACGTGCGATCGAGCTCCGCGCCGGCCTTCTGCGTCCCCCCGAGCGTCAGCGGAAACGACAACCGGCTCCGTTCGCCGATCACGCCCGGCCGCGCGACGCGCACGCCGTACGTCAACCCGTAGCCGTCCTCGCCGACCAAGATCGGCATGAACATCAGGTTGTGAAACCCCCGCCGTTTGACGACCTGGACCTGGCCGCCCGGCGTGTCCGGCAGCTCGATCCGCATCGGCCCCTCGTCGACGATGACGACCACGACGATTTGCGACGCGTCGGCGATCGACGCGAAACGCTTGAGGACGGTGACTTCCTGAAACTTCTTCGACGCCTTGAGCCGGGATGTCGCGTCCGCGATCGTCGACGCCCCGAATGGCGCCCCAATCGCGAGGCCGGCGATCTGCACGACCTCGTCGTCGGTCGAGATGTGATTGCCGTGGACCTGAATGGCGGCGATGACTTCCTGCGCGGCGGGCGTCTGCACGATCGCGGCACACGCGAGAAGCCGGACGCCGAGCGCGCCGGCGGCAACGAGCGTCAGCACCTCAGTGCTCCACCGGCGCCTTGATGCGTCCGCTCGTCGTGGCCTGTCGGTAGTCGTGGTAGTCGAGGTGGTAGCGCATGTCGAACGTGCCAATCGCGAGCATCGCGGAGAAGAACATGTCCACGTCGCGCGGCAGCCACACGTCCGGGAACGGCTGGGTCATCGTCATCGACGCCTTGAGATCGTTCACGCGCACGAGCCAGGCGACCGGCAGGAAATCGAGGCTCACGTTGTCGAACGTGTACTTGACGATCTGCGACGACTTCGGATCGATCCAGAGCGTCACGAGCGAGACCTTGTTCATCATCCGCTCGATGGCCGCGTCGAGATCGTCCTCTTTGTTGGGCGGCTTTTCCTCGGTGGCGCGGCGTTGCTGTTTGTCGTTTTCGTGCGAGAAGAGGTGCGCGGGGTAGTACTCGATGCGCAGCACGTCCTTGCCGTCGAACGTCTCGCGGCCGACGAGCGCGTATTTGCCCTGCTCGAACTTGAAGCGCAGGAAATAGGCCGACTCGATGAAGCCGGGCTGGCGGCTCTGACGGAGCACCGCGTCGAGGTCCTTCGGCATGTCCGGCGTCACCGGTTCGGTCTGCTCGCCGCCCGCGGCTCCCGCGCCGCCCTCACGTCCGGCGCCACCCTCGCGCGCCGCGTCCCGCTGTGCGCGACGATCGCGTGCTTTGGCCCGCTTGAGGAAATCCGTTTCGAACTGCTGCCGATCGCTCTCCGACACCGTCACGCCGTTCACCTTGAGCGGGCTCTTGACGAAGTAGCCGTCGCGGATGAACCACGTGAAGTCGCGCTTTTCGCCCCAGACGGGCGCCTGCGACGGCCCGCGGACGTCGATGCGGTCCTGCTCGTCCAGGATGTACTGCTGCAGCTTTTTCCAGTTTTCGTCGCGATGCGCGAGGACGGTCTTCATCAACGCGTCCAGATCGGATTGCGCGACGAGACGGGTCGGAATGATCAGGCCGACGGCCGCCAGCGCAGCCGCCAAGGCGGGAAGCATCTTCCTCACGCGGATCCTCCGGGGCAGGCTGGAGTATAGGACGAACGGCACCCAGGGTTAGTTGCATTGGAGATAATGCCGCGTGGCCGAGTTGCCGCTGCTCGTCAATCTCACGGTCGGGCTCGCCTACGCGCTCATCGGCGGCCTGCTCGCCCGCCGCCTCGGGCTGCCGACCATCGTCGGCTACCTCGTCGCAGGCGTCGCGCTGAGTCCGGTCACGCCGGGGTTTCGCGGCGATCCGACGGCCATCCATCAACTCGCCGAGTTCGGCGTGATCCTGCTGATGTTCGGCGTTGGCCTGCACTTCTCGTTTCGCGATCTGTGGATCGTGCGCGGCATCGCGATTCCCGGCGCCCTCGCGCAGATGCTCGCGATCTCGGCGCTCGGCTGGCTCGTGGCCCGGGGCTGGGGCTACTCGAGCGCGGGCGGCTGGGTGTTTGGCCTCGCGATTTCCGTCGCGAGCACGGTCGTGCTGATTCGTGGATTCATGGACCACGGCTGGCTCAACTCGCCGGCCGGCAAGGTCGCGATCGGCTGGCTCGTGTTCGAGGATCTGGCGACGGTCGCGATCCTCGTGCTGCTGCCCGTGCTCACGACGACGGGTGAGACGAGCATGCTCGCGCAGGCGCTCATCGCCATCGGCAAGGCGGTGTTGTTCATCGCGCTCATGATCGTCGTCGGCACGAGGCTGATGCCGCTGCTGCTTGGCGGCATCGTGCAGACGCGATCGCGCGAGCTGTTCGTGCTGGTCGCGTTGACCGTCGCGGTGGGCACGGCGCTCGCGTCGGCCGCGCTCTTCGGCGTCTCGGTGGCGCTCGGCGCGTTCGTCGCCGGCATCGTCGTCAATGAGTCGCCGTTCAGTCACCAGATCGGCGCGGACCTGCTGCCGTTTCGCGAAGCGTTCGCCGTGATCTTCTTCGTCTCGGTGGGCATGCTCGTCGAGCCGTCGGCGGTCGCCGCGCACTGGGGCCAGCTGATCGTCACCGTCCTGCTCATCGTGGTCGCGAAGCCAATCGTGTCCGCGCTCATCGGCTTCGTGCTGCCCTACCCGGCGCACACCGCGCTCGTCGTCGCGGCCGGCCGCGGCCAGATCGGCGAGTTCTCGTTCATTCTGGGTCAGACCGGGGTCGTGCTCGGCCTGCTGACGCCCGAGCAATACGCGATCATCCTGGCGGGCGCGATCATTTCGATCACGCTCAACCCGTTCGTGCTGCGCCTCGTCGAGCCGATCGAGCGCGCGCTGAAACGACGGCCGGCGGTGTGGCGCGCCATTGATCGGCACGGCATTGATCCGCCGTTGCCGGAGGAGACGCTCACCAGTCACGTCGTCATCGTCGGCTGCGGGCGCGTGGGCCGACACATCGCGGAGGCGCTCGGCCGGCTCGGCATCCCGCGGCTCGTCGTCGAGGTGGATCCGTCGCGCATCGAGAAGCTCAGAGAGCTGGGCGTGCCAGTGCTCTACGGCGACGCCGGCAGCTCGGAGGTCCTGGCCCACGCGGCGCTCGAGCGCGCTCGCGCGCTGGTCGTCACGCTGCCCGACGACGCGGCCGCGTTGGCGGTGGTGACGACGGCGCGATCGTACGCGGCCGACTTACATGTCGTCGCGCGGGCGTCGACGTGGGAGGGCGGGAAGCGGCTGGCCACGATCGGCGCGACCAGCGTCGTCCGGCCGGAGCTCGAGGGCGGCGTCGAGATCGTCCGCCGCACGCTGCTGGAGCTCGACCTGTCCGTCCGCGACGTGCAGGTCTACTCCGAGCTCATTCGCCAGGAAGGCCTCGACGAGTCCGAGCGGTCGAGCGACGAACGTACGCGCGTGCTGCACGACTTGATGAACGCGGCGCGCGGGCTCGAAGTCAGCTGGCTGACGCTCGGTCCGGACAGCCCCTTGACGGGCCAGACGATCGGAGCGTCACGTCTGCGCACGCGCACCGGCGCGTCGATCGTCGCGATCAGCCGCCCGAGCGGGCTCATCGCGAATCCCGAGCCGAACGCGCAGCTCGCCACAGGCGATCGCCTGGCGCTGCTCGGCACCACCGAGCAGGTCACGGCGGCGGAGCAACTGATCGTCGACCACTGACGTTTTCTTCCGGAGGCCTCATGGCTGCAGAGAATCACAACCTCGTGGACGAAATCCGCGGGCTCGGTCGCGTCGAGCGCAACGTCATTCATCGGTTCATTCATCGCAAGCCGGTCGCGCGCGATTCCATCGCGGAGTATTCGTCGCAGATGACGTTCGGCGAACGGCTGGCCGACCGCGTCGCCACGTTCGGCGGCAGCTGGACGTTCATCGGCCTGTTCCTCGGAGCGATGGCCATCTGGATCGTCATCAACTCACGCGGCGCGGCGGCGGTGGACCCGTTTCCGTACATCCTCCTGAACCTGATGCTGTCGTGCCTGGCCGCACTCCAGGCGCCGGTGATCATGATGAGCCAGAACCGGCAAGCCGCGAAGGATCGGCTCGACGCGCAGCACGACTACGAAGTGAATCTCAAAGCGGAGATGGAGATCGTCGCGCTGCACTTCAAGATGGATGAACTGCGCGAGAAGCAGTGGGCACTGCTGATGGAGGTGCAGAATCGCCAGACCGAGCTCTTAACGAAGCTTTGCGACCTGCACGGCTACGGCGATCGTCCCGCAACCTCGTGAATCGAACAGGTTGACGGTCGCCGGCGCGCTCGCGGTCATCGCCGGCGGCGATGTCGTCAGTCCACGCAGATACTCGAGATCGCCGCCAGCGAATGACACGGGCTGTGTGCGCGAGCAGTTGCTGGTCGAGAGCGATCCGTCCGCCGTGCTGAAGCCGTACACGAGGTACGTGGTGCCGACGACGAAGCCGTACCCGCAGTCGCCGCCGCCCATGCCGGTCCACACGATCACTTCTGTCCCGGACGCGCCGATGAACCGCTCGGTCACCTTGAACGTGATTCGCCGCTCGCCGGCGAAGGGCCGGTGCTCAGTCGGCTTGGGGTTGTCGATACTGATCACGCGGCCGACGAAGACGGCGCTCGAGCGAAGGACGCCCTGGCACGTCGTGGACTGCACGCAGTCGCACGCGGCGGCAGCGCGCGGTGTGGCCAAACCTCCGATCAGGATTGCCGCGAGCAGGTAGAATCGCGTCATGCGCACGGTCTCCAGATGGCTGGCCTGGACCCCGGCGGTGGCCATCCTCATGGTCCCGCATTCTACGCGGGCCCAATCGTCAGACGTTCTGATCTTCGCGGCGGCCTCGCTGAAGAACGTCATCGACGATTTGGCGGCACCGTGCAAACAGGTCACCGGGGTCGGCTATCAGGCGTCCTACGCGGCCAGCTCGACGCTGGCCAAGCAAATCGCCGAGGGCGCGCCGGCCGACATCTTCATCTCGGCCGATCTGGAGTGGATGGACGACGTCGCCAGGCGCAACCTGATTGAGAGCGCCTCGCGCGTCAATCTGCTCGGCAACGATCTCGTGCTCGTCGCGCCGAAGGCATCGAGCGTCGCGCTCAAGATTGCGCCGAACTTCGGGTTGGCGGCCGCGCTCGGCAACGGGCGGCTGGCCGTGGGTGATCCGGCGGCCGTCCCGGCTGGCCTCTACGCGAAGGCGGCGCTCACGTCACTCGGCGTGTGGAACAGCGTCTCGTCGCGCCTCGCTCCGTCTGAAAACGTGCGCGCGGCTCTGCTGCTCGTCTCACGCGCGGAAGCACCGCTCGGGATCGTGTACCGCACGGACGCGATCGCGGACGCGACCGTGAGGATCGTCGACGTCTTCCCCGAATCGTCGCATCCGGCAATTGTCTATCCTGCCGCGCTCACGGCGCGCGCGCCCGCCGCGGCGCGCAAAGTCCTCGAGTACCTGCGCGGACCGGCCGCACGCGCGGTCTTCGAGAAGCAGGGCTTCCGCACGAACGTGCCGCCGGTCAAATGACCGACTGGTCTGCGGCGGATCCCACGATCGTCTGGCTGAGCCTGAAGGTCGCGCTCGTCGGCACGATCGCGAGCCTGCCGTTCGCGATCGGGGCAGCCCTGCTGCTCGCGCGCGGCCGATTCTGGGGGCGCACCCTCCTCGACGTGCTCGTGCACCTGCCGCTCGTGCTGCCACCGGTCGTGACCGGCTACTTCCTGCTGCTCGTCTTCGGCCGCCGTGGGGCGATCGGCGCGTTTCTCGATCAGGCGTTCGGCTTCACGTTTGCGTTCCGGTGGACGGGCGCGGCGCTCGCCGCCGCGGTGATGGGCTTCCCGCTCATGGTCCGCGCGATTCGTCTCGCGGTCGAAGGCGTCGATCGGCACGTCGAGGAAGCGGCCGCGACGCTTGGCGCGAATCCATGGTGGACGCTCGTGACGATCACGCTGCCGCTCGCGCTGCCGGGCATCCTGTCGGGGATGGTCGTCGCGTTCGCGAAAGCGCTCGGCGAATTCGGCGCGACCATCACGTTCGTCTCGAACATCCCCGGCGAGACGCAGACGCTCGCGCTCGCCATCTACAGCCTCACGCAGACACCCGGCGGCGACGCGCACGCGATGCGCCTGGTGTGGCTTTCGCTCGGCGTGTCGGTGGCGGCGCTCCTCGTGTCCGAGCTGCTCGCGCGGCGAATCGAGACGCGGCGATGACGTCGCTCAAGGCGGAGATCCGGCACGTGTTCGAGCGGCTGACGCTCGACGTGCGCCTCGACCTGAACGCCGGGCTCACGGCCCTCCTCGGTCCGTCCGGTGCCGGCAAGACGAGTGTGCTCAACGTCATTGCGGGCCTGCTGCGTCCCGACTTTGCGCGCGTCGAGATCGACGGCGTCGCCGTCGCCGATCCCGCGCGCGGCCTCTGGGTGCCGCCGCACGAGCGGCGGATCGGCTACGTGTTCCAGGACTCGCGCCTCTTCACGCACCTCACCGTGCGGCAGAACCTGGCGTTCGGCCGGTGGTTCACCGCCAAGCGCGACGGAGGCATCGGCATGGACGAGGTCGTCGATCTGCTCGGGCTGCGGGCGCTGCTGCACCGGCATCCGGGCAAGCTGTCCGGCGGCGAGCGCCGCCGCGTCGCGCTCGCCCGCGCGCTCCTGTCGCACCCGCGGCTGCTGCTGCTCGACGAGCCGCTCGGATCGCTCGACGTCGGGCGCCGCCAGGAGATCCTGCCCTACCTCGACCGCCTGATCGCCGAGCTGCGGCTGCCGATGATCTACGTCACGCACGATTGGGCCGAGATTCATGGCCGCGCGCAGCAGGTCGTTCACATGGATCACGGCACGTCGCGCTCCGAACCACCGCGGACCTGACAACCAGAGGAGTGCACTCACATGCCGGTGTTTCCCCAACCGTCGTTCGCGTATGCCTACGACGTCCAGGCGCAGATTGGATTCCTTCGCGCGCACCGCCAGAAGCCGGACCGGCTGATCCCGGCGAAGGATCCGGCGCGGATGCTCCTGGCGACGTGGAACATCGCGAACTTCGGCGCGCAGGAGCGCCGCGACTCCGAGTTCGAGCTCCTCGCCGAGATCCTGAGCTGGTTCGACGTCGCGGCCGTTCAGGAGTGCCGCGAGAATTTCTCGCACCTCGAGCACGTTCACAGCCGCCTGCCCGCGTCGTACCGTCTGCTCTTCACCGACATCGCGGGCAATCAAGAACGCATGGCGTTCCTCTACGATTCATCGAAGCTCACGCTGCTCGAGAAGATCGGCGAGATCAGCATCCCGCCGGCCGACCTCGCGCACATCACGCTGCCGGGCGTGACGGAGACATTCCGCGGCTTCGATCGCAACCCGTATCTGGCGACGTTCAAGATCGGCCAGACGAACTTCATGTTCGTCAACGTGCACCTGTACTTCGGGTCGACGCAGTCCGCCGATATTCAGCGGCGCTCGCTCGAAACCTTTGCCGTCGCGCGCTGGGCCGACCAGCGCCGGAGGAGCGCGTTTTCATTCACGAAGGAGATCGTCGCGCTCGGCGATTTCAACATGCCGAAGGCCGCGCCCGGCGACGCCGTGTTCGACGCGCTGACGGCCAGGGGGCTCGAACTGCCGGATCACTCGTCGATCATCGGATCGAGCATCGCGAGCGACGCCCAGTACGACCAGGTCGCGTTCTTTCCGGGCTCGACGGCGCTGAAGTTCACCGGCAAGAAAGGCGTGTTCGACTACGACAAGGTCGTGTTTCCGGATCTGTGGCAGGCGCGCGGCCAGATCGACTTCAACGCGTACCTGCGCTACTACCTCTCCGACCATCGGCCGATGTGGCTGGAGTTCGACGTCACGTAGCCTCGAGATCGCGCGCGGCCGCGCTGTCCACGATCCACACGAGCTCACCGTCGTCTGGACTGACGAGCTGCGCGGGCAGCGCCCCGCGCGGGCCTTCGAGCACGCGCGCGAGGATGGGCGCCTTCTCCGCGCCGCTCACGAGAAACGCCACGCGACGGGCGCGGTTGATCAGCGGCAGCGTGAAGGTCAGCCGCACCGCGCGCATCGCCTGCACGTCGTTGGCGACCACCAGCCGTTCGCGCTCGGCGACCGCCGGCGTGCCGGGAAACAGCGATGCCGTGTGCCCGTCGGCGCCCAGGCCCAGCAGCACCAGGTCGAAGCGTGGAATCTCGCCGGAGGACACGCCGAACGCGGCCCGCAGTTCACGCTCGTACTCGCTCGCCGCCTGCGCCGGCTCGACCTCGCCTTTGAGACGATGCACGCGCGCCGGATCGATGGGTACGTGCCCGAGGAGCGACTCGAACGCCATCCGGAAATTGCTGTCCGGATCGCCTGGCGGAACCGCGCGCTCGTCGCTCCACCACCAATCGATCTGGCGCCACGACACCGTGATTCGCGCGGTTTCGTCCCCGGCGAGGCGCGCGAACACGGCCCGCGGGGTCGATCCGCCAGACAGCGCGACCGAAAACCTGCCGCGATCGGCGACGGACCCGATCGACGATTCGATGAACGCCGCGGCCGCCGCGTCGGCGAACGCGTCGGCATCGCGGCTGACGCGTACGATCGGCATCATACGTACCGCCGTCCGGTCGCGTGCGGTGTGTCCCACAGACGAAATCCGCCGGCAAATGCGTGCTCGTTGCCGCCAAGCCGTACGCCCCGAGGCAGCGTCTTGAGCAGCTTCGCGTTCCCGCCTCCGACCACGACGTCGTCGACCTCGAGCGCGGCTTGGAGCGTCACGATGATGTCAGCGACGTGTTTCCGCCAGCGCTTCTTGCCGTAGCGTTCGAGGCCGCGCAGCCCGGCGTAGTCCTCGTACGTCCGCCCCTTCTTGTAGGGCAGATGGGCGAGCTCCATCGGCTCGAGCACGCCGTCGACGATGATCGCCGTCCCCAGACCGGTGCCGAATCCGAGGAAGAGCATCCGGCCGCCCCGGTACGATCCGAGCGCCTGCATGGCCGCGTCGTTCACAATCCGGACCGGCTTGCCGAAGGCCTGGCGAAAGTTGAAGCCGACCCAGCCCTTCCCGAGATTCCTGGGATCGGCAATTGGACGATCGTGCGCGACAGGTCCGGGGTAGCCGATCGACACGACCGCGAATCGCCAGTCGCGCACGGCCTCCTTGACGAGCCGCACCATCTTCCTCGGCGTCATCTCCGGCCCGGACGGAATCTTCAGCGGGGTGCGCCGGCCGGTCGAGAGCAATTTGACATTCGTCCCGCCAATGTCGATAACGAGGATGTCCACAAGGCGTAGAGCCTATCGCGGGGTGCGCGTCGAATGCGAAGGAATCTCGGTCCGGGCACTCTCTCGCTCGTCGCGGCCCTGACGGCGGCCGTTCCGGCCGTCGCACAGACCTACACGTTCGAGCGCTCGTTCGCCGCCGCCACGCGTCTGGACGTCTCGACGCATCGGGGCCGGATCACCATCACGGCCGGAGACGACGAGGCACACATCGTCGTCACGGGAACGATCACGGTGAAGCGCGGGCTGAACACGCCGGCCAACAGCGGCCAACTGGCCGCGGGCGTCTCGGACCATCCGCCCGCGCGTCAGCAGAGCGCTACCGTCATTCTGCGGCCGCCCGACGACCCGCTCGTGGACCGCGTCGTCACCGTGGATTACGACGTGCGCGTGCCGCCCGGCGCCACGGTGGTCGCCGTGAACGACTCCGGCGCCGTGACGATCAGTGGCATTGGGGGCAGCATCTCGGTACGCACGCAGTCGGGCAATATCGAGGTGACGCTGCCGCCCGCCACACCGGTGACGCTCGACGCGACGAGCGGATCAGGCGCGATCGAGGTGGATCGCGATCTCCTCAAGGGCACCGTGGAGAAAGGCCGAGCGCACGGAACGATCCACGGTGGCGGCGTGTCGTGTCAGTTGACGAGCAAGAGCGGGGGGATACGGGTGAAGTAGAGCTTCGTCGTACGACCGGGACCGAAGGTGCGACAGGTCCAAGGAACGCGCTATCGCGCGTCAACTTCTCTCCAGGAAACAGCTGATTGAGATGCCGGTCCCTCAGACCTGCCGTACCGATCGTACCAGTCGTACCTGTTCTCTACTTTTTGAAGATCGTTCGCGCAGTCGCCTTGCCCTGCGGAGTGACGTACGTGATCGTCAACTGCGTGTCGGTGATGTCGTACTTCCGTATCAGGCCGGCGCCCACGGTGCCCTGGAGGCTGGGATCCGCGGTGCCTTCCTGGGCCTGCAGCCGGAATTCATGTTTCTGCGTGTCGATGACGATGCGGCCCGAGTACTTCAGCATCGGCTGGAGGTCCTGCGTCTGCTGACCAGGCAACGGCTCGAGCAGGATACCGGCCACGTTCACGTTGCCGTACTGGTCATAGGTCAGCGTCGCATTGGCTTTGACCGGATGGAACTGGCCGGCGGCGTCGGCGGCTTCGAATCGATCGAGCGTCCAGGTGCCTTGCAGCTGGCGCCGAACGTATTCAACCGAACCCGGTCCGGTGTTCACATCGCCTCCGCCGAACGGCTTCTGGCTGGGCGCGGACTTGCAAGCGGACACGGTCAAGGCGACGGTCGCGACGAGACATGCGACAACACACGGTCTCAAACGCACGGTTCCTCCTCTCGAGGCGCGGTGTCGTTCAGTATATCCACCCTCAGGGCCGGGTCGAGGCGGCCTTGGCGCCGATGCGAATCAGGACAAACTCGGACGGTTTGAGCGGCGCGACGCCGATGAGGATGTTCAGGTGCCCGGCGTCGATGTCGTCCTGCGTCATGGTGTCGGCGCCGCAGCGGACGAAGAAGGAGGCGTCGGCCGTGTTGCCGGCGAAGGCGCCCTGCCTCCAGAGTCCGATCAGAAAGTCGGTCACGCTCGCGCGCACCCGGGCCCACAGCGGCTCGGCATTGGGCTCGACGGCGGCCCAGACGACGCCGCGCTGAATGCTCTCGTCGAGGAATAGCGCGAGCCGGCGCACGGGCACGTATTTCCAGTCCGACGCACTCCCGGCGCCGCCGGCGAGCGTGCGGCTGCCCCACACGACGATGTGATCGGCGAACGATCGAATCGCGTTGACGCCGTGCTCGGTGAGCGCGGCGACATCGCGCTCGGTCACGGCCAACGCGGGTCCGATCGCGCCGACGAGCGTCGCTTCGGGGCCCGCGGGCGCCTTCCACACGCCGCGCGTGCGATCTTCGCGCGCGTAGATGCCGGCGACGAACCCGCACGGCGGAAACGCGTGAATCTTGCTGGTGCTCGAATCGGCGGGCAGCATCCACGGCAGGTACATCGCCGAATTGCGCGCGGCTTCGCCCGTGATTTTCGCGTCCGGCGTGAACGGCAGCTCCCCCTGCGGCGCGTCCGCGATCAGAAAGATCCGGCGCGCCAGGCAGAACGCCTGCAGCGCCGCGATCACCGCTGGCGTCGTTTCACCCGGCACGCACAACAGGTTGATCAGGTTGATGCGATCGAGCAGGTACGCGCCGCCAGCGCCGCTGGCCGGCAGCAGCTGGCGCTCGAACGGCTCGGTGTCCGGCGTGAGCACGACACCCGTCGCGGCGGCGAGGCGCACGATCCACGCGTGCGTGCCGCCGTTCTCGAAGAAGTGACGGACGGCGTGGCCGAGCAGGCTTCGGGCGTCGGGCTCGCCGAATTCCTGGACGAACTCGCGGAGGCTTTCGACCTCGACGGCCATCTCGGTATGGCCCTGCGACGACCAGCCGATGAACGCGGCCGCCGCGGTGCTCACGCCCGCAATCGGAGGAGTCGACGTCACTAGCGGCTCATCAAGTACTTCGTCACGGCGGCCTGGCTGCCGGCCGGCGTGATTTGGAGGACCAGCGTCGAGGCCGCACGCGCGTCGGCGCTCTGCTGGACGAAGGCGTCGAAGATCCCGAAGAACGTGTTGATCGTGCCGTAGGTGTTGATATCGGCGGCGTTGGCGACGAATTTCCTGGCAGCCGTTTCGAGATCGGCCTCTGCGACCGCCGCGCGGCGGCTGCGCGCCGTGTCGATCGTCTCGTCGAGCTTGGCGAGCGTGTCGGCGATGTCGTGCTCGAGCCCGTACAGCGTGATGAGCTGCTGGCGGATGAAGCCGCCGGACGGCAGCGGCACCAGGCGCGGCGCGCCTTTCGTGAACCACGCGGGAATCGTGACCGTCGCGTTCGCGTCGCGGAATCCCGTGAATCCCTGCTGGTCGAACAACGCCGCATTCCCGGGATCGCAGTACGCAAAGCCCATCGTCACCAGGTCGCTGAGCGGATTCGACGAGTTGATGAGATGCGCCGACACCAGGAACCGAGAGGCCCGCCGGACGATGTCCTTGAGTGGCGCGCTCGACGTTTTGCTGAACGCGGCCATGATCGCATCCGAGTCGTACTTCGCGACGTAGGTGGCGCTGACCGCGCCGAGGCCCTTCGGAAACTCGGCCGCGAGCGTCGCCGCCATGGCGCTGGCCGACGGAATCAGCCGCAGATACTCCGCCAACTCGAGGTACTGCGTGAGCTCGGCCGTCGTCGTGACCTTGTCCGACACCGCGAGGTTGTAGCTGACGCCGATCCTCCGCAGCGTCTCGATCAGGTAGTCCTGCTTCCCTCCCGTGGTCACCGCAGCCTGGGTCGCATCGCCGGCCAGCCCGATCAGGAACGTGCTCTCGAGCTGGTAGTCCTTCCGCTCCACGCGCTGCTTGACCGACGCCTCGGTCGTGAAGACGTTGACGAGGCCGGCCGGCTGCACCTCGATGCTGTTCGTCGTGCGCGCGATTACCTCGACGAGCTGCGTCTCGGACCACTGCAGCACGTTGATCAGGATGTGGGCGCTGTCGGTCAGCTGATGCGTCAGGACGCCCTGGTGCACGCGCAGCAGGCGGGCGTTCGCGGGATCGAACACGTCCGCGAACCGTCCGGCCGCCGCGGTCTCGAACAGCTTCTGGCCGGCGGGCGTCGAGACGTCGATCTCGACATCGATGAGCGCGTCGTTCGCGGTCGCGCGCGTGAACGCGTAATTGGCCGTCAGCGAGAACTGCTGGTGCAGCGCGTCGCCGAGCTTCGCGTACCACGTCTCCTTGAACTGGTCGACGCGATCGAGCGCGGCTTTGAGCTGCGCCGCCGCCTTGACGACGTCGTCCGTCTTGATCTTCTCCCAGGCCATGCCGAGCAGCCGCTCGACCACGCCCTGGAGCGTGACGTCGGTCAGACGCAGCAGTCCGTCCTTGGTGGCGAACCCGGCGAGCTGATTGAAGACCTGGTCGAGGTGGAACTGCGCCTTGAGCTCGTTGACGAGGTCGCGCAGCTGCGGCTGCCACCGGCCCTCGGCAAAGTCGAGCGCCGTCTGCGCGATCTTCTGGACCTGCCCAAGCGCGCCGTCGTCGGAGAGCAGCGTCGTGAGGTTGCCGCCGAGCCGCGTCAGGAGCTTCCACGCGTCGGCATCCTCGAGCGTGGCGAGATCCTGGCGGCCGTTGAGCGCGATGATCTTGCGCAGTGCGGCTGTCATGCGGTCGACCGTGCCCTGATCCACGTTGTCCTGGTAGAGATGGACGACGGTGTTGACGAGGCGCTGGTCGACGCCGTGGTACTCGTCGACGATCCGGCCGATGATGTCCTGGAACGGCTTGAGGTTGGTCTGGTCGAGCGCGCGTCCGATCCACTTGTTGGCGACATTCGCGACGGTCTTCGCGAGGATCTTGTCGACGTCCTTCTGCAGCGTGTCGAGGTCCGCGTCCGCGCGGATCCTCTGAAAGATCTCGAGGGCCCGCCGGACATCGGCGCCGAGCAGCGCCGAGAGAAACTCGTCGGCCGAGCCCGGCAGCCCGTTGACCGCGGCGATGGCGTCGGCCTGAAACGCGGCGGCGAAGTCGCCTTGAAACGCGCGCGCCTTCTTCACCGTGAGCCGCACGCTGTTGGGATCGGCGCCGAGGCGCGACGCGATCTCGAAGTTGCCCCCGAGCTTGAAGCCGACGTTGACTGACGCCTTGAGGCGCAAGCCGTACTCGACGATCGTCGAGAGATCGCGCAGCGTGAGGCCCTGATGACCGAAGAGCTCGTAGCCGGCCGTGAGGCCCGCCCTGAGATCGAGGAAGCCGCCGTACGAAAACACGAACAGCTCGCCGGCTTTCGGCAGCGACGCGGGCGTCCCGGTCCGTTGCGGCAGCGCGAGCCCGGAGACCAGATCCTGGAGCAGCGCCAGCGATGTCATGGTCGCGTCGTATTCGCACACGCGGTCGTACGCGACGTTGGTGCCCGCCTTCAGGCCGAACTCGAAATTGGCCACACCGCTGAGCACTGGAACGCCGCCGGTGAACGTCCCGCCGGCCTGACCTTCGAGGTGCAGCCGCGCGCTCACGCGGCCGCTGGAGACGGTGATGCCGTACGCCTTGCCGAATTCGGACTGGCTCTGCGGCCAGATCAGCTCGACCTTCGTCGCGCCGCCGCCGCTGACGGACGCCGACATCGCCAGCCCGTTCGGATCGCCGAACGTGAGATCGCCGCGCTCACCCGATCCGCCGGTGTTGAGCACCTCGGTCACGGTGGGCGCGAACGCGTCACCGGTCTTCAAGCCGCCCGGCAGATCGAAATTGAAGTGTCCCTGGCCATTCAGGAAGTCGCGTTTGAAGGACTGCGGGCCGATCGGGATGTTGATCACACACGGCTCCTGTCATGGGCATGGAATCGCGCGAACAGACGATCGCTCGACCTGGGGAGGGGCGCTGAAATTATCTGGAGCGGACCGCGGTGTCAATATATCGGGCTATTGGGTTATTGGGCTATTGGGTTATTGGGGGTGGCGCAGCGTCCGCCCCGCGTTCTGCAGGACGCACGGTCCGAGCGGAAACACACGGCCCAATAACCCAATGACCCAATAGCCCAATAACCCAATGGTGCCGCGTCGCCTCCTCCTCGTCGCCTGGCTGGTCCTCGTCGGAAGCGCGCTCTACGCGTTTCTCTTCCATCGTGGGTTCATCCAGCAGCAGTTGAGCGGCGCGCTGTCGGTGTCGGTCGTGGTGGGCAGCGCGGTGTACCTGCTCCTGGGTGCCGTGCGCGGGTTCACGCTGATTCCGTCGACGACGCTGGTGCTCGCGGCGGTGGCGTTCTTCCAGCCGGTCCCGCTCTTCGTGCTCACGATCGCCGGGATCTTGATCTCGTCAGCCTGCATCTACTGGTTTTCGGAGTCGATCGGCGTCGACGAGATCCTCAAGCGCCGCCACCCGGAGGCGGTCGCGCGACTCACCGCCGTCCTTCAAACGCACGAGCTGCCGATCATCATCGGCTGGAGCTTCTTCCCGCTCGCACCGACCGATTTGATCTGCTACGTCTGCGGTGTCCTGCGCGTGAACTTCCTGACGTGCCTCATTGGCGTCGCGATTGGCGAGGGCACGATCTGCGGGATCTACATCTTCTTCGGTGACCAGGTGCTGAGGTGGTTGCAGCTGAAGTGAAGGGATCAAGTTGAAGTTCAAAGTTTGAAGTTCGAAGTTCGAAGTTTCGGAGAGCACGCTGCCATGCAGTCCGAACTTCGAACTTCAAACTTCGAACTTCGAACTTCTAACTTGATCTTCGCTCGTCCCCCCGCCCGTGCATGTGTCGGCCGGGCGGGAGCGCGAGCGCTTGTTGAATCCACTCTCGGGCGATGACGTGGAGATCGGCATAGGCGACCCAGGCGGATCGCGCCCAGCGATCGACGCCGGAGATCAAGAGCTGCGGCTCGTCGAGATCGCGCAGCGTCGCGACGGTGATCGACCCGCGCGCCTTCGGAATCCCGGGCGCCGGCGGATACGGGCGATCGCGCCACGGATTGCGCTCGATGAGCTGTTGCAGCGCGCGGTAGCCGGTCTCCGCGCCGCCAAATTCGATCGCCCAGCAGACGCCGCCCAGGTGCGCGGCGAGCCCTCGATAACGGCCGCAGAAGTCTTCTTCGTGCTGGATGTCATAGACGTCGTGCATGAGCCGCCACGTCTTCATGCTGTCGGTCCACGCGAGCGCGCGGACGCGGAGAGCGACGTCGTTGAAGAGGTCCTGGCACGCCTGCCGGCCGTGTGGATAGCCGCAGCCAGGACACATGTCGAGCCGGGGGAGCATGCGGAGAGTCTACTGCGACCGCCCGGCCGCGCCACATTGAACTAACGTGCAATCCGGCCGGCGTCGGCGTCGAGCTGAATCGGCAGCCGCCGCACGCGCTTGCCGGTGAGTTTGAACACGGCGTTTGCGACGGCGGGCGCGATACCGGGCACCGACGCTTCGCCGATGCCGCCCGGCGCGCTCGTGCTCGGCACGAGGTGCACCTCGACAACTGGCGCCTCCGGCATGCGAATGACGTCGTAGTCGCTGAAGCTCGACTCCTGCACGCGCCCGCGATCGATGGTGATCGCGCCCTTCAGCGCGGCAGACAGCCCGTAGATGATGCCGCCCGTGATTTGTTGCGCCACGATCGCGGGATTGACGACCTGCCCGCAATCGACGGCGCAGACGACGCGGTGCACACGCACGGCGTTGGACTCGATCGAGACCTCGGCGACCTGCGCCGTGAAGCTGCCGATGTTGTTCACGACCGACAGTCCGCGCGCGCGGCCCGCGGGCGGCGGCGTGCCCCACCCGGCCGCCTTCGCTGCCAGCTCGAGCGCGCCGAGCATCCGCGGCTGCGCCGCGAGCAAGTGCCGACGCACGTCGAGCGGATCCTTGCCACCGAGCGCGGCCAGCTCGTCGAGGAAGCACTCGGTGAAGAACGTGTTCTGCGAGTAGCCGACCGATCGCCAGTAGTGCGTCGGGAGACGCGCGTCCGGGTTGTGATATTCGACGAGGATGTTCGGCACCGCGTAGGCGATATCCGCCGCGCCTTCGACCGCGGCGCGATCGACGCCAGGCCGCGGACCGCCGAAGGCCGGACACGCGATGCGCGCCCACCACGCGACCGGCCAGCCCTCAGCGTCGACGCCGCCGGCAAACTGGATGTAGGACGCCGGACGATAGCGATCGTGCTTCGTGTCGTCGATGCGCGACCACGTGAGCTTGACCGGCGCGCCAACGGCCTTCGAGATCTCGACCGACTCGCCCATGTAGTCAGGCGCGGTGCGGCGCCCGAAGCCGCCGCCCATGTAGAGCGTGTGCACCTTGATCTTCTCCGGGTCGAAGCCCGTCACACGCTGAGCGACCTGAAGCGCGGCGCTCTGCCCTTGCGTCGATGCCCACACGTCGCAGCCATCGGCGCGCACGTCGGCGGTGCAGTTGAGCGGCTCCATCGGCGCGTGCGCGAGGAACGGCACCTCGTACGCCGCCTCAATCTTCTTCGCGGCGCTCGAGAGCGCGGCAGTCGCGTCGCCGACCTTCCGCGCCTCGGCCCCAGGCTGCGTGACGAGATCGGCGAACATCTTCGTCAACTGCGCGCTCGAGAACGTTGCGTTCGGCCCTTCGTTCCACACGATGTCGAGCACCTTGCGGCCCTCCATCGCCGACCACGTGTTGTCGGCCACGACGGCGACGCCGCTCGAGATCCGGACGATGTGCTTGATGCCAGGAATCGTCTTCGCCTTGGCGTCGTCCACGCTCGTCACCGTGCCACCCACCACGGGACTGCGCGCGACCACGGCGTAGAGCATGCCGGGCAGACGAACGTCGATCCCGAACGTCGCGGTGCCGTCGATTTTTGCCGGCGTGTCGAGACGCTTCGCCGACGTGCCGATGAGACGGAAGTCGCGCGCGTCCTTCAACGCGGGCGCGGTCGGCACTGGCTGTCTCGCCGCGTCCTCGGCGAGCGCACCGTAGGTGAGTCGTGCGTTCGTCGCGGTGTTGACGACCGCGCCGTGATCGGCGCGGCACACGGCGGCGTCAACGCCCCACCGTGCGGCCGCCGCCTGCACGAGCATCACGCGCGCCGACGCGCCCGCCTGGCGCAGCGGCGTCCACGACGAGCGGATGCTCTGGCTGCCGAAGACGCCCTGCGATCCGCCAAACGCGCGATCGACGCCGGGAAACTCGGTGCGGATCGTCGCCCAGTCGCACTCGAGCTCTTCGGCCAGCAGCATCGACAGGGACGTGACCGTGCCCTGCCCCATCTCGGCCTTGTGAATGAAGAGTGTCACGACGTCGTCGGTCCTGACGTGCACCCAGGCGTTGAGCTTGAGCGTCGCCACGGCGGCAACGGAGTTCGCCTCCGCGCGCGTCGGCAGGACGAACCCGAGCAGCAGACCACCCGTGCCAGCCACGCCAAGCTTGAGGAACTCGCGACGATTGACAGCCAGGGTGATGCTCATGGTCGTTGCCGCCTCATGCCCCATCTCTTCATTTCTGCAAGTCGGCGGCGCGATGAATCGCACGTCGAATCGCCTCGTAGGTGCCGCAACGGCAGATGTTGCCGCGCATGCCTTGATCGATGTCGGCGTCAGTTGGATGCGGCGTCCGCGAAAGCAACGCGGCCGCGGCCATGATCTGACCACTTTGACAGTAGCCGCACTGCGGCACGTCAATCTCCATCCAGGCGCGTTGTACTGGATGCGACCGATCCGGCGACAGCCCTTCGATCGTCGTCACGCGTTTGCCGGCGACGTCCGCGATCGAGATGCTGCAGGACTTCACCGCCCGGCCCTCGACGTGAACGGTGCAGGCGCCGCACTCCGCGAGGCCGCAGCCGAACTTCGTGCCCGTGAGGCCGAGCGCGTCGCGCAGCACCCACAGCAGGGGCATGTCGCCGGGCACGTCGGCCGCTTCCCGCTTGCCGTTCAGTGTGAACTCGAAGGCCATCAGGAGCCTCCAGAAGAAGGGGTCTCCGCCGAGTATAGCCTCACCACCTGAGGCCCAGCGCCCTCGTCAGAAACTCGAGGAGCGGCGCGGACCGCTCGCACAACGCGACGTAGCGATCGAGAAAATCACCGGCGACGACCTCGCGCTCGGTGAATTCCACGCCGGTGTAGAGATTCTTGCGCTTCAGATCCTCGACGAACTCGTGCGTGCGATCGAAGCCGGCCGGCGGACGCTTGAGTTGCTCGCCTTCGATCTCGGCGCCCGCCGAGAGCACCGCCCGCCATCGTTTCGGCTCCGCGACGATGTGCTGGCGGACTTTTGTGAGGGCCGGCGTGTCGAGGTGATAGACGCCGCCGCCGCCAAACGACTCGCCGGGCGAGACGCGCAGATAGAACGCGGGCACGCCCTCGACCTTCCGGCGTGCCTCGTGCGCAAACCGCGCCGCGACCCAGGTCTTGAACGGAGACTTGTCCGCGGAGAACCGCGTGTCGCGGTAGATCCGAAACATGGAGCCGCCCATCCGCCGCGGATCGGCGACGTACGCGCGGCTGATCTTCCGCAGTCGCGGCGCGAAATCTCCGATGAACTGCCGGAACGGGGCCTCGACGTCAGCCGTGTAACGTGACTTCTGGTCGGCAAACCACTCGCGGTCGTTGTGCTTCTTCAAATCACGCAGAAACGCGAACAATGCCGGGGAAAAATGGCCGCCCATCATCCAACTCCCGGCCCGTAAGCATACCGCCGGGCCGATCCGTATGGCCGGGTGGGATGAGCCAACCGGTCGAGTTCGCACAGCGTCTGAAGTGCAGTCCGCGCAGCCATGGCCTATACGACGGTCAAGGTGTCTCGAAACGAACATCCCGTGGAATGTCGGTGTCTACTGAGTAGCATCCTCATATGAAGCGAGCGGTCGGGATCGGCGCGGTCGGGCTCGTCGTGGCCCTCGTCGCGTGGACCGTGCTCCATCGCGCTCCGGCGGCGGTCGACGGCTCGAATCGCGCGGCCGCGGCCGTCGAGTCGAGCAGCGCGATTCGGCTCTCGGGCGCGGTCGAAGCGACGCGCGCGCGCACGGTCTTCGTCCCGCGGCTCGCCGGCCAAACCGCCCCGACGCTGGTCATCACGCGGTTGATTCGCGCCGGCTCCCACGTGGCGGCCGGCGACCCGCTCGTCGAGTTCGATCCGCAGGAGCAGCTGCGCACGGCCGCCGACAAGCGCGCGGAGCTCGTGGATCTCGACGGCCAGCTCCAGAAGAAGAAGTCCGAACAGGCCATCGCGCAGGCCAAGGACCAGACCACCCTCACCGAGGCCGAGCGAAACGTCTCGCGCGCCAAGCTCGGCATCCTTGGCAACGACCTGATCTCGAAAGTCGAAGCCGAGAAGAACACGCTCGCGCTCGAGGAAGCGAACGCGAGGCTCGAGCAGGTGCGCAAGACATTCGCGCTCAAGCGCACGGCGGAGGCCGCCGATCTGCGCATCCTCGAGATCCAGCGCGAGCGCGCCGAGCGCGCGCTGCGGTACGCCGAGAGCAACAGCCAGCTCATGTCCGTCACCGCGCCCTTCCCCGGCCTCGTGGTCCTCAAGCAGGTCTGGAAGGGCAACAACATGGGCGAAGTCGCGGAAGGCGAAGAGGTCCGTCCCGGCCTGCCGATCCTCGACATCGTTGACTCGACGGCGATGCAGGTGCGCGCGATGGTCAACCAGGCGGATGTGGGCGCGATCGCGCCTGGCCAGCCTGCGAAGATCCGTCTGGACGCGTATCCGGATCTCCTCTTCGACGGCCGCATCGAGCTCGTCGCGCCGCTCGGCGTCCAAAGCTCGATGACGCCGAAGGTCCGGTCGTTTGTCGCGTTGGTGTCGATCCAGGGCACGAACGAGAAGCTGATGCCGGACCTCAGCGCGTCGGTCGAGGTCATCGCCGCCCGCAGCAACGCGGCGCGCGGCGCGGCCGGGTCGACGCCGGGAACGCGCTGATGTCGCGCTGGTCCTCGCTCAAACGGCGCGCGGGCGCCCTCGTCGCGGCGACGATCGTCCTGGCGCTTGGCGGGGCGGGGTTCGTCGCGCTCAAGAAAGGCCGCGGCCCCGAGGTCCCGACGGCGGAGGTCACGCGTGGCGACTTCATCGAGATCGTCGAGACGCGCGGCGACATCCGGCCGTTCAAGTCGGTGCTCGTCACCGCGCCGTATCAGGCCGGCGAGCTGCAGATCCTGAAGCTCGTCGCCAATGGCTCCGCCGTCAAGCAAGGCGACGTCGTCGCCGATTTCGACGCGCTGACGCTGCGACGAACGCTGCAGGACAAGCAATCCGAGCTTCGACAGGCGCAGGCCGAGCTCAATCAGGCGACGGAGCAGTCGAAGATCGACGCCGAACAGGACCACACCGCCGTGGTCAAGGCCAAATACGACGTCGAGCGCGCGAAGCTGGATCAGGCCGATCCGCAGACGCAAGCGCCGGCGGAAGTCGAGCGCACCAAGCTCCTCGTCCTGGACGCGGAGCAGCGGCTGAAAGAAGCGGAGGCCAAGGAAGCCGCGGACAAAGCCTCGGCCACGACCGACCTCGGCACCAAGAAGCGGAAGATCGACAAGATCCAGGCCGATATCGATCTGGCCGCGCGGGGTCTCGCGTCGCTTCAGGTCAAGGCACCCGCCGATGGCACCGTCAACATCCTGCCGAACTACCGGACGAGCAACGGCATGGGCCCATCGCAGGAATTCAAACCCGGCGATCGCGCCTGGGCGGGTGCGCAGATTCTCGAGCTGCCCGATCTGTCATCGGTCCACCTCACGTCGCACATCGACGAGTCGGATCGCGGCCAGCTCAAAGCCGGACAAACGGCCACGGTGCGCGTCGATGCGGTGCCCGACCGCTCGTATCAAGGCACGATCTCCGACATCTCGGTGCTCGCCCGCGTCGATTTTTCGTCCGGGTGGCCGCCGGCCAAGAACTTCGATCTGAACATGGCGATCGACGACGCGGATGCGCGCCTGCGGCCGGGGATGAGCGGCGTGGCGCGCATCGCCGTCGGCAAGATCCCCGACCAGCTCCTGCTGCCGTCGGGTGCGATCTTTCCCTCCGAGGGCCGCTTGATCGTCTACCGTCGCGCCGGCTCGCGCTTCGACGAAGTGCCGGTCGAGATCGTGCGTCGCGGCCGCGAGCAAGTCGCGGTGAAGGCGGCGCTCAAGGCCGGCGATCACGTCGCGCTCGTGGCTCCCGCCGCGAACGGACAGCAGGGCAAGAAATGATGCGACGACGACTGATCGGCGTGGCGATCCTGCTCGCGGCACTTGGCATCGCGACGTTCGTCGGACTGCGCATGACGCGTGCCCGCGCGGCGGCCGCGACCGCAGCCAACGACGACCCGCTCGTGCCGACGACGCGAGTGAGCCGCGGGCCGCTCGAGCTCAGCGTGCACGCGATCGGCGACCTGCGCGCGTCGAAATCCGCGATGCTCATCGCGCCGTCCGTCGGCGGCACGCTGCGCATCCTGAAGCTGCTCGACACCGGCATGTCGGTCAAGACCGGCGACGTCATCGCCGAGCTCGATCCAACCGAGCAGCTGTACGCGCTCGAGCAGGCCAAGTCGGAACTGGCCGAGGCCGAGCAGCAGATCGTGAAGAAGAAGGCCGACCTCGAGGTGCAGACGGCCGACGACGCGGTGACGCAGCTCACGGCGAAATTCGACGTCCGCCGCGCCGAGCTCGACAACCTCGCGGACAAGGAATTGATCTCGGCCAACGCGTACGCGAAAAACCAGCTGGCCCTCGACCAAACCAAACAGCGGCTCGAACAGGTACAGGGCGACGCCAAGACGCGGATCGAAACGAACAAGGCGGCGTTGACGCTCGTCGAAGAGAAGCGCGCGAAAGCCGAGCTCGCCGCGCAGCGCGCGCAGCAGAACATCGACAACCTCGTTCTCAAGGCGCCCATCGACGGCCTCGTTGTCATTCGCGACAACCGCGACGCCGCCGGCGGAATGATGTTCGGCGGCATGACGCTGCCCGCGTATCGCGCCGGCGACAACACGTTCGCCGGCCGGCCGCTGGCGGATGTCTTCGACCTCTCGGGCATGGAGCTGCGCGTTCGCGTCGGGGAGCAGGATCGCGCGAACGTGACGGTCGGCCAGACGGCCGTCGTGTACTCCGATGCACTTGCCGGTGTGCCGCTCACCGCCAAGGTCTCGGCGATCGCCGGACTCACGTCGTCGGACTTCTTCGACGTCAGCGGGCCCGTGCGGCAGTTCGACGCGATGCTCAAGCTCGACACCGTCGATCCCCGGCTGCGCCCCGGCACTTCGGTGCAGGTCGAGCTCAAAGGCCAGAAGGTCGACAGCGTGCTTCAGGTCCCGCTGCAGGCGGTCCGCCTCAAAAACGGCAAGCCCAACGTCTTCGTGAAGAACGGATCGAGCTTCGAGCCGAAAGAGATCAAGGTGCTCTACCGGACGGAGACGCGCGTCGGCCTCGAGGGCCTGCCCGAGGGCGCGATCGTCGCGCTGGTCGATCCCGTGGCGGTTTCAACCACCGCCAGCGCGCCGAAGAGCGGCGCGGGGTCAGGACCGGTGAAATGAGCGCGGTGGCCGCGACTCTCCCCGCCCGCCGCGACGCGCGTCGCGGCCTCGACATGCTGCCCGAGCTCCAGCAGGGGCTCGACAATCTCCGCGCGCACAAGCTGCGATCCGCGCTGACGATGCTCGGCATGATCTTCGGCGTCGCCGCTGTGATCGCCATGCTGTCGATCGGCGCCGGCGCACAGCAGCAGGTCATCGCGTTCATCGAGCAGCTCGGCGTGCACAACGTAATCGTCGAGGCGCGCGAGGCGGGCGACAACCAGGCGCTGCAGAAGATCCGCAAGGTGTCCGCCGGCTTGAGCTTCCAGGATCTGCGATCGATTCAGTCGAACGTCGACGGCCTCGTCGCGTCCACGGCGCGCAAGAAACTGCTGCCCACCAAGCTCCTGCCCAAGCCGCAGGGCGACGTGCCGATGGTCTACGGCGTGTCGCCGCCGTACCAACAGATCGCGGGGCTCAGAGTCACGCGCGGGCGGTTCTTCAACGACGAGGAAGACAAGGCCGCGGCGCCGGTGTGCGTGCTCGGCCAGGCCGCGACCGCGGGACTGTTCGGCGGTACGGACCCGCTCGGTCAATTCGTCAAGGTCAACCAGCAGTGGTTCCGCGTGATCGGCGTGGCCGGTCCACAGCTCACGGCGCAGGCGGACGTCGCCGGCCTGCCGGCACAGGACCGGAACAACCTGATCTACGTCCCGCTCTTCTCTTCAATCCTTCGGCTCGAGGACTCGATGAGCTGGCAGAAGGACGAGATCGACGCCGTCTATGTCACGCTGGCGCCGTCGGCCAACGTCGTCTCGGCCGGTGCGGTGATGCGGGGCCTGCTCGACACGTCACACCGCGGCGCCAGCGATTTCACCGTCATCGTGCCGGCCGAGCTTCTGGCCGAGCAGCAGCGAACCAAGCGGCTCTTCGAGATCGTCATGGTCGCGATCGCGTCGATCTCGCTGCTCGTGGGTGGTATCGGCATCATGAACATCATGCTCGCGAGCGTGATGGAGCGCACGCGCGAGATCGGCGTCCGTCGCGCCATCGGCGCCACGCGCCGTGCCATCGTCCGTCAGTTCCTCGTCGAGACGACGATGATCACGGTCACAGGCGGCTTCGTCGGGACCGTCGTCGGCATCGTGCTCTCGCAGCTCGTCGCCTACTTCGCCGGCTGGTCGACGATCGTCAGCCTCGCGTCCGTCGCCGTCGCGTGCGTCGTGTCCGTGTCAATCGGGATCGTGTTCGGCCTCTATCCCGCCATGCGAGCGGCGGAGCTCGATCCGGTCAAGGCGCTGCACTACGAGTAGGTCGAACGAGGAGATCAAGTTTGAAGTTCGAAGTATGAAGTTCGAAGTCTCGGAAGATCACGCTGTCACTCCGAAACTTCAAACTTCGAACTTCAGACTTCCAACTTGATCTTATTTGGCCCGCGTCCCCGTCCAATTCATCTCCCCCATCGGCCCCTTCAGCATGCCTGCGAGCGTGCCGTCGTCTTTCATCTTGCCGGTGAAGTCGACGTGCATCGCGGCGCCGCTGTCGCCGTGAACGTCCATGGAGAGCGTCAGCGTCCCGTTGGCGAACTCGCCCGCGACCGGGACCTCGCCGGTGTGATCGCTCGTGAAAGTGCCCGCGACCTTCGCGCCGTTCTGGGTGAGCGCCATGCCGGCCGACATCGGGCCCTGATCGTTCGCGACCGAGATCGTCCACTTGCCGGCGACGCTCGCCGAGTCAGTCTTCGGTTTGGTTTGCGCGGCGTTGAGATTGGTCAAGAGGCCAAAGATGAGGGCCGCGACGATCATCAATGCACTCCGCTTCGTCGTTCGAGTCATGCGCGTACTCCTTATGTACATGTCAGTGCTGCCCATGCAGCGCCTTCATCAGACTGGCGTGTCCGCCGCGCGTGTGCGTTGCGACGAGCAGCGCCGCGAGAATCAGAATCACGACGATCATCACCACAAACGTCCGTTTTCCCACGGGAACTCCTCCCCACCATCCACGTTCAGTCTTGCCTCAGCGCGCGTATCGGACTGACGGCTGCCGCGCGCCGGGCGGGCCACCAGCACGCGCCCGCTGCGACGAGCAGCAAAGTCAGCGGGATGCCGATGAACACCGCGAGATCGACGGGTCCCGTGGACGCCAGGTGCAGCGCCAGACCGAGCGCCATGACCCATCCCGCGAGCGCGCCGACGACGATAATGCGCATGCTCTCCGCGACGATGTCCCGCTCGATGCGGTGGGCGCTTGCGCCGAGCGACATGCGGATGCCGATTTCCTTCGTCCGCTGCGCCACGGCGTGCGCGATGACCGCGTAGATGCCAACGGCCGCAAGCACGAGCAGCAGCGGTCCCAGCACGACGAACATCCGCGCCGGAATCCTGCGCAGGAACAGGTTCTTCTCGACGTGATCGCCCAGCGTGCGCACGTCGTACACCGGCAGCATCGGGTCGAGGTCGCGGACCACGCGCTGCATCTCCGCGCCGAGCGGCGCTTCCGCCCCCGGCCGCGTCCGCACGTGAATCTCGCCCCGGGACGAGGGCCGATCGCGGTACGAGAAGTAGATCATCGGCGTCGGCGGCTCGCCGAACGACTCGTACAACGAATCGCGCGCGACGCCGACGATGATGTACGTCGTGTCACGCGCCTGCAGCCGGCGCGCGAGCGGCTGGACGTCGGGCAGGTACCGGTGCACGAACGCCTCGTTCACGATCACCTGCGGCGGCGCCGAAACGTCGTTGAGGTCGGCGAAGTCCGTGCCGGCGACGAGCGGGATGCCCATCGCCTGCAGGTAGCCAGGCGTCACGGTGTTCGCGAGCGCCTGATCGTCGGACGCGTCGTTGCGGGCTCGCCCTTCGAGCGCGAACGACCGCAGCGGCATCCCGTGGATGTCGAGCGGGACGGACGACGCGATCGCGGCGACCTCAACCCCGGGCAGCGCGCGCAGTCGATCGAGCAGCCGGGCCGCAAAGCTCCGACTGTCCTGCTCTGACGGGTTGCGCCCGGAAAAATCGTAGGCGCCGAGCAGCACGCCCTCCCGGCGAAATCCGGGATCGGCCTCCCGGGTTTCGCTGAAGCTGCGGTAGAACATGCCGGCGACGAGCAGGATGAGCGACGCGAGCGCGATCTGCACGCCCATGAGCGCGTGGCGCGCGCCGCTCCGGCCCGCGCCCTTCGCACCGGAGCGCAAGGCCTGCAGCGGATCGACGCGGCCGAGCTGCACTGCTGGCGCCAGACCGAACGCGACGCCCGACAGCAGGCCGAGCAGCAGCGCGAACGCCATCGCCGTGGTGTCCACGTGCGTCACGAGCTTGATGGGCACCGATCCAATCATCGGCACCGCGCGCAGCGCCTGCGTGCCCCACATCGCGAGGACGACGCCCAGAGCGGCGCCCGCGAGCGCGAGCACGAGATTCTCGGTCAGCAGCAGGCTGACGATCCGGCGCGGGCCCGCGCCGAGCGCGATGCGCACGCCCACCTCGCGATGGCGCGTGCTGGCGCGCGCGAGCACGAGATTCGCCGTGTTGCCACAAACGGCGAGCAGCAGCGTCAGCATGATCGCCTGCAGCAGCTCGAGCGCGCCGGCGAGCATCCGCTGCGGACCACGCGGTGCCTGCCAGAACGGCAGGATTTCGCCGCGCATCGTCGCGTTCGACACGGGATACTCGCGCGCGAGCTCACGCATGGCCGCGTCCAGCTCCGCTTGCGCCTGCGTGATGTCCGCCTCCGGCCGCAGCCGGCCCATCATCGCGTAGCCGCGGTACCCGCGCTCGTCGAGCTCACGCGATCCCGTGAGTAGTACAGGCGCCATCGTCGCGGGCACGAAGAGATCGAACCTGACGGCGACGACCGTGCCCTGGAATCCCTCCGGCGTCACGCCGACCACGGTGAGCGGGCGATCGTTCACGCGCAGTGTCTGGCCGATGGCGCCCGGTTGTCCCGCGAAGCGTAATTGCCAGAAGTCGTACGAGATGACGACGACAGGCGCCGTGCCGGGCTTGCTGACTTCATCGGGCTGGAGGAACCGGCCAAGCGCAGGCTGGAGACCGAGCTCGCTGAAGTAGTTGCCCGAGACGAGCAGACCGAACTGACGCTCCGTCCGGCCGGCTTCGCCGAGGTTGAACGGCGCCATGCGGAACGCGAGCACGTCCTGGAACGCAGGAAGCTGCTGCCGCAGATCGCCAAACTCGAGCCACGACCCACCCGGGTATGTGCCCGCCTCGGCGCGCGGCTCGACGAGGTACATGCGCGAGATGTTCGCGACGCCGGGCAGCGGCTGAAACACGAACGCCTGCAGCCACGAAAAGACGGTGACGTTGACCCCAACGCCGACGCCAATCGATCCGATCACGACCAGCGCCACGATCGGCATCCGCCGGATCGCTCGGAGCGCCTGCCGAACGTCGCGCCCGAGGTGAATGGCCCAGCCCATCGGCGCCCAGCGTATGCGACGGTGCCTGAATCGTCGGTGAATACGGCGTTCAGGTGTCGTTCAGCTGGGGCTGGGCTATAAACGCTGAGATGAATTGGGGTCGGGTCTTGAATGGCGTCAGCCAGACCCGACCCCCTTCGCACGTTCGAAGCTGAACGCTGACCGATGAAGATCCTCGTCGTCGAAGACGAAGAACGGCTGTCCCGCGAGCTCCAGCGAGCGCTGGGTGAGGCGGGGTACGCCGTCGACTGCGCGGCGGACGGCGAACGGGCGGAGTTTCTGGGACAGACGGAGCGATACGACGCGGTCGTGCTCGATCTCGGCCTGCCCAGGATCGACGGGCTGACCGTGCTGAGACGATGGCGCGCGGCGGGGTTGAGCGTGCCGGTGCTCATGCTGACCGCGCGCGGCAGCTGGCACGAGAAGGTGCAGGGCATCGACAGCGGCGCCGACGACTACGTCGCGAAGCCGTTCGCCATGGAGGAGGTGCTCGCGAGGCTGCGGGCGCTGATTCGGCGCGCAGGCGGGCAAGCGAGTCCCGAGCTTCGATGCGGCGCGCTGGCGCTCGACCCGCGCGGCGCCAAGGTGACGGTCAACGGCGCGCCCGTCAAGCTGACCAGCCACGAGTTCCGCGTGTTGTCGTACCTGATGCACCATCCCGGCCGCGTGGTGTCGCAGGCGGAGCTCACCGAGCACATCTACGCCGAGAACGCCGACCGTGACTCGAACACCGTCGAAGTGTTCGTCGCGAGGCTGCGCCGCAAGCTCGGCGGATCGTTCATCCAGACGCTGCGCGGCCTCGGGTACCGCATGGAGGCGGATTCGTGAGGTCGGTGCGCTCGCGCATCATCGGAGGGTCCGTACTCTGGACCATTGGCATCGTCGTCGTGGTGATCCTGACCGGCTCGATGTTCGCGCATCGCTTTCCAACCTGGGTTTCGTTGCTCCACCGCTCGATGCTCACCGTCGTGGCGCTGATCCTGATCGCAGCCGGCCTGAACCAACTCAGGCGAGGTCTGCTGCCGCTGAACCAGCTCCGTGCGCGGCTTGTCGACGTGCGCAAGGGTACGGAGCGCCGGCTCGAAGGCGTCTACCCGACGGAGGTGCAGCCGCTCGTCGACGACCTCAACGCGCTGCTGTCCGATCGAGAACTGCGCGTCGAGAAGGCCGCGGCCAAGGCCGGCGATCTCGCGCACGGATTGAAAACGCCGCTGGCGATCCTCGCTCAGGAGGCTGAGCGCGCAGAGGCCGCGGGTCAGCACGAGCTCGCGACGGCGATCGCGCAGCAGGTTGGGCGGATGCGCCGTCAGGTCGACTATCACCTGGCGCAGGCCCGCGCGGTCGCGCTGGGGCGTGGGGGCCACGTCCGGGCGGCGGTGCAGGCGTCGGCGGAAGGGCTTGCCCGTACGCTCGAACGTCTGTACGCCGACCGGCAACGCACGATTCAACTCGAGGTCTCGCCAGAGCATCTCGTGCGCGTGGCGCGCGAAGACCTCGACGAGATGCTCGGCAACCTGATCGACAACGCGTGCAAGTGGACGCGATCGCGCGTGGTCGTCACTTCGTCCCATCACGGCGCAAGCGTCGTCATCGACGTGGACGACGACGGGCCCGGCCTCGATCCGTCGATGCGTGAGGCCGTGCTGGAGCGCGGCGTCCGTGCCGACGAAGCGGCGCCCGGATCGGGTCTCGGCCTGGCGATCGTGCGCGAGCTCGCGGGTCTCTACGGCGGATCGATCCGGCTCGACGGCTCGCCGCTGGGCGGGCTGCGGGCACGGCTGGAGCTGCCCGCGGGCTAAACTAGACAGATGGCGTCCCTGATTGAAGCGATCGCCCTCAAGCGCAAGATGTACTTCGAATTCGAGAGGGCCCCGTATCACTGCCTCGACGTCGAGATCTCGACGCCCACGGCCCGGGGCGGCCAGACGCTCGTGCGCGTCAAGATGCGCAACCTGCTCACGCGCGCGGTGTTCGACAAGACCTTCAAGGCGGGCGACAAGTTCGCCGACCCCGATCTGGTGCAGGGACCCGCGACGTTTCTCTACAGCGACGGCAGCGGCTTTCACTTCATGGATCAGGAGAGTTACGAGACGCTCACGCTGACGCCGGCCGTTATCGGCGAGGACCGGCGGCTGCTCGTGGACAACCTGCTGGTCGAGATCATGAAGTTCAACGGCAACCCGATCGGCGTGCAATTTCCGCCCCACGTCGAGCTGACGGTGACGTCGACCGAACCGGGCGTCAAGGGCGACACCGTCAGCGGCGTCACGAAGCTCGCGACGCTCGAAACCGGCCTCGAGATCCGAGTCCCTCTCTTCATCAAGGAAGGCGAGAAGATCCGCGTCCACACCGAGACGCGCGAATTCGCCGGCCGCGCGTAGCGAGACACGGGCAACGTTCCGCTCCTATTGACCGTCTATACGTCATGTGCGATTCTCGTATCGACTCTCTATAGGAGGAAGCGTGTCCGGATCCAGACAGACGGAGCTGCTCCAAGGCACGCTCGACCTGCTCATCCTCAAGGCGCTGTCGCTCGGCCCGCTTCACGGGCTCGGCGTGTCGCGGCGCGTCGAGCAGGTCACACGCGGTACCTTTCTCGTCAAGCCCGGCTCGCTGTTCCCGGCCCTGCACCGCCTGGAGGAAGAGGGCTGGGTCAGCGCCTCGTGGGGTGAGTCGGAAAATCGCCGGCGCGCGAAGTACTACACGCTGACGCGCGCGGGCCGCGCGCAGCTCGACGCCAAGACCAGGCGCTGGGAGCGGATCGCGCTCGCGATCGGGCTCGCGCTGGAGTCGCGCTGACATGGCCGGCCGGCTCGCCCGCGCTCGCGCCCTCGTCCGCAACCTGCTCGGGCGCCGCCGCGTGGACGCCGATCTCGACGACGAGGTGCAGGCGACGCTCGCGATGCTCACCGACGAGAAGATTCAGCGCGGCCTCGCGCCCGATCGCGCGCGGCGGGAGGCCCTCCTGGAGTTCGGCGGCGCGGAGCAGATCAAGGAAGAGGTGCGTGACGCCCGCGCGGGCGCGGGCCTCGAGATGCTGTGGCAGGACGTGCGGTACGGCGCGCGCGTGCTGCGTCGCTCGCCGGCCTTTACCGCGGTCGCCGTGCTCACCCTTGCGCTCGGCACCGGCGCGACGACGGCGATGTTCAGCGTCGTCAACGCGGTGTTGCTGCAGCCACTTCCGTTCCCCGACGCCGATCGGCTCATTGCCGTGCAGGAGCGGATGCCGAAGATCCAGGCCGGCAATTTTCCGGTGTCGGGCCCGGACGTGCCGGATTTCCGCCGGCTCAATCAGGCGTTCGAGGACCTCGGCGCGTACGCCGGCAAGCGGCTCGATCTCGCCGGCGGCGGCGCGCCCGAGCGCATCATCGGCGCGCGGACGTCGGCGGCGCTCTTTCGTGTCCTCGGCGTCACGCCGCTCCTCGGCCGCACGTTCGAGGATCGCGAGGACGCGGTCGGCTCGAACGTCGTGCTCCTCGGCTACGCGATCTGGCAGCGCGCGTTTGGCGGCGACGACCACATCGTCGGGCGCACGATCTCGATCAATCGCGTGCCGCACACGGTGATTGGCGTGATGCCGGCGAGCTTCGAGTTTCCGGTGCGCGGCTTGCCGTTCAGCCAGCCCGCCCAGGTGTGGGTGCCCATCGCGTTCACGAAGGACGAGCTCGAGGGCCGCGGCGACAACTTCAACTTCGGCGTGATCGCGCGGCTCAAGCCCGGCGTGTCGGCCGAGGCCGCCAACATCGACATGATGCGCACGGCGGCGCTCGTCCAGAAGCAAGGCTATCCCGCGGACGCGCAGGCCGACCGCGCGGCGCTCGAAGCCACGGCGACGCCGCTCCTCGATCTCGTCGTCGGCCCGACGCGCTCGCTGTTGTGGCTGCTGCTTGGCGCGGTCTCGCTCCTGCTGGCCATCGCGTGCGCCAACGTCGCGAACCTGCTGCTCGCGCGCGGTCCGGGCCGCCGGCGCGAAATGGCCGTGCGCGGCGCCCTCGGCGCAGGACGCCGCCGGCTCGTGAGGCAATTGCTGATCGAGAGCGGCCTGCTCGGCGTTGCCGGAGGCCTGGGCGGATTGGCGGCCGCGTACGCGGGCGTCCGCGCGATTGTCGCAAACGCGCCCCCCGTACTGCCGCGAGCGCAGGAGATCTCTGTCGACGGCCACGTGCTTGCCTTCGCGGTCGTCGTCTCGCTTGCGTGCGGTGTGATCTTCGGCATCATCCCGGCGGTGAGCGCGAGCCGTACCGGCGTGAGCGATGTGCTCAGGGAATCGACGCGCGGCGGATCGCCGGGACGCGCGGCCTCGCGGCTGCGCGATGCGTTCGTCGTCGTCGAGATCGCGCTCGCGATGCTGCTCGTCACCGGATCGGGCTTGCTGATCCGCAGCTTTGTCCGGGCGCGCGCGACCGATCCCGGCGTGCGGACCGAGGGTGTGCTCGCCAGCGGTTTGTCGCTCCCGACATCGCAGTATCCGCAGGTCTCCGACGTCACGCGGTTCTTCGACGACACGACGGCGCGGCTCGCAACGCTTCCGGGCGTCACGGCGGTGGCCACGAGCAGCGACCTGCCACTCAACAGCGGCTGGCTGCATCTCTTCACCGCCGAGGGCCACGAGGCCGAGCAGGCGCAGGGCGTGCCGCCGAACTCCCACACGCTGGTGTCCGACGGCTACTTCAGCACGCTGGGTATTCCGCTCGTGCGCGGGCGCGTGTTCACGCAGGTCGATCTCGACGGGCACGCCAACGTCGTGATGGTGAGCGAGGGCATGGCGCGTCGGTACTGGCCGGGCGAGAATCCGATCGGGCGGCGGCTGAAGTGGGGCGACGCGAGTTCGACCGCACCGTGGCTCACGATCGTCGGCATCGTCGGCGACGTCAAGCAAGGCGGCCTCGATCAGCCGACGATGGCGCACACGTACGAGCCGTTCGCGCAGGTGTGTCAGGGGCCGAGTAATCCGATCTGCGCGGGCCGTTTTTTCCTCGTGCGCACCCAGGTGCCGCCCGAATCGCTGGTGGCATCGATTCGCGAGACGGTGCGTCAGGTCGACCCGGCGCAGCCGCTCGGCCGGACGATCGCGCTCGCGGAGCTCGTCGATCAATCGCTCGCGCCGCGGAAGTTCAGCACGATGCTGCTCGGGCTCTTCGCGAGCGGCGCGCTGCTACTCGCGGCGATCGGCGTGTACGGCGTGATGGCGTATTCGGTCAGCCAGCGCACGCGGGAGATCGGCACGCGGCTCGCCCTCGGCGCCGCGTCGGCAACGGTGCTCTGGCTGATCCTGCGTCGCGGCGGACAGCTGGCGCTCGTCGGCCTCGCGATTGGGGTGGTCGCGTCGTTCGGCCTCACGCGGCTGCTCACGAGCCAGCTGTTCGACGTCGGGGCGAGCGACCCGATCACGTTTGCGTCGGGCGCCGCGGTCCTCGCGGTGGTCGCGCTTCTGGCCTGCCTGATACCGGCGCGCCGCGCGATGCGCGTCAGCCCGCTCACCGCGACCACGGCAGATTGAGACAGGCCCCAGGCCCTAGGCCCCAGGCCCTAGGCACTAGGCACCAGGGAAATGCACGCCACCAGTGACAGTGCCTCGTGCCTAATCATTCGCCTCGTGCCTCGTTGCTGTTGTGATGTGCTGTAAAGCAGTATACTTCTTCACATCATGTTCAGCCGCGAGCTCAAGAAGGGCAGCACGGAGATGCTCGTGCTGTCGCTCCTCGAAGGACGGCCGCGCCACGGCTACGAGATCGGCAAGCAGATCGAGCGCGCGTCGGGCGGCCAGCTGCGATTCCGGATCGGATCGCTCTACCCCATCCTGTGCCGCCTCGAGGACAAGAGCCTCATCACCGGGCGCTGGATGGAGCGCCCCGGCGAGCGCCGGCGGCGGTACTACAAGCTGACGCCGATGGGCCGCAAGGCGCTGGCGCGGGAGCGCCGGCTGTGGAAGCAGTTCGTCATGACCGTCAGCCACATCGTGGGTGTGCGCCATGCGTGATTGGACGAAGTACGTTCGCGACCGCCTGAGGATCCGGACGCTCCGCGAGGGCCGCGAAGTGGAGATCGCGGAGGACCTCGCGCGGCAGCTCGAGGACGCGTATCGCGAGGCGCGGCAGAGCGGCGCGACGGACACCGAGGCGCTCGCGCGCGCCGAGCAGCACGTCACCGATTGGGACGCGCTCAGCCGGCAGCTGGCGCGATCGCGGCGCGAGCGTGTCGCGCCCGTCGACCGGTGGGCGCGCGAGGCGGACGACCGCGCGGTCGAAACGCGCCAGCGCCTGACGCTCGGCGCCGAGCTTCGCCAGGATCTGCTCTACGGCGCGCGTGCGCTGGCCCGTCACAAGAGCCTGGCCGCGGTCGCCATCATCTCGCTCGCGCTCGGGATCGGGGCCAACACCGCGCTCTTCAGCGTAATGCACGCGCTGCTCTTCCGGCCGCTGCCGGTGCGCGCGGCCGCCGAGCTCGTCGCGATCTCCGACCCATCCACCGACGGCGTCATGACGGGCGTCGAAAACGGCGAACGGACGCTCTTCAGCTACCACGAGTTCGAGGGCCTCCGCGATCGCAATCAATCCCTGACGGGTCTCTTCGCGTTCAGCAGCAGCGTGCTCATGATGCCCGTCGCCACGGACGCGGCCGCCGAGAGCCGCCGCGCGGACGTGGTCCTCGCGAGCGGCGAGTACTTTCCCACGCTCGGTGTTGACGCCGCGCTCGGCCGCGTGTTCGGCCCCGACGTCGATCGCGCGCGGCTCGCGTCGCCGCACGCCGTCGTCAGCCACGCGTTCTGGCGCGACCGGCTGCAGCAGGATCCGAACGTCATCGGGCGCACGATCCGGATTCGGCAGGCGCCGTTCACGATCATCGGCGTGCTCCCCGCCTCCTTTACCGGCATCGTCGTCGGCGAGGCGCCGGAGATCTTCGTGCCGCTCACGATGCAGCAGGCCGTGCTTCCGGGAGAGGACTGGCTCACGCAGACACCGGGCACGGTGCGCCGCGTGATGTTCCTGCACGTCGCCGGGCGGCTGCCGACGAACGCGAACCTCACGCAAGCGACCTCAGCGCTCGATCTCACGTTTCATCAGAATCTCGAAGCCGAAGGCGAAACGATCGCCGACGCCGAACGGCGCAAGAACCTGCTCGACGCGCATCTCGGCCTTCATCGCATCGAGCACGGGATGTCGTCGCTCCGCAGCGAGTACGCGCAGCCGCTGACCGTCCTGATGGCGCTCGTCGGGTTGCTGCTACTCCTTGCGTGCGCCAACGTCGCCAATTTGCTGCTTGCGCGCGCGACCGGACGCGAGCGTGAGCTCGCAGTGCGGGTCGCGCTCGGCGCGGGCCGGCGCCGCCTCGTCCGTCAGCTGCTCACCGAGAGCCTGCTGCTCGCGACGATCGGCGCAGTGGTCGGGCTGGCGGTGGCGGTTCTCGGCAGCCGCGCGCTCCTGCAACTCGTCTCGGGCACCTCGACGCCTGTGCCGCTCGACGCCCGGCTCGACGCGCCCGTGCTCGCGTTCACGGCCGGCGTCACGCTCGTGACGGGCCTCCTCTTTGGACTCGCGCCGGCGATCCGTGCCACACGTCCAGATCTCAACGTCGTGCTGCGCGGCACGGCGCACAACATCTCCGGCGGCAGCCGGCCGGGCCGCTGGCCGCTCGCGCGGATTCTCGTTGGCGCGCAGGTCGCGCTGTCGCTGATCCTGCTCGTCACGGCCGGGCTCTTCGTGCGCAGCCTGCAGAATCTCTCGGCTGTGCCGCTCGGCTATGATGCGGCGCCGCTCGTGATGTTCCGTCTTGCGCCGTCGGCGAGCGGCTATCCTCAGGCGGCCATTCGGCCGCTGTTCGAAGATCTCCTGATCAAGATGGCTGCGCTGCCCGGCGTGCGCCGTGTCTCGTTGTCCGCGCATGGGTTGTTCTACGGCGGCGATTCGGGAGACGAGGTCACGTTCGTCGGCTACACGCCGCCACCGGGCCTCGACATGGGCGTGCGCCTGGATTTCATCGGGCCGCGCTACTTCGAGACGATCGGCGTGCCGGTGCGCGTGGGCCACGACGTCCAGCCGCAGGACGGGCCGCACGTCGCGTGGATGAACGAGTCGATGTCCCGCTACTTCTTCAAGGGCGAGAGTCCGATCGGCCGCAAGGTGATCGTGCACTACTCGTTTGGCGACGACACGTACGAGATCGCCGGCGTCGTCGCCGACGCGCGCCCGAACTCGCTGCGCGGCGAAATCTATCGCCGTCTCTACGTGCCGTACTTTGGCGCCGCCACCAAGCCGACCGAGGCGGTCTTCGAAGTCCGCACCGCGGGCGAGGCGGCCGCCGTCGTGCCGGCGCTGCGGCGTCTGGTGCAAACCACCGACTCGACGCTCGACCCGCCGGTGTTCCGCAGCGTCGGCGAGCTGCTCGATCAGCGGCTCGTGCGCGATCGGCTGACGGCGCGGCTCTCGACGCTCTTCGGCGCGATGGCGCTGTTGCTCGCGTCGATCGGTCTCTACGGCGTCCTGTCCTACAGCGTCGCCCGCCGCGTCAGCGAGATCGGCGTGCGCATGGCGTTCGGCGCGGGCCGTGGCACGATCCTCGGCCTCGTCCTGCGCGAAGCGATGGCGATGACGATCGCCGGCGCCGTGATTGGGGTGGCCGGCGCGCTCGCCTCCGCGCGCTTGCTGGGCTCGCTGCTCTACGGCCTCACCGCGCGCGATCCGATCACGCTGGCGGTCGCTACGGTCGTCCTCTTTGCCGTCGCGACGCTCGCGGCCGTCGCTCCGGCGTGGCGAGCCAGCCGGATGGATCCGCTCATCGCCCTGCGGAGCGAATAGATCATCGACAATCGACAATCGGGGATCTGGCAATCGAAGAGCATCGAGAGTCGATGAACGACATCGATCAATCGATCGTCAAACAGCACCGCCTATCGAACATCGGCGTCCACCAGTCGCGTTCAAGCGACAGTCGATGTTCGTTGCACCGCGATTGCCGACTCGCCGATATCGTTTGTCGATGATCGATGCTCTTCGATCGCCAGATTCCAGATCGTCAATTGTCGATGTCTACTGGCTCCGTAGGGCGTCAGTCGGATTGACGCCAAGCGAACCGGCGCCAGC
>Ga0163163_10000224_pt1 | contig 58364 bp, 59 predicted proteins | sample S65metaG_FD_119766 | JGI IMG/M metagenome (GOLD analysis project Ga0163163, IMG submission 119766) | Switchgrass rhizosphere microbial communities from Kellogg Biological Station, Michigan, USA - S6-5 metaG | ecosystem: Host-associated > Plants > Roots > Rhizosphere > Soil | place: USA...
GCTGTCGAAAGCCGGTCTACCGATCTGGGGCCGCGAGCGTCCGGCGACCGTTGTGATGTTCGGCGCCGAAGAGGCAGGTTCCTGGCGCTGGCTTGCGGTCGATACGCCGGCGCGCGAGCGCGATGCGATCGAAAAGGTCGCGCGCGAGCGGGGCCTGCCACTCAAATGGCCGGTGATGGACGCACAAGAACGCACCGAAGCGAGCGCCGATGCGCCGGACCTGATGCAGGTTGCGGCTCGCTATCAAGCGAACGCCGTGCTCGTCGGCCGCGCGCGTGGCGGTGTCGTCCAATGGACGTTGCAGTCCGACGAGGGCGCGGCACAAGCCAGCGGTGGCTTGGAGGACGGCGTCAATCTCGCGGCCGATACGTTCGCCCGGGTGTTTGCGGCTTCCGGCTCTTCGCTCGGCAGCGTCATCGTGGAGGTGGCGGGTATTTCCGATCTCAACGCTTACGCCGCGACGCTGAACTATCTGGAAGCCATGACGCTCGTGCGGGGCGTCGCGCTCGAACAGGTCGCGGGTGAAAAGATGCGGTTCCGGCTCGCGGTGCGCGGCGACGCCGCCACCTTGCGTCGGGCAATCGCGCTCGATCGTCGACTGGTGCCGACGGACGCGGCAGACGGCGCGGCGGCGGATCGGCTCGCGTTCCGTTATCAGCCCTGATCGACGATGCGGCACATCCCCAATGCGCTTTGCTTCCTGCGCATGCTGCTGGTCGTGCCGGTGGCCTGGCTGCTCGTAACCGACAACTACCGCCTCACGCTCGCGATGTTTTTCTTTGCCGCTGCAACCGATGGCCTGGACGGCTTCCTGGCGAAGCGCTGCGGCTGGACCTCGGAGCTCGGCAAGATCATCGACCCGCTCGCCGACAAGATCCTGCTCGTGGGCGTGTTCATCACGCTGGCTGCGCTCGGTGTCGTGCCCGTGTGGCTGGCGGCGACTGCGGTCGCGCGCGACGTGATCATCACCGCGGGCGCGATCACATATAAATATCTCTTCAGCTACGGCGAGCTGCAGGGACGGCCGACGGCGGTCAGCAAGCTGAATACCTTGTGCCAGATCATCTATCTCCTGCTCGTCGTCGCTGCGCGTGCTTACGACTTTACGCCGAAGGTCGCGATCACCGTGCTCGGTGCGCTCGTCTTCGTCACCACGGTCGTGAGCGGCCTGGACTACGTCATCTCTTACTCGCGCAAGGCAGTCGAGGTCAGCCGCCGTCAGCGCGGCCTTGCGTAGATGGATGCGAAGCAGCTCCCGCTCGGGATCCGGCTGCGCGACACGTCGGTCTTCGCGAGCTACTTTCCTGGCAGAAATCGATCGGTCGTCGAGGCTCTCGCTGCTCTGAGCGCGCGCCGCGCGGCCGCGAACGACGGACCTACTTGCGTGTGGGTTCACGGCCCTGCCTGCGTCGGCAAGACACACATGCTGCAGGCAATGTGTGCCAGCGCCCACGCTAATGGTCAGGCGGCGGCGTATTTACCGCTGCGCGAAGTAGCGCAGCTCGGCGGCGAAATTCTCTCCGGCTACGGCCAGTTCTCACTCGTGTGTCTCGACGACGCGGAAGCCGTGGCCGGCAACGCAAGTTGGGAGCGCGCGTTGTTTCGTCTGCATCAGGAGCTGGACGAACAGGGCGGACGCCTCGTGTTGTCGGGCGCGGCGCCTCCGGCAGCATTGCCGTTCAAGTTGGCCGACCTTGCCTCGCGGTTGAACGGCGGCGTCGTGCTGACGTTGCAAACGCTCGACGAGCAGGAACAACTCGCGGCCCTGCAGTTGCGCGCGCAACTGCGCGGCTGTGAGCTGCCGGAAGAAACCGGTCAGTTCCTGTTGCGCCGACTGCCGCGAAACATGACGGCGCTCTGCAATTTCCTCGACCAGCTCGATGAGGCATCGCTCGTCGCGCAGCGTCGGCTCACTGTGCCATTCGTGAAGGCAGTGATGAAGAGCGCGTAACGCGCAGGTACGCGACGAGCACCGCGAACGCGGCAATCACGACCAACAAGACCAACGCTGCCCAACTGCGCATTGCCGGATTCGCCACGACCTCGGTGAGTCCGAGCACGAGCGATGGCGCCAGAGCCAGCGTCATCCACGCATACGCGCGCCGATGTCCGGCGTAGAGAAACGGAATCCCAATCAGGATCGGCAAGGCGAGCGCCCCGCCCGCCATGACGCGCGCGGTCGACGGTGCGATCACGACCCAGCGCACGACGAGCGCGAACAAGAGTCCGACGACAACGCACGCCGCGAGTCGCAGTCTGGATTCCAGCACGATCAAGGGCGCAGCTTGACGGCGAGCTCGGCAACGCGCCGGCCGAGATGGACTGCCAGCGTTCGCTCTTCTTCGGTCAGACGCGGCTGCGTGTCGTCGCCGGCGAAGTGACTGGCGCCGTAGGGCGAGCCGCCCGCGCGCGTCTTCGACAGCGCAACATCTGTGTAAGGCAATCCGACTATGTACATGCCGTGATGCAGGAGCGGCAGCATCATCGACAGCAGCGTCGTCTCCTGGCCGCCGTGCAAGGTCTGAGTCGACGTGAACACGGCGGCCGGCTTGCCCGCGAGCGCGCCGCTGACCCAGAGCGCGCTGGTGCCGTCCAGGAAGAACTTCAGGGGCGCCGCCATGTTGCCGAAGCGGGTTGGGCTGCCCATCACCAGGCCGTCGCATTCGCGCAGATCGTCGTGCGTCGCGTACGGCGGGCCCTCGGCTGGCACCGCCGGCTGCACAGCCTCGACCACGCTCGCGACCGCAGGCACCGTGCGCAAACGGGCACGCGCACCGCTCACCGATTCGACTCCGCGACAGACTTGTCGAGCGAGCTCGGCGGTAGCGCCTTTGCGCGAATAAAACAGCACCAAAATTTCGGCCACGCGTGAAAATCCTGGCAAGCCACACGACGCCCACGCGCACGGCGCTGCTCTTGTGGGAGTAATGCAACGCAACAGCTCTGCGCGAGCCGCACGCATTGTATTCAGCCCAGTCTTGACGGTGTAGGCTTTCGGTTGCTACGGTCGATTGAAAAATCCACCATGGCCTACATCGCTCGCATCCGTGGAATTCTCGTGGTCGCGGCCCTCGCGCTCGCCGCGTGCGCCGGCGCGCCCGTTCAGGAGATGAGCAACGCCCGTCAGGCCATCCGCGCTGCGCGCGATGCCGGTGCCGACAAGGCAGCTCCGCAGAAGCTGAACGAAGCCGAAGTTCTGTTGAATCGCGCCGAGGACAGCCTGGAACGGCGTGCTTATCGCGAGGCCCGGCGCAATGCCATCGCGGCTCGCGACAAAGCCGCGGAAGCGCTCGGCGCCGCCCAACCCGGCAGCAACACCGGCTGAATCTCCTTGTCAGCGATCATCGCACGGCGCTGTTTCGTAGCCGGGCGCGTGCAAGGCGTTTTCTATCGCGCCTCGACACGGCAGCGTGCGCAGGAGCTCGGCTGTCGCGGCTACGCGCACAACCTTCCTGACGGCCGCGTCGAAGTGCTGGCTGTTGGCGAGCCCGCTGCGGTTCACGCTCTGGTCGAATGGCTCCGACAAGGCCCTCCGGCCGCGCACGTGACCGAGGTGAAGTGCGCCGAAGTGGCGCTCGCCGAGCTCGGCGAGCTGCCGAGCAGCTTCGGCACCCGCTAGCCAACTACTGGTAGTGCCAGCGCCGGGAGAGGCGGTCGAGCACGAGGTCGGCGTAATTCCTGCGCCCGACGCTGCCGTTATAGCGCGCGAGCGCGCGCGTGTAGTCGCCGCGCTCGCGATCCAGGTAGAACTTCAGGATCGTGCAACCCATGCGCAGGTTCTGCGGGATACGCACCAGCTCCTGGTTGGTCATGCCGAGCTGGCGCGGCCAGAACGGCATCACCTGCATCAGCCCGACCGCGCCGGCGCTGGACACCGCCCAGCGATCGAAGCGGCTCTCGACGTCGATCACCGCCATGACGAGCCCCGGCGGTAATTGCAGCCGGCGCGCCTCGCAGTGCACGTGGTGCAGGATTTCCTGGCGCTCCTTGGGATCTTTCAGCAGCGGCTTCAGTTTCGGCTCCATCGCCGCGAACCAGACCTGCTCGTCGAACTTGTCCTCGAAACAGGCACCCGCTGCCAGCGCCTGTTCGAGCAGCGCGCCGAGCTGCGGATCCTGCTGGCGGTCCGCGAAAACCGGCCCGCTCGCGATCAGCGAGAGCAGGAACAATGCTGCTCGGGGGGCTTTCAACGTGCTGCGAACCCGATCTGCCGCGTCTGTTGTGCGTGCTGCGCGTCGCACAATATCATGTGCCCCCCTCATCGCACGCTAACCATGAGCGCCGAGCACTACGAAACCGGCGATGTGCCGCCCGCGAAGAATCCGGCTCGCGGCGTGTACTGGCTCCCGAACGTGTTCACCACGGGCACGCTGTTCGGCGGCTTTTACGCGATCGTCGCCGCCATCAACGGCGACTTCTCGCGCGCCGGCATCGCGATCTTCGTCGCGATGCTGTTCGATGGCCTGGACGGGCGCGTCGCGCGCTGGACCAACACGCAGAGCGACTTCGGCAAGGAATACGACAGCCTGTGCGACATGGTCGCGTTCGGCGTCGCGCCGGCGATCGTGACCTACCAATGGGGCATCGAGCGCATTGCCGACTACGGGAAGTTCTGGGGAAGGTTCGGCTGGCTTGCAGCGTTCTTCTACGCGGTCGCGGCTGCGCTGCGCTTGGCCCGTTTCAATGCTCGCGCGGCAACTGCCGACAAGCGCTACTTCGAGGGTCTGCCGAGCCCATCGGCCGCCGCGACAGTGGCGAGCTTCGTCTGGCTTGCGAGCGAGCTCGATCTTGGCGTCGAACGCACCACCGGCGGGCTGGCGGCACTGGTGCTGGCGTTCAGCATCACGATCTGCATCGGCGCGCTGATGGTCAGTCGCTTCTCGTACTGGAGCGGCAAAGAGCTGAACGTACGCGGGCGGATTCCTTGGGTGTACGCGCTGCTGATCCCGCTGCTCTACATCATGGTGTCGCTCGCGCCGGCATCGCTGTTCGCGCTGTTCGGCACCTATGCATTGTCGGCGCCGTTGTTCTGGCTGTGGCGCAAGGTGTTCAAGAAGAAGCGGGTGGCGGAAAGCGGATAGCGCATGGCGGGGGCAATGGATTCACGTCGCGTGGCGTACCTGAAGGCGCTCGACATCGATGTCTGGGAGCGGCGTGATCATGCGCCCGCTGCCGACGTCGCAGTCGCGGCGCCCGTCGCCGACAGCGGCTCGCAGCCGGGCTGGGCCGAGCTCGAGCGTGCGGTGAAGACTTGCACGCTGTGCCCGCTGCACAAGACGCGTACGCAAGGCGTGTTCGGCGTCGGCAACCGTGCAGCGCAATGGATGGTGATCGGCGAGGCGCCGGGGGCTGACGAGGATCGCCAGGGCGAGCCGTTCGTTGGCCGCGCGGGCCAGCTCCTCAATTCGATGCTCAAGGCAATCGGCCTGCCGCGCGAGCACGTGTTCATCGCGAACATCCTCAAGTCGCGCCCGCCGAACAACCGCGATCCCAAGCCGGAGGAAGTGCAGGCCTGCATTCCCTACCTGTTCCGCCAGATCGAGCTGGTCAACCCGAAGCTGATCCTGTGCGTCGGGCGGATCGCCGCACAAACCCTGCTGGAGACCGACACGCCCATCGGTAAACTGCGTGGGCAGTTGCATCGCATCGCCGGGAACCGTCCGATGGTCGTCACCTATCATCCCGCTTATCTCCTGCGCAGCCCCGGCGAGAAGCGCAAGTCGTGGGCGGATCTGCTGCTTGCGCTGCGCACGTTCGAGCAAGCGACCGGAGCGGCGACGTGAGCGCCGAGATCGATCGCTCCCGGCTGTTCGAGGCCGTGCGGTTTCGACCGATGGCGCTCACCGACGTGCCGGCAGTGGTCGCGGTGGAGCGCGCCTCGTACGTGTTCCCCTGGAGCGAGGGCGTGTTCCGCGACTGCATCCGCGTCGGTTATCTCTGTCGCGTGGTCGAATTCGCCGGCGAGGTCGCGGGCTACGGCATCATGTCGTACGGCGCGGGCGAAGCGCACATTCTCAACATCTGCATCCGCAGCGATCTGCGCAGCGCCGGCGTCGGTCGTCGCCTGATGGATTTTCTGCTCGAGCGCGCGCGTGCGGCGGACATGCGCGACGTTTTCCTCGAAGTGCGTCCGTCGAATCCCACCGCGATTCGCCTCTACGAAGCGCTCGGCTTCGCGCGCGTCGGCGTGCGCAAAGCTTATTACCAGGCCAGCGGCGGCCGCGAAGATGCCTGGGTGTATCGCCTCGCGCTCAGCGCGGCGCCGTAGGAGGACTCCTGCCAGTGTCGAGTGTTCCGCCCAATGACAAGCTGGGCGCTGAAATCCAGCGCCGCCGTACTTTCGCGATCATTTCCCATCCGGACGCCGGCAAGACCACGCTGACGGAAAAGCTGCTGCTGTTCGGCGGCGCGATTCAGCTCGCCGGCACAGTGAAGGGCCGCAAGGCGGCGCGCCACGCCACTTCCGACTGGATGGCGCTCGAACAGCAGCGCGGTATCTCTGTGACTTCGTCGGTGATGCAGTTCCCGTACGAGGGCCGCATGGTCAACCTGCTCGACACGCCCGGACACGAAGATTTCTCCGAAGACACGTATCGCACGCTGACCGCGGTCGATTCCGCGCTGATGGTCATCGACTGCGCCAAGGGCGTCGAGGAGCGCACGATCAAGCTGATGGAAGTCTGCCGGCTGCGCGACACGCCGATCATGACTTTCATCAACAAGCTCGATCGCGAAGGCCGCGAGCCGATGGAGCTGCTGGACGAGATCGAGCGCGTGCTCAAGATCGCGTGCGCCCCGGTGACGTGGCCGATCGGCATGGGCCGCGACCTGCGCGGCATCTATCACCTGCTCGAAGATCGCATCTACATCTACCAGGCGGCGGAGAAGGGTCGCGCCGGTACGCATGCGACGATCGACGGGCTGGCGAGCGCAGCGGCCGAAGAATTGCTCGGCGATCGTGCGCGGGCGTTCCGCGACGAGGTCGAGCTGGTGCGCGGCGCCGCGCCGCAGTTCGCGACCGACGCGTACCTCGCAGGCCGGCAGACGCCGGTCTTCTTCGGTTCGGCGATCAACAATTTCGGCGTGACCGAGCTGCTGTCGGCATTCGTGCGGCACGCGCCGGGGCCGCTGGCGCGCGAGACCACCGTGCGCTTCGTCGAGCCGCTGGAGGAGAAGCTCACCGGCTTCGTGTTCAAGATCCAGGCGAACATGGATCCTGGGCATCGCGATCGCATCGCCTTCATGCGCATCTGCTCCGGTCGCTACGCGAAAGGCATGCGGCTGTTCCACGTGCGGCTCGGCAAGGAGATGCGAATCAATGACGCCTTGACCTTCTTGGCCGCCGATCGTCAGCACACCGACGAAGCCTTCGCGGGCGACATCCTCGGCTTGCACAATCACGGCACGATCAACATCGGCGATACGTTCACTGAAGGCGAGCCGCTGATGTTCACCGGCATCCCGAACTTCGCGCCGGAGATGTTCCGCCGCGTCGTGTTGCGCGATCCGCTGCGCATGAAGGCTCTGCAGAAGGGTCTCGACCAGCTGTGCGAGGAAGGCGCGACGCAGGTGTTTCGGCCGCTGCGTAACAACGACCTGATCCTCGGCGCGGTCGGCCAGCTGCAGTTCGACGTCGTCGCCTTCCGTTTGCAGGACGAGTACGGGGTGCAGGCTACCTTCGACAACATCAACGTGTTCACGGCGCGCTGGATCTATGGGAAGGACGCCAAGAAGCTCGAGGAGTTTCGCGCCAAGGGCTACGACAATCTCGCGCTCGATCACTCGGGTGCCCTGGTGTATCTCGCGCCGACGCGCGTCAATCTGCAGCTCACGCTCGAGCGCTGGCCGGACATCGAGTTCCGCGAGACGCGCGAGCATCTGGCTGCCGCCGCATGAGCACCTCGGCGGTAGTCGGCAATGCAGTACCGCGTCGCGTTGCGTTGAACGCGCTCATTGCGCTCTCGCTCCTCAATCTCCTCAACTATCTCGATCGCAATCTCGTCTCCGCGCTGGTCGAGCCGCTGCGGCACGAGTTCGGCGTCAGCGACTTGCGGATCGGCTTGCTCGGGACGGTCTTCCTGATCGTCTATACGATCGCAGCGCCGCTGTTCGGCTCGCTCGGCGATCGCGGCATTCGCACGCGAGTGCTCGCGGCCGGTGCGGTGTTGTGGAGCATCGCGACCTCGCTGTCCGGCTTTGCCCAGAATTTCGTGTCGCTGCTGTTCGCGCGCGGTGTGATCGGCGTCGGCGAAGCGGCGTACGTCACGGTATCGGCGAGCCTGCTCGCCGACTATTTCCCGCGCGATCGCCGCGCTCGCGCCTTCGCCGTGTTCTATCTCGCGATTCCGGTTGGCTCCGCGCTCGGCTTCATCGTCGGCGGCCTGATGGAGAAGCACTTCGGCTGGCGCTCGGCATTCTTCATCGCCGGTATTCCCGGCCTGCTGCTCGCGTTGTGGGTGCTGATGCTCAGAGAGCCGCAACGCGGTATTCAGGACCGCGATCAGCCGCTGCCGGCGGCGGCGTCCGACGAGGACATCTTTACGCGCGGCAAACGCTTTTTCCGGATCCGTCCGTACCGACTCGCAGTCGCCGGCTATACCGCTTACACGTTTGCCGTTGGCGGCCTCACGCTGTGGATGCCGGCATTTCTGGAGCGGATGCGCGGACTGGCGCGCGCCGACGCGACGATCGGTTTCGGTGCGGTCACCGTGGTCACGGGCCTGGTCGGAACGTTTGTCGGAGGCTGGCTCGCTGATCGCTTGTTGAAGCGCTACGGTCAGAATGCGTACTGCTGGGTGTCGGCAGTATCCGTGGCCGCAGCGATCCCGTTCGCCGTCGTCGCGCTGACGGTGCCGTCACCGACGATCTATTTCCCGGCGCTCGCGCTCGCGCAGTTCCTGCTCTTCGTCTCGACGAGCCCGATCAACACTGCGATCGTGTCGTTCGTCGCGCCGCAGGACCGCGCCTCGGCCATGGCGGTCAGCGTCTTCATGATTCACGCGCTGGGCGACGTGATTTCACCGCCGCTCATCGGTCTCGTCTCGGATCACAGCTCGCTCGCGCACGGCGTGCTGCTCGTACCGATCGCGCTCGTCGCGTGCGCCTTCTTCTGGTGGCGTTCGGCGAACGTGCAGCCCGCACACGAACCCGCCTAGGACCCGCGACCGAAGTAGCGGTCGTTACCAGCGCGCTGGATCGACTCGGTAGTAGCGGCGCAGTTGCTCGTACAGGCCCGCGTGTTGCAGCTCCAGCTCACGCGGCTTTTCGAAGAACGCTTCCGTGACGACCGCGAAGAACTCCGCCGGCGCGCTCGCTGCGTAAGGATCCAGAAACGTTGGTTGTCCCGCGCCGAGCATGGCGCGCAGCCGGTCGTATTCCTCCCAGAAGACTCTCGACCATTCGCGATACGCGCGCGGGCTGCCGAGACCCGGTGCGCCGTCCATCGTCTCGTCCTCCATGTCGAGGTAGTGCGCGAACTCGTGCAGCACGACGTTGTGACCGGTCGTGAGGCCGTCTTCGATGTCTTGCCACGACACGATGATCCGGCGCGAGTCCCACGCCTGGCCGGACAACACGCGCTGTCCTTCCGTCACCATGTGCCCGTCGCGCAGCGTGTGCGGCACGATGAACGGCGTCGGATACACCAGGATCGAAAACAGATCGTCGTAGAAGTGCGAGCGCGGGACATCGGGCCGGTTGACGACGAGCAGACAGGCGTAGGCGGCGATCACCACGCGCATCTCTTCCGTGACCGTCAGCCCATTGCAGCCGACGAACGCCTTTTCGCCGACAAAGATCCGGATCAGCTCGTGCAGGCGCGGGCGCAGCTCGGGCGGCACGCGGGCGTAGATCGACGTGCGGGCGCGCAGCCAGTCCTGCCATTGCTCCGGAAACGTCTGGCGGGCCAGCAGCCGGCGCCGGCGGCGACGCCACCAGGCCTCGCCGGCGATGAACCACGCGGCGACACCTACGGCGATCGCGACCAGGAAGAAGAGCAGCAGCACGCGAGGTTCTTCGTTATCGGCCAGTCCAGCGAGCCCAATGCGGGCGCCGCGTCAGACTTTCAACTGGTTTACCAGGAATTTCAGCCGGCTCAGCTCCGACCGGTTGAGCTGCGGCCCCCACGAACGCGGACCGTAGCGCAAGGCGACATAAAGATTGCGAGCTTCCCCGAGCTGCTGCGCGAGCTCCGGCCGGAGCTGCGACACGCGCGCGACGTAGTCGGTCGGCCCTTCGTGCGCCGCGCGCGGTAAGCCATGACGCGCGAGCTTGCGGCACAGCTGATCGTAGATCTGTGCGAGCGGATCGCGTGCGCGCGGACGGAAGCGCCACGCCAGGTATGCCGACATGAGCCCGAAGAATGCGACCAGCGTCAGCACCAGCGCGATCCCCAGCTCGCGCCAGTCGCCGTCACCGATGTTCATGCGCTCGAGCAGCCACTGCTGTTGCGATTCGCCGAAATCGACGACCTGGTTGTTCCAGAACGTGTTCGCTGCATCCCACGTGAGGCGCAGGCGCGAGAGCCACGCGTTGTGGCGCATGAAACCGCCCAACGATTCGCCTCCGTCGCTCAGCACGGCTTCGAGCCCGCGCTCGATGCGATCCGGTGCGACGGCGGCGGTCGGGTCGACGCGCACCCAGCCGCGGCCCTCGAGCCACACCTCCGACCACGCGTGTGCTTCCGACTGACGGATCAGCACATAGCCGTTGAGCGGATTGAATTCACCGCCCTGATAGCCGGTGACCACGCGTGCGGGAATGCCGGCGGCACGCGCCAGCATCGTGAACGCCGAGGCGAAGTGCTCGCAGAATCCGCGGCGCGTGTTGAACAGGAAATCGTCGACCGAGTCGAGCCCGAGTCGGGGCGGCTCGAGCGTGTAGAAGAATTGCTCGTTGCGAAACTTGTCGAGCACCGCGGCGATGAAAGCCTCGTCGCTGCCCGCACGCTCGCGCATCTCGCGGGCGAGGGCGGTCGAGCGCGGGTTGCGATCGTCGGGCAGGCGCAGATCGGCATTGCGCATGGCTTGCGGCAAAGTTCCGATCACTGCGTAGCTCGTCGCCGACTCGAGGCGGAAGGAGCTCAGCGTGGCGATTGGCGCATCCGACCATAGCTGCAAGTCGGCAGCGCGGTTCACGCGCCGGTCCGGCCAGCGGGTCGGGGCGTCGAGTGCGAAGACCCAGCGTCGCTGGTGCGGCTCCAGCATCACCTCGTATCGATACGTGCCGCCGACGGCCGTGACCTCCTGCGGCACGAAGCCGTAACGCCGCTGGCGCCAGGTGCGGCCGTCGAAGTCGTGCATCACGGGTCCGCGCCAATACAGCTCGCGCGCGGGCGGCAACGAGCCAGCGAATTTCGCGCGGAACGCCAGCGCGCCGGATACGCTGAGGTCGGAAACGTCGCCGGGCGTCATCTCGTCCGAGAGGCCGGTCGTTGCCGCGCCGCGGACCGGCACGACCGCCCAGAACTGACCTGGCAGGCGTGGGAATAGCAGGAACAACAGGATCGCAAGCGGCAGCGATTGCAGGAACATCTTGCCGGTGATGCCGACCGCTTCGCGCACCGACATCGACGTCGTCGTCTGATGGATGCGCATGAGCGTGACGGTCAACAGCCACGCAGTCACGAGCATGTATGGCAGCTGCAGCATGCTCTGGTTGTAGAGGAATGCCGCGAACAGCGCGAAGTAGGACAGAAAGACGATCACGGTGAGATCGCGCACGGTGCGCGTCTCCAGCAGTTTCATGCCTGCCATCAAGACAAGCAGCGCGGTGCCTGCGTCGATGCCGTTGATGGTCCTGTAATCGAGCAGAACGGCGAGAAGTGCCACGAACGCGAGCACGCCGCGCAGCCATTTTGGCGGCAGTTGCCACTGCTTGACCTCGATCGCGAGTCGCAGTGCCGCCGCGCCGGCGGCGAGCAGCAGGATCCAGGCCTTGATGTGCGAAGCGTGCGGCAACACCGAGAGCGTGAGTGCCGCGATCACCCACACGAGCCGTTGCAGCGTCGGCGGCCAGCTGGCCGCTGCCGTCACCGCCCAGCGCAGTGTTCTTGCCTCAGCCACTGCTCGCCCGCTCGTCGAACAATGCCAACGCCGTCAGACAATGCTGTCGATGCCCAGGGCCGACGTTCGGCGCGATCTCCACTCCAGGCAATCGCAAACCGAATGCACGACCGGCCGCGTACGCGTCCTCGACCCAGCGACAGAGCTGCGACAGGCGTGCTTCCGTGCCGAGGCCGTCGAGCGCATCCCAGTCGAAAGAATGCGAAGTCACTGCCGTGCCTGCGTAGAGCTTCACGTGCAGACCTTGCTCGCGGGCATACGCCTTCCACGCAATCCGTCGTGGCGAATCGCCGGGATGAAACGCCCGCAGGCCCGCAAAGTCCTCGTCGCCGCGCGTCGTCTCCTGGGCGCCGCCGGTGTCGGTTTCGAGCGGCGGCGGCGGCAGGCCGCGCGGACTCGGCTTCGGATAGACGACGCAGCGGATCTCCATGTTCAGATACGCCCACGCGCGAAACATGCCGAACGGATGTCGCGTCGTGATCTCGAACGAGTCGAGCGGCAACAGGCCGCGTTGCGGCGCTGGTACGTCGAGGTCCAGCACGACGCGCCCGCCCGGCTCGATACGCACCGGCGTGGCGATGCCGTACTCGTTGGCGATCGTCAGCTCATGGCGTGCCACCTTGGCATCGTTCTCGAGCGCGAGGCGGAAGCGCGCCGTCTGTCCCGCGAACACCGGCTCGCTGGCCGCCGAGCGGATGTGCACGCCGGCTAGATTGCGATGGCAGTAGTGCATCGCTGTGAGCGCCAGCGCACCGAGCATGAACGTGAGGCCGAGCGCGAGATTGTTCGCGTAGTTCATCGCGCCGAGGAACATCGCGAACAGCATCAGCGAGAAGGCGATGCCGAGCGAGCTCGGCACGATATAGATGCGGCGGCCGGAGAGGATCAGCGGATCGGAATCGATGCCGTGCCGCTTGCGCGCCCATTTGCGGGTGCGCGTGCGCAGGGCGGCGAGGGCGCGCGCGAGCATTTCAGGGAACCGCGACGGCCCTCAGCACGAGATCGCCGATCTCGTTCGGCTTCGCGTCGTCGTTGCGCGGCTTGAGGCGATGACCGACGACGGCGCCGAGCACGGCCTGCACGTCCTCGGGCGTCACGCCCGGATGCGAATGGATCAGGGCCCACGCCTGTGCGGCACGCAGCAACGCGATCGACGCGCGCGGCGACAAGCCCGCCTCGAATTGCGGCGATTCGCGCGTGAACCGCACGATGGCCTGGACGTAATCGAGCAGCGCGTCGGAAGCGTGGACTCGCGGCACCATCATCTGCATCAGCAGCAGCTGCTGCGGCGACAGCGTCGGCGCGAGCGTCGCGAGCAGGTCGCGGCGATCCTGGCCGAGCAGGAGCTGACGCTCCAGCGTCGCGTCGGGATAGCCGAGCTGGATGCGCATGAGGAAACGATCGAGCTGCGATTCCGGCAACGGATACGTGCCGATCTGGTACACCGGATTCTGCGTGCCGATCACGAAGAACGGATTCGCCAGCGGATAAGTCTGGCCATCCGCCGTCACCTGGTGCTCTTCCATCGCTTCCAGCAGCGCGCTCTGCGCTTTCGGTGTGGCGCGATTGATCTCGTCGGCGAGCACCAGCTGCGCGAACACCGGGCCCTTGTGGAAATTGAAGGTACTGGTCTCGCGCTCGAATACCGATACGCCGATGATGTCTGCGGGCAGCAGGTCGCTGGTGAACTGGATGCGTTGGTACGACAGGCCGAGCGATTCGGCGAGCGCGTGAGCGAGCGTCGTCTTGCCGACGCCGGGAATGTCTTCGATCAGCAAATGACCGCGCGCCAGCATGCAGGAGATCGACAGCCGCAGCTGCTGCTCCTTGCCGAGGATGATGCGGTTGAGCTGCGCGATCGTCGGGCCGATCAGCTCGACCGGGTCCGCCTGCGTGATGAGAGTGGGGATGGCGGCGTCCATGGAACTACGCCCGGCGCTGCGCGACCAGTGCGCTCACCGCCTGCTCCTGCTGCTCAACCTCGGCGACCTGGCGCCGCAGGATCGCGACGCGCGTATGCACTTCAGCGACTCTTTCGGCCGGGGCCTTGCCGACGAACTCGGGGTTGCTCAACTTGCCTTCCTCTTTGCCGAGGTCCTGCTGTGTTTTCGCCTTGCGCTTCTGCAAACGCGCCAGCTCCGCGGCCGGGTCATCGATCAATCCTGCCAGCGGCGAGGAGATCGTGCGCTGCTCGATGCTCGCGGTTGCCGACGGCGGCAGATGTTCGCCGGCTGCGACGATGTGCAGCTGCCCGATTCGGCCAACTGCCTTGATCACGCCGAGGCTCGCGGTCAGAGAGTGCTGATCGTCCGCATGCGGCGACTGGTAGTGGATCACAATTTCGCGACTTTGCGGGATATCGAGCTGCCCCCGAATCTGCCGCGCACCGAGGATCGCCGCCTTGATCGCGGCGATTGCGCGCTCCGCAGCCGCGTCCTGCGGAAACTCCGTAGCCGAGGGATAGGGCTGCAGCATGATCGTCGGGGCTGATACGACTTCGGAGGGACGCGCGGCGAGCGACGCGACCGACTGCCAGATCTCTTCGGTGATGAACGGCATCATCGGGTGCAGCAGTCGCAAATACGTTTCGAGCACCTGCACGAGCGTCTGGCGCGTACCGCGCTTCTGCGCGGCGCTCGCATCTGCCGATTGCAGCGCGGGCTTGGACAATTCCAGATACCAGTCGCAGTACTCGTACCAGGCAAATTCGTACAACGCCTGCGCGGCCAGATCGAAGCGGTACTCCTCGAGCCGTGCGCGGACTTCGCCGATGGTCGCGCCGAGGCGCGAGCGGATCCAGCGATCGGCGGGTGAGTACGCGACTTCTCGGCCTTGCTGTCCGCAGTCCTGGCCCTCCGTGTTCATCAACACGTAGCGCGCCGCGTTCCACAACTTGTTGCAGAAGTTCTTGTAGCCGTCGATGCGACCGAGATCGAAACGAATGTCGCGGCCCATCGTCGCGAGCGCGCATAGCGTGAAGCGCAACGCGTCTGCTCCGTGTGCGGGAATGCCGCTCGGAAACTGTTTGCGTGTGTTCTTCTCGATCTTGGCGCGCAGATGCGTCTGCATCAGGCCGGTGGTGCGTTTGGCGACCAGCGACTCGATGTCGATGCCGTCGATGAGGTCGATCGGGTCGATGATGTTGCCCTTCGACTTCGACATCTTGTCGCCGTGCTCGTCGCGGATCAGACCGGTGATGTAGACGTCGCGGAACGGCACGTCGCCGGCGAACTTCAGCCCCATCATCATCATGCGCGCGACCCAGAAGAAGATGATGTCGAAGCCGGTCACCAGCACGCTGGTCGGATAGAACGTGTTCATCTGCGGCGTCGCTTCCGGCCAGCCGAGCGTGGAGAACGGCCACAGCGCGGAAGAGAACCACGTGTCGAGCACGTCCTCGTCACGCGTCAGTTTCTTGCCGCCCGCCTTGGCCTGCGCTTCCGCCTCCGAGCGCGCGACGTAGATGTTGCCGCTCTCGTCGTACCACGCGGGAATGCGATGACCCCACCACAACTGCCGGCTGACGCACCAGTCCTGGATCTTGTTCATCCACTGGAAGTATTCCTTCGACCAGCTCTCCGGCACGAAACGCGTGCGGCCGTCTTCGACGGCTTTGATCGCGGGCTCGGCGAGCGGCGCGATGCGCACGTACCACTGATCGGTCAGCCACGGCTCGAGCACGGCGCCGCTGCGATCGCCGCGCGGCACCTGAAGTGTGTGCGGCTCGACCTTTTCGAGCAGGCCCAGCGCCTCGAAGTCGGCGACGATGAGATCTCGCGCCACCTTTCGATCGAGTCCGCGGTATTTCTGCGGCACTTCGTCATTCAACGCCGCATTCTCATCGAAGATGTTGATGAGCGGCAGGTTGTGCCGCTTGCCGACTTCATAGTCGTTGAAGTCGTGCCCTGGAGTGATCTTCACGCAGCCGGAGCCGAACGCCGGATCGGCGAACTCGTCGCCGATCACCGGAATCAGCCGATCCGCAAGCGGCAGACGGATCTGCTTGCCGATCAAATGGCGATAGCGCTCGTCGTCGGGATGCACCGCGACCGCGGTATCGCCGAGCATCGTCTCGGGCCGCGTCGTCGCGACCACGAGATGACCGCTGCCATCCGCGAGCGGATAACGCAGATGCCAGAGCTTCCCTTGCTCGGGCTCCGACAGCACTTCGAGATCCGACAGCGCCGTGTGCAGCACCGGATCCCAGTTGACGAGCCGCTTGCCGCGATAGATCAGACCATCCTCGTACAAGCGCACGAACACGTCAGTGACGACGGCCGACAGGCCCTCGTCCATCGTGAAGCGATCGCGCGACCAGTCGACTGAATTGCCGAGGCGCCGCTCCTGCCGGAGGATCGTGCCGCCGGACTGTTCCTTCCATTGCCACACGCGCTCGACGAATCCTTCGCGCCCGAGATCGAGCCGATGCTGGCCTTCGGCGTTCAATTGCCGCTCGACCACCATCTGCGTGGCGATGCCGGCGTGATCGGTGCCGGGTTGCCACAGCGTGTTGAAGCCAAGCATGCGGTGCTGGCGCGTGAGCGTGTCCATCAGCGTGTGCTGAAAGGCGTGGCCCATGTGCAGCGTGCCAGTAACGTTCGGCGGCGGGATCACGATGGAGTAGGGCGCACCGGTTCCGGACGGCGCGAACCAGCCGTTCGCCTCCCAGCGTTGGTAGAGGCGCTGCTCGATTTCTCGCGGGTCGTAAGTCTTTTCCATGGTCTCAAGGTATGCTCGGCACTCGCCTGCATTTAACCGTAGTAACCAACGCTAAGTCCATGAGCCAAGTCCATTTGCCGGGCCGTTTCAGCTATTTCCTGCGCGTCCGTTATGGCGAGTGCGACGCACAGAAGGTCGTCTTCAACTCGCGGTATGGCGAGTACGTCGACCTCGCCGCCGGGGAATTTCTGCGCACGCTCGGATTCGAGCACGAGATCCAGACCGCCGAGCTCGACTACCAGGTGGTGAAGCAGACGACCGAGTGGCGGGCGCCGGCACGCTTCGACCAGGTGCTGGAGATCTCGGTGAGCACCAAGCACCTCGGCACGACGTCCTTCACGCTCGCGACCGAATTCCGCATCGCCGGCGAGGAAGCGCTGATCGCGACCAGCGAGAGCGTGTACGTGCACGTGGATACGCACACGTTGCAGAAGGCACCGATCCCGGCGCGGTTACGCGCTGCGTTGGAGCGGGGCGCGCCGGGCAAGCGCGTGGACCACGCAGCGCATCTGTCAGGCTAAAGCCTGACCCACAGGTCCAGAAGCATTGTGAGGGTCAGGCTTCAGCCTGGCTCTTCAAACGTTGTGGGATTCGAGTGTGCAGCCGCGGTCGCGATATTGCTTGTAACGCTCGCGCGCCACGCGCTTGCGTTCCGGATCGACGTCAACAATCTCCGCGACACGTTCGTACTGCTCCAGCTCCGCTGGAATCGCATCGGTGAGATTCACAACGAGCTGTCGATGCGAGGGCGGCGCGGCGGCGTCGCCGAGCAGCACCATCACTCGTGCATGCGGCGCCGGTCCGCCGGCGAAGATCTCGTGCGGCAGGAAGCTGCCATCTTTGAACGTCCACAGCAGGTCGTCGAGCCGCTGCGCTTGTCCGTGGTCCGCGGTCTGCAAGTAGACATGCGAGCCTTGCTCTGCGGCCTGCTCGGCGAGTCGACACGCCCAGCGCAGGCGCGCGTCGGGCATGTCTTCCGAGAGGACGTAGAACTCGACGCGCACTACTTGTTCAGCAGGTAGTCGACCAGCAGCGGCACCGGTCGGCCCGTGCTGCCTTTCTGCGCCCCCGACAGGTACGCCGTGCCGGCGACGTCGAGGTGTGCCCACTTCAGGCCGTCGGTGAACTTCGCGAGGAAGCACGCAGCGGTGATCGCGCCGCCTTCGCGGCCCGCGACGTTGGCGAAGTCGGCGAAGTTGCTCTTCAGTCCCTCGGCATATTCCTCGCCGATCGGCATGCGCCAGGCGCGGTCGTCGGCACGACGGCCGGCATCTTCGAGCGCGGCGATGAGATCTTCGTCGTTGCCGAACAGTCCCGAATAAACATTGCCGAGCGAGACGACGATGGCGCCCGTCAGCGTCGCGATGTCGATCACCACGTCAGGCTTGAAACGCCGCGCGTACGTGATCGCGTCGCACAGGATCAAGCGACCCTCGGCGTCGGTGTTCAGAATCTCGATCGTCTGGCCCGACATGCTCTTGACGATATCGCCCGGCTTGGTCGCGAGACCGCTCGGCATGTTCTCGCACGCCGGCACGACGCCGACCACGTTGATGGGCAGATCCATCGTCGCGATGGCCTTGAACGTGCCGAGCACGCTCGCCGCACCGCTCATGTCGAACTTCATTTCGTCCATCGCCGGCGGCGGCTTCAGCGAAATGCCGCCGGTGTCGAACGTCACGCCCTTGCCGACCAGTGCCGTCGGCGCCTCGCCGCGTGTGCCGCCCTTGTATTCGAGGACGATCAGGTACGCAGGCTCCTGCGTGCCGCGAGTGACCGACAGGAACGAGCCCATCTGCAAGCGCCTGCATTCAGCCTCGTTCAGCACGCGCACGCTGATCTTGCGATGCTCGCGAGCCAGGTTGCGCGCGGCCTTCGCGAGATAGCCGGGCGTGCAGACGTTGGCAGGTTGATTCGCGAGATCGCGCATCAGGCTCACGCCGGCACCGATGCCTTCGCCGTGTGCGATGGCGCGTTCGGCATTGCCGCGATCGCCGCGACCGCTCACCGCGATGCCGAGCTTCGTCAGCGTCGGCTTCGGTCGCTTGTTCGCCGTCTTGTGGTCGGGAATGCGGTACTGCGAATTCGATCCAACCTCCACCGCGATGCGCGTGAGCGCATACGTGTCGGCATCGCCGACGCCGTCCAGGCCGAGGTAACTCACCGCATCCTTCGCGCCAGTGCGGGCGACGACGCCGAGTGCGCTGGCGAGCGCCTTGCGGTACTGCTTGCGCTTGAAAGAATTGCGTCCGCCGAGGCCGACGACCACGACGCGTTCGACCGGCCCGCTCAGGTCGGCGAGCAGCACGACGTCGCCGGTCTTGCCGCGCAGATCGCCGCGCTTCACCAGCCGCGCGATGCGGCCGCCGATGCGCTTGTCGAGCTCTTCAGCAGCCGCAGACAAAGTGCCTTTGTCGTACACGCCGACGATGGCGCAATCGGTGCGCTGTTTCGCCGGACCGCCGAGACTGACGAAAAATTCCATGAACTTTCCTCGCGAAAGTGCCGTAGTCTACCGCATCGATGCGCACGCTGGACCGGTACATCTTTCGCGAAGTCGCCGTGACGTGTCTCGCGGTGACGGTCGTGCTGCTGGTGATCCTGCTGTCCAATCAGCTGGCGCGCGTACTGTCGCAGGCCGCGGCCAACGATTTCCCTCGTGAGGTCGTATTTGCGCTGATCGCCCTCACCTCGGCCGGCTATCTCACGGTCATCGTACCTATCGGCTTCTACCTGTCGATCATGCTGGGGCTCGGCCGGCTGTACCACGAGAGCGAGATGGCCGCGGTGCAGGCGTGCGGCGTCGGCCCTGCCGGCCTGTTCCGGCCGATCGGCGTGCTCGGCGTGGCGATCGCGGCGCTGCTCGTCTGGCTGTCGTTCTGGGCGATTCCAAATGCGACCGCGCGGGCGCAGGAGATTCGCGTTTCGGCCCTGCGCGAGGCGCAGTTCGGCGCGCTCGAGCCGGGCCGGTTCCGCACCTTCGCGGCCGGCAAGATCGTGTTCTACGCCGAGAGCGTCGACGACAACCACATCCTGCACAACGTCAACGTCTTCGTCGACCGGACCGAAGAGGAGGGCAGCGAAGGCAAGATGGAGATCTGGGTTGCGACCCGCGCCGAGCAGCGCGGGGCGGGGCAGGCCGAGCAGACCTTCGTCCTCTACGACGGGCGCCGCTATGAGGGCGTGCCCGGCAGCGGCGAGTTCCGCGTCATTCAATTTTCGGAAGGCGGCATCCCGATTCGCCTCGGCGAGCTGGGCGGACCCAAGAGCAAGGCGGAGCTCAAGACGACGCGCGAGCTGCTGGCATCGTCGAGTCCGGCCGACTCGGCCGAGTTGCAATGGCGCGCCTCGACACCGCTGCTCGCGCTGGTGCTGATGGTGCTAGCCGTGCCGCTCGCCCGGCTGCGGCCGCGTCAAGGCCGCTTCGGACGCATTGGCATCGCGATCCTCGTGTACTTCGTCTACTCGCAGCTGATGGCAGCGGCTCGGACCTGGGTCGAGAGCAGCGTCGTGCCCGAGTTCATCGGCATCTGGTGGGTGCACGCGATCGCCTTGTGTGTCGGCCTGTGGCTGCTGGCGCGCGAGAATCCGCCCGGCAAGCCGCGTCCCGTGGCGGTGCCAGCATGACCTCGACTCTCAGTCGCTACGTCATGCGCGCGGTGCTCGGCACCACGATGCTCGTGATGCTCGTGCTGCTCACGTTGAGCGGCCTGTACCTCTTCATCACCCAGCAGGACGAGATCGGAGTCGGCAGCTACGCGCTCGGCGACGCGTTCCTGTATGTCGGTCTCAACCTGCCGAAATACGCCTTCGACATGCTGCCGATCGCCGCGCTGATCGGCGCGTTGCTGGCGCTCGGCAACATGGCGCGCTCGATGGAGCTGATCGTGGTCCGCGCCGCGGGTGTGTCGGTGGCGCGCATCGCAATGTGGGTGGCCGGCGCGGGCATCATCCTGATGCTGCTCACCGCGATTCTCGGCGAGCTGGTCGCGCCGCAGATGGAACAGTACGGTCAGCGCATGAAGACCTTCCAGAAGTATCACCAGTACAGCCTCGCAGGTAATCGCAGCGCGTGGGCGAAGGACGGCGACACCATCGTCTCGGTCGGGCAGCAGTCCGGCGACAACCGTTACGGCGGCGTCTACGTCTTCAACTTCGATCCGCAACATCGCCTGACCAGCGTCGGCCGCGCGAGCAGCGCGAGCATCGACCCCAACAACGTCTGGCGCCTGGAAAACTTCCGCGAGTCGCGTTTCGAGGGAGATCGGGTCGTGGCGCGCGGGCCGTCGGCTGCGCAAGTGAAGACGCGGCTCTCAGCGGAGTTCCTCGGGCTCGCCGTGCTGGATCCGGAATCGCTGCCCGGCATCGGGTTGCTCAGCTACATCCGTCATCTGAAGCAGAACGGTCTCGACTCGCGGTCGTACGAGACGGCGTTCTGGGCGCGCATCGCGCGCACCATGGCCGTCGCGATCATCGTCGTGCTCGCTGTGCCGTTCGCGTTCGGGCCGATGCGTTCCACCGGCACGGGCTCGCGGACGGTCGTCGGCATCATGATCGGCGTGGTGTTCTTCCTGCTCGCGAAAATGCTGGAGAGCGGCGGCGAAGTATTCGATCTGCCGCCCATCGTGATCGCCTGGGCTCCGACCGCGCTGCTGGCGCTGATCACAGCCATCGCGGTCAGTCGCGTTCGATGACGGCGGGAGTGGTGCGGCGTCTGGGCGCAATGCTCTACGACGGCCTGATCGTCCTCGCGCTGATGTTCATCGTCACCGCACTATTTCTGCCGTTCACCGGCGGCGAGGCGATCACGCCGGGCGAGTCCGGTGCGCTCGAGCGCATCTATCAGGCGACGCTGGTGCTGGTCGTCGTGCTGTTCTTCGGTGTGTTCTGGACGTGGCGCGGCCAGACGATCGGGATGCTTGCGTGGCGACTGCGAGTGCAGCGGCCGGACGGCAGCGCGCTCAGGTGGCGCGATGCGCTGCTGCGGTTGGCGGCGGCGTGTGTGTCGATCGCGGCGCTGGGATTCGGATATTGGTGGATCTGGGTGGATCGCGAACGGCTGGCGTGGCACGACCGCTGCAGCGGGACGACGGTCGTGGTGTTGCCGAAGAAGAAAAAAGCCTAGCTATTTGCCGACGAGTTGCTCGACCGGTTTGAAGAGAGCTTCGTACTTGTAGTCGGGGATCTCGTAGACCCAGCCGGTCACTTTGGTGGCGACCTTCTTCGCGTCCTCTGCGACGTTCGGCGCGGCCGGCTGCGGCGGCTCTTCCGGCTTGGCCGCGGGGGCAGCTTCACCTTTCTTCTCGTCTGCCTTCTTCTCTTCAGCAGGCGCGGTCGCGACCTTGAAGTGCTCGGCCTGTGCCGCGTCGAATGACGGACGCAGCGCGACGTAGTGCTTGTTGTCCTGGATCCAGCCGTCGACATCGACGATCAAGCCATCGAACGTCTTGAACGTTGCGTGCGCAGCGGCCGGCGTCGATTGCAACGCACTCGCGGCGCGTACGTCGGAGAGGCTCAGGCTGGCCAGCGCGGACGCGACGCTGTTCGCTGCCGTCGGTGCAGCCAACGATTTGCCCTTCGGCAAGCCGTCGACGTTGAAGTTGGCATCGGCGCGAGTCGCCTTGGCGGCGGTGTACGGCTTCGCATCCTTCGTAGTGACAGTCGCGGACTGCATGCGGTCGGCGCCGACATCGATGATGTCCTTGCGCAGCCAGGCTTCCGGTGTCGACGACGTATCGATCGTCGCGTTGATCAGCCAGCTCTGCGCCTCGCCCGCGCGGCGCACGTAGTTCGAGCGCGCGCCGACACCTTGCTTGCCGATGATGAGATTCACCGGCTTCGGCGCGCCGACCAGCTCGATGCGCAGGCTCGTCGCACCCTTGCTGGTCGTGTCTTCGACGCCGAGCGTCGCGTAGGCTTCGGGATTGGAGGTCTTCTGCTCGTACACCTTGGCGTCGGCGAGCGCGACCAGGAGCTTGCGCACCTTCGCATCGTCGGCGGGGTAGTTATCGCGTTCGCTCACGGTCCAGTCGTCGCCCTGCTTCTTCAGCTCGACGACGCGTGCATCCCCGGCTTTGAACATGTTCACCGCGCTGACGGAGTTCAGCTGCTCCTTCAGCTCGGGATAGAGCGCGCCGGTGCCGGCGCTCGAGCCCGTCGAGCCCTCGCGGCCCGCGAGCCATACGCCGGCGCCGATCGCCACGATGGCGGCAATGGCCAGAATCAGCAGTCTTCGCGATGTCATGTCAACGACCCTTTAACCCGTGTGAGCGGCGGCGCGGCCGGCGCGCAACCGGCTGCGGCGCATGAACGCGAGCACGATGGCGCCGATCGCCAGCAGTGCCGGCACCAGCGCGATGTTCAGAATCTTCAGGCGCGTGCCGAGGCGCTCGATCTCGATGTCGAGGCTGCGCCGCACGTCGCGCAGCTCCTTGCGGATGCGCACGCGTTCCTGCTGGAAGCGAGTGAGCTCCGCTTCCTGCTCCGGCGAGAGCACGAGCGAGTTCGTGTTGGTCCGACCGGCTTCGAGCTCCGACAGCTTCTTCTCGGTGTCCTTCAGCTCGTTGTCGAGCTCCTTCTCCTTGGCGAGCAGCTGCTCGTTCGCGTGCTTGCGCAGATCGTCCACCTTGGTGAACGGCCGGAAGAAGCTCTGACGGCCGCGGATGCTGATCAGATCGCCGCTGCCCGCGAGGTTGTCCACTGCGTTGGCGAGGAAGTCGCCGTTGTTGGCCCACGCCATCGAGAAGTGCTGACCGAACACGTTCTGCGTCCGCACCCACAGCGGATCGGCGAGCATGTCGGTGTCGGCGACGACGATCAGATTCGCATCGCCCACCGACTCGGTCTTGTGCTCGCCCGCAGGCTTCGCGGCAGCAGCGCCTTCTCCAGCCGGCGCGCCGTTCGGGAAGGCCGACTTCAGTTTGCCGTGGATGCGCGCCGCGACGACGTAGCGCTCACCCGTCGGCTTGAAGTCCTCGAGCAGCGACTGGCTGTCCGGCAGGAATGCGAGGCGCATCACCGGCAGCAGCTCGGAATCGGCGCTCGATTGCAGCAGCGGCTCGAAATTGATCGTTGCGCCGTCCTTCTTCTTGAGCACGCCGGCGGTCATGACGTTGATCGAGTCGAGCGTCGCGGTTACGACGTCCTTCGTGTTCATGCTCGAGCGGTTCAAGCCGATGATCGCGACGTGCTGCGAAGGCGGCTCGCCCTGGCGCAGCGCCACGGTCAGGCCGAGGCCACGATCGCCGAGCACCTTGCCCGAGTCGTACGCAATGCCCCAGGCGTCGAACAGCGGGCCGAGCGTGGAGGAGCGCGGCACCATCGACATCGGACCGCCCTGCTGGCCGGCGGGGTCGTTCTCCGACTGCGGATCGACGAACGCGATCAGCTTGCCGCCGCGCATGACGAACTGGTCGATCGCGTACAGCGTCTTCGGCGACAGCTCCTTCGGGTGCACGACCATCAGCACATCGACATCGTGGTCGATCGTCGCGATGTCGGTCGCGAGCGTGCGCACCTGCAGTTGCTCGCGCAGCTGCTCGATGCTCGCCCAGCCCGGAATCATGCGGCCGGTCTGCTGATCGAAGTTGGCATCGACGGGCAGTGCCGAGATCAGGCCGAGCGTCGGCTTCTTGGTCGTGCCGAGCCGATGGATCATGCTCGCCACGTCGTACTCCAGGAATTCTTCCTTGTCCGGCTGGAAGAACGGAATGATCTCGCGGCCGTCGGTCGAGTTCGTGCCAGCGAGGCCGAAGTACATGTTGTCGTTGCGCGCGCCCATCGGCACTGCCTGCAGGCCGAACTCGGCTGCGCGATCTTCATCCTCCGAGAAAGGCTTCGGGTCGATCACGGTGAGCTTGAGGTTGCCCTTGGAGCGCTGCGCCATCTCTTCGAGCAGCTCGCGCACACGCTGCGCGTACGCACGCAGCTGCGGCGACTCCGCACTCGCTTCCTGCGAGAAGAAGAAGTACAGGTTGATCGGCTCCTGCAGCGAGCTGACGATGCTCTGGGTGCCCGGCGCGATCGAATAGAGATTGCTCTCGGTCAGATCGATGCGCGCGCCGCGCAGCACGAACGTGATGAGAATCGTCACGCCGATGAACAGCACAGCGAGCGCGACGAGCGCGCCAGCGCCGAAGGTCTTGCGGGCGGTGGTGATGTTGGTGGTCATCTCAGTCCGCCTTCTTCATGTCGAGCACGATCGCAGTGGCAATCAGCCAGACAGCGATCACGGTGGCGAAATACAGCAGGTCGCGGATGTCGATCACGCCCTTGGCGATCGAGCCGAAGTGCGTGAGGAACGACAGCGAAGCGACCGCATCGATCACCGGCTGCGGCGCCCAACCCTGGAAGGCGTTCAGCACCAGCGCGAATCCCGACAGCAGGAACGCGAAGCACGCGACGACTGTCACGATGAACGCGATCACCTGATTCCGCGTCGCCGCCGAGAAGCACGCACCGATCGCGAGCAAGCCGCCGGCGACGAGGAAGCTGCCGATGTAACCGGCGAGGATCGCGCCGTTGTCGGGATCGCCGAGATAGTTGACCGTGATCCAGACCGGGAACGTCAGCACGAGCGCCAGACCCGCAACTGCCCACGCTGCGAGGTACTTGCCGATGACCGCTTGCCACGGCGTGATCGGCAGCGTCATCAGCAACTCGATCGTTCCCGATTTGCGCTCCTCGGCCCACAGCCGCATCGATAGCGCCGGCATCAGGAACAGATACAACCACGGGTGATAGTTGAAGAACGGCGCGAGGTCCGCCTGACCGCGCTCGTAGAAACCGCCGAGGAAGAACGTGAACAATCCCGCGAGCGCCAGGAAGATCACGATGAACACCAGCGCGAGCGGCGTGGCGAAGTAGCTCGCGAACTCGCGGCGGAAGAGGATCCAGACATTCCGAAATGAATCACTACGCATTGACGGCCTCCTTGATCGCCGGCTTCGCGCCCAGCGTGATCTGACGGAAGACGTCTTCCAGCTTGCCGCTCGGCGCGCGCTTCGCCAGCGCCTGCGGCGTTTCATCGGCGAGGATGCGGCCCTGCGCGATGATGATCGCGCGATTGCACACCGCATCGACCTCTTCGAGGATGTGCGTCGAGATCACGATGATCTTGTCCTTGCTCATCGCGCTGATCAGCTCGCGCACTTCGTGTTTCTGGTTCGGATCGAGGCCGTCGGTCGGCTCGTCGAGGATCAGCACCAGCGGATCGTGGACCAGCGCCTGCGCCAGGCCGACGCGTCGCCGGAAGCCCTTCGAGAGCGTCTCGATTACCTGCTCGAGCACGCTGGCGAGGCCGAGCCGCGCGATTACATCGTCGAGCCGCGAGCGGCGCCGCTCGCCGGTCAAGCCGCGCACGTCGGAGATGAACTCGAGGAAGGCGCGCACCGACATCTCGCCGTAGCTCGGCGCACCTTCGGGCAGGTAGCCCATGCAGGACTTCGCCGCGAGCGGCGCCGCCTGCACGTCGTGCCCGCAGACGCGCACTGTCCCGGAGGACGGCGCAAGAAAGCCGGTGATCATCTTCATGGTGGTCGACTTGCCGGCGCCGTTCGGGCCGAGGAAGCCGAGCACTTCGCCGGCCTTGACGTCGAAGGAGACGTCGTCGACGGCGGTGAGCGCGCCGTAGCGCTTCGATAAATGACTGATCTCGATCATGGTGTACTCAGCAGTTGATCGGTGGTCTCTCGCGCTCTTCGTGTTATCGCCGCATGCGCGGCGGTGCGAGCAGCCCGGTTCGCGACCGGCAGGCGAGAGGGCGGCGATTCTCGTTCAGCGAACTTTTCCTTTTCAAGCCGGCAGTGTTGCTGCGCCGGCAAAGTGAACAAGACTTAATAGGTGGCGCTTCACTCCAGCGCTACGCTCATGACAATTTCTTCGCAAAAATCCGCAAATTGCAACCTTAGTGTAATGGTGTTGCAGAGCAGCATCAGGTATATTTGGCAACGCAAAATCGGTGTGCGAATGCGCTGATCGAGATCGCCACACCGACTTTGAACCGAATGCTGCTTGCCGCGCTCTTAGCGAGGTAAGTCTCGAATCCCCCTGACTGGCCGGGTGACTGTAAGTCCCCGGCCTTTTTTTGACCCCTGGCCACCGCTACTGGCTCGCCTTCTCTTCGATCTCCTCGCGATTCGCGCGCAGCACCTTGCGGATGTCGCCGGCCGGCGGCCGCTCCGCGATGCGTTCGATCAGCTCCGGCAGCTCGTGCCACGACTTGCCCCACTTCAACAGCCGGATGGCGTCCGCGATGATCTTGCCGCGCAACTCGGCGGACATGGCAGGCGCCGCATTCTTGGCGGCGACTGCCGCCGGCCGCGTCTGAGCTGGCGTTGCTGCGCGAGTCGGAGTTGCGGCGCGCGCCGGTGGTTTCGCTCCATCAGCGCGTTTGGCAGCGGGAGCTGGAGCCGGCGCTGGCGTCGGCGGCCGAGTCGGAGCCGGCGTCGCCGTCGGGGCAGTACGCACCGGCGCTGGCGTGACTGCCTTGATGCGCGGCATTTCGCGCGTCGTGTCGTCGCCCGGCGGTCGCGCAGGTTTGGCGGCGGCGGCTCGCGGCGGCTGCACCATCTCGACAGTCGCGCTCGCGGACGAGGCTGGCTCGGTCCGCGATGGATCTGCGACCGGCACGAAGCGCTGGATGTGCTGGATGCCGACCAGGTTCGCCAGGAACGCCATCAGCTCCAGCGACTCCGAGAATTTGCCGTCGCCCATCGCCTGGCGCGTCTCGCAGTGCGCCTTGAGCTCGAGGAGCTTCTGGCGCGCGACCTCCAGAACCCAGCGCGTCGGCCGGTCATGCTTCGGCCAGGCCTGCACACGCGCGTAAGCGGCATCGCTCAGCTCGACGTATTTGAGATGGAGCTCGATGCTCGCAAGCCATTTCTCGATCAGCTCGGTGATGCGTCGATCGGCAGGGGTCATGCCATGCTGGCTCCGGTCCGGTATGCGCATTATGCAGTGATAATGCTAACCTCTGGCGCCAAATTCGCGCCGTGCACGGCGCCGATAGCAGGGGGAGCGGACATGAACGCGAAGATCTCCGGCGGACTCATCCAGGCGACGATGTTCGGCGGCGCGCTGCTCGCGTGCTCAGCTCTGCACGCCGCAACCAGCAATTGGTCGCCGCCGCGGACTGCGGACGGCAAGCCGGTGATCTCCGGCGTGTGGTCGAACGCGTCGGTGACGAATCTGACGCGCCCGGCTGGTGTTACCAAGCTGGTCGTGACGCGCGAGGAAGCCGAGGCCCTCGTCAAAGCCAATCCGTTCCAGCGCCTGATCGAAGCGGACAACGGTCCCTCCGATCTGAACGACAACCTGCTCGAAGACAAGAATGCCGATCGCGGCTACAACGCGTTCTGGGTCGACCCGGGCAACTTCCTGGCGAGCGTGAACGGCGAATACCGCACGTCGTGGATCGTCGAGCCCGCCAACGGTCAGATGCCGCTTTCGGACGCCGGTCGCAAGCTCATTCAGGCCGGGCGTGCCGAGCGCGATCTGAATCTCTACGCGGGTCCCGAGGCGCTGCCGCTGCCTGAGCGTTGCCTCATCGCATTCAGCGGTGCCAGCGGCCCCGGCATGCTGAATCCCATGTACAACAACAATTATCAGATCGTGCAGACGCCGGATGCGGTGCTGATCAACGTCGAGATGGTGCACGACGCGCGCATCGTCCCCATCTCGAAGGACAAGGCGACGGCGCAGGCTTCGCATAAGCCGGCGGCGCTCAACAAGTGGTTTGGCGATCCGGTCGGCTGGTGGGAAGGCGACACACTGGTCGTCGAGACGACGCACGTGAACCGGCAGCAGGCGAAGCAGGGCCCGATCTTCCTGTCCGATCAGGGCAAGGTGACCGAGCGCTTCAGCCGCGCTTCGCCCGACCAGCTCAACTACGAGTTCACGGTCGAGGACCCGGCGTATTACTCGCAACCGTGGCGCGCCGAGATGAGCTTCAACGCGCGCAAGGAAAACATGTACGAATACGCCTGCCACGAGGGCAACTACGCGATGGAAGGCATTCTCCGCGGCGCGCGCAACCAGGAAGCGCAGGGCATCAAGCCTTCGCAGGGTCCTGGCATCTTCGGCACGCCGATCCCCGAGAAGAAGAACAAGGGCGGGTTGTAATTGCTGACGCGGCGGCGCTCCCTTCCGAGCTGGGCGCCGCACGCTTGCCTCGTCCTGCTGCTCGCCGCGTGCGGCCAGAAGCAGACCCCGCAGGAATTGTTGCAACGAGCTGAAGCGAGGCTTGCAGCGAACGACGCTGCCGGTGCGCAAAGTCTGCTGATCGAAGCACTCACTCGAACGCCGAACGATGCACGCCTGCACATCGTCCTGGCGCGTGCCGACTTGGCGCTGGGCAATCCCGTAACGGCTCAAGGCTCGCTGCAGCGCGCGCTCGAGCTCGGCGCGCCGAAGGAAGAAGTCGTTGGCGAACTTACGCGCGTGCTGCTCGCTGCCGGTGAGCAGCGGCGTGTGATCGATCTGGTTGGAGACGTCGGCCAGTGGTCGCAGCCGCGACGTCTGCTGCTGGCGCTGAGCAAGGCGGAAGCTGCGTTGGCGTTGCCGGACTACGATCCGCGTGAGCTCACGAAGAGCTTCGTGAACGTGTTTCGATTGCGCTCGACGGCGCAGGCGGACGGGGCGATTGCCGATCTCGCCTGGTTCGACCGCTACACCGAGGCTTTGCGCAGCAAGCAGGTCCGAGTGGAAGCTGGCTATCAGCACTTTGCCTGCAACCGCGAGCCCGAGGTGACTGAGAAGGCGCCGTTGACCGCAGCGCCGGTGCCACCGCCCGGCCGCCGCGTGCTCAGGGTGGGCCCAGGTCAGCAGCTGCGGCGTCCGAGCGAAGCGGCACGTGTCGCGCGGGACAACGATCTAATCGAGATCGAGGCAGGCACCTACGTCGGCGACGTCGCATTGTGGACGCAGAACGGGTTGTTGCTGCGAGGGGTGAATGGGCGACCGCACCTCGATTCGCAGGGACACGTAGCGCAGGAGCAGGGCATCTGGGTTTTCCGCGGCAACGACATCGCCGTGGAGAACATCGAATTCTCCGGCGCGCGCTCACGCGATCGCAACGGCTCGGGCATTCGCTTCCTCGGCCGCAACCTGACTGTGCGCGACAGCTTTTTCCACGACAACGAGGACGGCGTGCTGACCTGGAACGCACCCGATGGCGACATCCTGATCGAGCGCAGCGTGTTCGCGCACAACGGTGCCGGCGATGGCCAGTCGCACAACATCTACATCGGCAAGATTCGCACCTTCACACTGCGCTTCAGCCACTCGCACGACTCTGTCAGCGGACACGAGGTGAAGAGCCGCGCGCGCATCAACCGCATCGAGTACAACCGCCTGACTGACGAGGACGACGGCAACTCCAGCTATCTCATCGATCTGCCCGAAGGCGGCTACGCGTACGTGGTCGGCAACGTACTGGAGAAGGGCGCACGAGCCGAGAACCCCAATGCGATCGCGTTCGCTTCCGAGAACCGCGACGTGCAGGGCGGCGGGTTGTGGGTGATCAATAACACCTTCTACAACCGTTACCTCGACGTGACCTTCGTGGCCAACCGCAGCAAGGCTGTGGCGCAGGTCGTCAACAACGTGCTCGCCGGAGCACCCGCGTTTTTGCTCAAAGGTCCCGGCACGGAGCACAGCAATTTCGGCCGACCCGGGGCCAGCATGGCTGATCCGGCCGCCTATGATTTTCGGCTGACGAGCGCTTCACAGCTGATCGACGCGGCGACGGACCCGGGCAACGCCGACTCCATGCCGCTGTGGCCGCAGTTCGAGTACGTGCATCCAGCATCCGGCCGCGCGCGCCAGCGAGTCGGGGCGCTCGACCTTGGCGCGTACGAATTCTGCGGATGGTGATGAGCTGCCGGTGCGGAAAGAGGTGGCGCTCCCACGGGGATTCGAACCCCGGTTTAAGCCTTGAGAGGGCTCCGTCCTAGGCCTCTAGACGATGGGAGCGCACGGTGCGGTCCAGGTTGAAAAACGCGGGCCGCCAAAACGGACGCGGTATTATACGGACCGCCCCTTCTGGCTCAAGCGGCAACTGCTATTGAACGATAACAACCAGGCACCGACACCCTCCAGTCATGGGGCCGCAGCTGGCAGTCCGCTGGTGGTCGCGCGCAACGAGCATCCGATCTCGCGCGCGCACATTTCCTCCAACGCGCTCAAAGTGCTCTACCGGTTGCGCGACGCCGGCTTCCAGGCCTTTCTGGTCGGTGGCGCCGTGCGCGACCTGCTGCTCGGGCTGCATCCGAAGGATTTCGACATCGCGACCAACGCGCATCCCCATGAGGTCAAGCAGCTGTTCCGCAACTGCCGGCTGATCGGGCGGCGTTTCCATCTTGCACACGTGCGCTTCGGCTACGAGATCATCGAAGTCGCGACGTTTCGCGCCGCGCACACGCCGATCGACGAGGACAACAGCGTCGACGAAGGCGGTCATCGCGTGCTCGACGAGCGCGGCCGCATCCTGCGCGACAATTTGTACGGCACCATCGAAGAAGACGTCTGGCGCCGCGACTTCACCGCCAACGCGCTCTACTACAACATCGAAGACTTCTCCGTGTGGGATTACGTTGGCGGTGTCCAGGACGCGCGCCAGCGGATCCTGCGCATGATCGGCGATCCCGAGACCCGCTATCGCGAAGATCCGGTGCGCATGCTGCGAGCCGTACGCTTCGCGGCGAAGCTCGGCTTCACGATTCATGCGGACACCGCGGCGCCGATTCCGAAGCTAGCGTGGATGCTGGACGGCGTGCCGCCGGCGCGCCTGTTCGATGAAGTGAACAAGATTTTTCTCGCGGGCAGCGCGCAAGCCGCGTTCGAGTTGCTCGAACGCCTGCAGCTTCTGGAGCATCTGTTTCCGGATCTCGCCAACGCTTTGCACGACGCGCCAGCGGGCAGCGGTGCGCGCGAGCTGGTGCGACTCGGATTGCAAGGCACGGACGAGCGCGTGCGTGAAGAGAAGTCGGTCACGCCGACTTTCCTGTTCGCGGTCTTGATGTGGCCGGCCATCCAGCGCGCCTTCGCCAAGCTGGCACGCGGCAATGACGGCGACCCGCAGCAGCTCCTCGCAGCGTGCGATCAGGTCACATTGCGACAACAGGCTCGCGTCGCGATTCCAAAGCGCTTCACGCTGCCGTTGCGCGAACTTGTCGGCCTGCAGCCGCGATTCGAGCGGCGCGAAGGTCGGCGCGCGCTGCGGCTGCTGAATCATCCGCGCTTCCGTGCCGCCTACGATTTCCTGGTCTTGCGGGCCGCAGCCGGCGAAGTCGACGCGGAGCTCGCGAAATGGTGGACGGACATTCAAGCGGCCTCAGCCGATGAGCGAATCGCTCAAGTGGAGAGCATAGGGCCGGGTCCGCGCACGGCCTCCGACGGGCCGCGCCGTAGGCGTCGTCGCCGCCGTCGTCGACCGCCTGCGGCGTCGTGAGCGCATCATTGTGGATGCCGGCGTACGTCGCGCTCGGCAGCAATCTGGACGATCCACCTCGGCAGATCGCAGCCGCGTTCGCACGGCTCGAGGCTCTCGATGGCTGTCGACTCATCGCGCGCTCGCGGTTGTATCGAACCGCGCCGCTCGGTCCGCAGGATCAGCCCGAGTTCGTGAACGCTGCGGCAGGATTGCTCACCGTGCTCGAACCGCGCGACTTGCTGCGAGCGTTGAAGCGTATCGAGGCCGAGCTCGGGCGCGCGCAGCCAGTTGTGCGCTGGGGCCCGCGACGGATCGATCTCGACCTGCTGTTGCTCGACGACGTGCGCATGGCGGAGCCCGATCTGACGATTCCGCATCCCGGCCTGACTCGGCGTAATTTCGTCCTGTATCCTTTGCGCGATATCGCGCCCGAGCTGCTCGTTCCCGGAGAGGGACGGGTCGATGTGCTGGCGGCGCGCGCGGGGTCCGAAGGCCTCGCACTCCTTGCATAAATCGTCGAATTGATTCTGAGCCTCGATCCACTGTGACAGACAAAGTCGCCACTGTTCCGCATCGTTTCATCGTCGTCGAAGGCCCGATCGGGGTCGGCAAGACGAGCCTGGCCCGGCGTCTCGCCCGCAGCTTCGGCAGCGAGCTGGTGCTGGAGCAGGCGGACGAAAATCCGTTTCTGGAGCGCTTCTATCGCAACCCTCGCTCGGCGGCGCTGCAGACACAGTTGTTCTTCCTGTTCCAGCGCACGCGGCAGCTGGAGGACATCCGTCAGCACGATCTGTTCGAGACCGTGCGCGTCGCCGATTACCTGCTCGACAAAGATCGCCTGTTTGCGCAGCTCACGCTCGACGAAGAGGAGTTGGCGCTATACGAGCAGGTGTACGCGAAGCTCGCAGTCGATGCGCCGGTTCCCGACCTCGTGATCTACCTGCAGGCGCCGATCGACGTGCTGCTCGAACGCATCGAGCGTCGCGGCATTCGCTACGAGCAGCAGATCGAGCGGACGTACCTGGAGAAGCTGCAGGAGGCGTACGCACGGTTCTTTCACGACTATCACGTCGCGCCGCTGCTGATCGTGAACGCGGCCCAGGCCGATTTCGTGAGCAACGAAGGCGACTACAACCAGCTGTTGGAGCAGGTCCGGCGCATCCGGCGCGGCCGGCAGTACTACAACCCGCTGAAGAGCGCAGTCTGATATTCTCTGCCGCCCATATTTCCGGTCCGGGCTCACCACCCGAGTCATGTACAAGCACCTGCAAGAGCGCTACGCGCCGCGACCGCCGGTCAACGTCTCCACCCTCATGAAGATGAAGGCGGAGGGCGAGAAGATCGCCTGCATCACCGCCTATGACTCCAGCTTCGCGACACTGGTCGACGATGCCGGCATCGATCTCGTGCTGGTCGGTGACTCGCTCGGCATGGTGATCCAGGGGCACGACACGACGGTGCCGGTCACCCTGCAGGACATCATTTATCACTGCCGCGCAGTTGCGAAGGGGCTGTATCGCCCATTCCTGATGGCCGACATGCCGTTCATGACGTATCACTCGCGCGAGCAGGCGCTCGACAATGCCGTGCGCCTGATGCAGGAAGGCGGCGCGAAGATGGTCAAGCTCGAAGGCGGCGCGGGGCAGATCGAGATCGTCGAGTTCCTGGCCGGCAAGGACATCGCGGTGTGCGCGCATCTCGGACTGAAGCCGCAGTCGGTTCACAAGGTCGGCGGCTTTCGCGTGCAGGGACGCGAGGAAGCAGCGGCCGAGCAGATGACGCGCGACGCACTTGCGCTCGAGAGCGCGGGCGCTGACATCGTGCTGCTCGAATGCATTCCCGCCGCGCTCGGTGCATCGATCACCAAGCAGCTGCGCGTTCCGGTGATCGGCATCGGTGCCGGGCCGGACACCGACGGGCAGATCCTCGTGCTGTACGACGTGCTCGACATCACAGCCGGACGCAAGCCGAAATTCTCGAAGAACTTCCTGGCCGGGCACGACAGTGCGCTCGAAGCCGTGAAGGCCTACACGCAAGCCGTGAAGACGCGGGAGTATCCAGCTCCCGAGCACTGCTTCTGACCATGAAAGTTGTCGAGCGACCGAGCGAACTGCGCACGCTCGTGGCCAGCTGGCGGCGCAACGGCGAGCGCGTCGCGTTCGTGCCGACGATGGGCAACCTGCACGCCGGCCACGGCAGTCTCGTCGGCCGCGCCTCGGAGCTGGCGGATCGCGTGATCGTCAGCATCTTCGTCAATCCGCTGCAGTTCGGTCCGAACGAGGACTTCGCTGCCTACCCGCGCACGCCGCAGGAAGATCGGCGCGTGCTCGAGTCGCTGGAAGTTGATCTGCTGTTCGCGCCGGAAGTCGCGGACATTTATCCGCGCGGACAGGAGTCGACGGCGCGCGTGCACGTGCCGATGATCGAAGACATTCTCTGCGGCGCCTTCCGGCCCGGTCACTTCATGGGCGTCGCCACAGTCGTGACGAAGCTGCTCAACATCGTGCTGCCGGACGTCGCGGTGTTCGGCGAGAAGGATTTTCAGCAGCTGCTGATCATCCGGCGCGCCGCGCTCGATCTGTGCATGCCGGTGGAGATCGTCGGAGTGCAGACGACGCGTGAGCCCGATGGTCTCGCGATGAGCTCGCGCAATCGCTATTTGTCGGCGGAGGAACGCGCGATCGCGCCCGCGATCTACGGCGAGCTGGAGCGGGCGCGGAAGGCGATCGAGTCGGGTGCGAGCGATTTCGCGGAGCTCGCGCGTCAGGGAGCGCAGGCGTTGCGGCAGGCGGGATTCCGGCCGGATTATTTCGAGATCAGGGACGCGGCGACGTTGGAGGAGCCGAGCGCGCAGTCGCGCGAGCTCGTGGTGCTGACTGCGGCGCGCATCGGGCGCGCGCGGTTGATCGACAACGTGAGAGCGAAGAAAGAGTCCGGCTAAAGCCTCACCCACAGTCAGGATTGTGGGTCAGGCTTTGGCCTGACAGCTTCGTGCTGTTCCAGCGCCCACTGCACATGTTCGCGGACCATTGCAGACGGATGATCTCTGCGTGACTGCAAGGCCTGGAGTACCTCATCCGTCGTCGGCGCATTCCCCAGCGCGACGGCAATATTCCGCAACCAGCACTCATACCCAATCCGCCGAATCGCGCTGCCTTCCGTGCGCGACAGAAACTCCGCTCCACTCCACGCGAACAGCTCGACCAGCTTCGCATCGTCCAGCTTGTGGCGCGGCGTGAAGTCGCTCTCCGGCGCAAATCGCGCGAACTTGTTCCACGGACACACCAGCTGACAATCGTCGCAGCCGTAGATGCGATTTCCCAGCGCCTGGCGAAACTCCGTGGGAATCGCAGTGCGCAGCTCGATCGTGAGATAGGAAATGCAGCGCGTCGCATCGAGCTCGTACGGCGCAACGATCGCAGCGGTCGGACACACATCGATGCACGCGCGGCACGTGCCGCAGTGATTCGTTGCCGGCGTGTCGATCGGCAGCGGCAAGTCGGTGAGGATCTCGCCGAGGAAAAACCACGAGCCGGCTTTGGAGTGCAGCAGGTTCGTGTGCTTGCCGATCCAGCCGAGGCCCGCGTCGCGCGCGAATGCTTTCTCCAGAACCGGGCCGGTGTCGACGAACACCCGGTGAGATTGCGACGCGCTGTGAGCGCGAATCTTGTCGGCGAGTTGCGCGAGACGGCTGCGCAGAACTTTGTGGTAATCGCGGCCGAGTGCGTAGCGCGATACGTACGCGCGCTCGGCATCGGCGAGAACTTCCTCGGCATCGCGTGCCTGCGGCGGCAGATAGTCCATGCGTGCCGCGATCACGCGCAGCGTCCCTGGAATCACTTCATGCGGGCGGGCGCGGCGGCGGCCGTGCCGTTGCATGTAATCCATCGCGCCATGCCGGCCTTGCTCCAGCCAGCGCATCAGTCGCTCTTCGTCGGCCGCGATGTCGATGCCCGCGATGCCGACCTGCTGGAAGCCGAGCTCGCGCCCCCACTCACGGATCGAGCCCGCCAGCTCCTCGAGCGATCTATCGGGCGTTTCGTGGCTCATGCGCGCGGCAGTATACGTTTTGGTAGGCTTCGGCCATGAGCAGTTTGCCCGTCGCCGTTCACACCGCGGACCAGGTGCGCGCGCTGGACCGGCACGCAATCGACGATCTGCAGATTCCTTCCTACACGCTGATGACTCGCGCCGGCGAAGCTGCGCTCGGCGCGCTGCGCAGCTGCTGGCCGTCAGCACAACGCATCGCCGTCGTCTGCGGTCCGGGCAACAACGGCGGCGACGGCTATGTACTGGCGCGACTTGCCCGTGAGCAGCGCCTAGATGTTGTCGCGATCGGCTTGCACGAGCCTGCGCGACTGCAAGGCGACGCACGTCGCGCCCACGATGATTTCCTTGCGGCGGGCGGCACCGTTGGCGCGTGGCACGCGAACTGCCTGCGTGGGATGGATGTGGTCGTCGATGCAATCTTCGGCGTCGGCCTGTCGCGAGCGGTCGCCGGCGCTGCGGCCGAGGCGATCGCAGCGATCAACGATAGCGATGCGCACGTGCTGTCACTCGACATTCCCAGCGGCTTGCACGCGGACAGCGGCGAGATTCTCGGCGACGCAGTACGCGCCGAACGCACGGTCACCTTCCTTGGACTCAAGCTCGGCTTCTACTTGGGCGACGGGCCGAATTGCGTCGGCGTCGTGATGTTCGATGCTCTCGAACTGTCGCCGCAGGCGCTCGCGCACGTCGAACCCTCGGCGGTGCGCATCGACGAGGCCGCCGTGGCCGAACTGCTGCCGCCGCGGCGTCGAACAGCACACAAGGGTCAGTCAGGCAGTGTGCTCGTGATCGGCGGCAACATTGGAATGCCCGGTGCTGCACGGATGACCGGCGAGGCTGCGCTGCGTGCCGGTGCTGGACTCGTAACCATCGCGACTCGCCACGAAAACGTAGCTGCCATAGTTGGCGCGCGGCCGGAGCTCATGTGTCGCGGCATCACGAGCGCCGACGAGCTGACGACGCTGATCTCGCGTGCCGACGTGGTCGCGCTCGGGCCGGGTCTCGGCCAGGACGAATGGGCGCAAACGATGTTCAAAACAGTGCTCGCCAACGATCGACGCGCGGTGATCGACGCCGACGCGTTGCATCTCCTGGCGCAGTCGCCGCACACGAATGCGCACTGGATTCTGACGCCGCATCCGGGCGAGGCCGCGCGTCTGCTCGGCAAGACTGCCGCAGAGATTCAACGCGATCGCCTGGGTGCCGCGCGCGAAATCGCAAGTCGATACGGCGGCACCGTGGTTCTCAAAGGCGCCGGCACTCTCGTCGTCGGCGACGAAGGCTGGCCTGCGATCTGCGATCGGGGCAATCCCGGCATGGCTTCACCCGGCATGGGCGATGTGCTCACCGGAGTCATCGCAGGCATCGTCGCGCAAAGCGCGGATCTCACTGCCGCTGCGCGCGTCGGCGTTCTCGTTCACGCCCTCGCGGGTGACATGGCCGCACGCCGCGGCGAGCGCGGTTTGCTCGCGACCGATCTGTTCGCTCACTTACCGACGTGCGTCAATCCATCTCAGCGCAAGTGAGCGTCGCGACCGCCGACGACATGCGCGTGTTGGGACGCGCGCTGGGCAATGCTTTGCGCACGGCCAGCGGCGGCGCGCTCGTCATCGGCCTCGAAGGGGAGCTCGGTGCGGGCAAGACCACACTCGTCGGAGGAGTTCTCGCCGGCCTCGGCGTCGTCGGCGCGATTCGCAGTCCGACTTACACCTTGATCGAGCCGTACGAGGCGGCAGGGCTGCAGCTCTATCACATCGATCTGTATCGCCTGAGCGGCGCGCGGGAAGTGGAGGCGCTGGGAATTCGCGATCTGCTCAGCGATCGAGCGGTGCTGCTCATCGAGTGGCCATCGCGCGCGGCAGACGCGCTGCCGACAGCGGATCTCAGCGTGTCGATCGAGTATCAAGGCAGTGGCCGACTGCTCGCCGCGCAGGCGCACTCGTCGGCCGGGGACAAGCTGCTGGAGCAAATCCTTGCAGCGACCTCCGAATAAAGACGGCTATCCTCATAATTTAATTGAAAACTTCGGCCGTACCGCGGTAGATTACCGGCCACCATGCAGGGGCTGGCTTCACGCGCATCCATTTTGGCCATTGGCTGCCTCGCGCTGCTGCTCGCCGCATTCGCCTACGCGGCCGCCCCAGTCAACGTGAAAGCTGTGCGTCTCTGGGCCGGTCCGGACGGGACGCGACTCGTGTTCGATCTCTCCGCACCGGTCGAACACAACGTGCTGACCTTGCAGAATCCCGATCGCATCGTCATCGATATCAGCGGCGCTCGGGTCGACGGCGCGAGCGAGTTGCCCGAAGGGCAGGGCTTCGTGAAGCAGCTGCGCGTCGGACCGCAAGGTCGCAGCGACTTGCGATTCGTCATCGACCTTGCTGCGCCCGCGGCGCCAAACAGTTTCAACGTCGCGCCGTCGGGCAGTTACGGCCATCGCCTGGTCGTCGATCTCAGCCCGATCGCGTCGAACGCGCCGCCGGTCGTCGTGAAGTCCGCAGACGAGGCCCATGGTCGCGACGTGATCGTGGCGATCGATGCCGGCCACGGCGGCGTCGATCCCGGCTCGATCGGCAAGAGCGGCACTCGCGAGAAGAACGTAACGCTCGCGATCGCGCGGCGGCTGAAGGAGCGCATCGATCGCGAGCCTGGCATGCGCGCAGTGCTCACGCGCGACAGCGATTATTTCGTCGAGCTGCGCGACCGCATCGTGCGTGCCCGTCGGCAGCAAGCCGACATGTTCGTGTCGGTGCACGCCGATTCGTATCGCGATCGCTCCGTGGTCGGCTCGTCCGTCTATGTGCTCTCGGCGCGCGGCGCGAGCGACGAATCCGCGCGCTGGCTGGCGGACCGCGAGAATGCGGCCGACCTGGTCGGCGGCGTTTCGCTCGACGACAAGGACAGCGTCCTGGCTTCGGTGCTGCTCGACCTGTCGCAGGGTGCGAGCATGAGTGCGAGCTTTGACGCTGCACAGAAAGTCATGGACGAGCTCGATCGCATCGGCAACGTCACGCGTCGCGGCGTGAAGAGCGCGGGCTTCCTGGTGCTGAAGTCTCCCGACATCCCGTCCATCCTGGTCGAGACCGCGTTCATCTCGAATCCAACCGAGGAGTCGCGGCTCGGGAGCAGCAAGCACCAGCAGCGGCTTGCCGAAGCAATCTTTCAGGGCGTGCGCGGTTATTTCTATACCAATCCGCCGCCGGGCACGCTCGTCGCGCAGCGGCGCTCGCAGTCGCGCGATCCAGCGGTCGTCGCGAGCGCCAAGGGCGACGCCGGCGGCTCGGGCACGGACCAGTAGCAGGTCCAGCGCTCTGTTATTCTTCGCGCGGCGTTCCTGCCCGGAGCGCTAGGCCGGCAAAAGTCGCGCCTTTTGCCGACCGTCGCCGAAAGGGCCTCGGCCACTTTCGGCCAGACAAATATGCCGATCCGCGTCCTGCCCGAACAACTCATCCATCAGATCGCTGCGGGCGAGGTCGTCGAGCGTCCGGCCTCCGTACTCAAGGAGCTGATCGAGAACAGCATCGACGCCGGCGCGCGTCGCATCGAGGTCGAGATCGAAGATGGCGGCGTGCGCTTGTGTCGCGTGCGCGATGACGGCGGCGGAATCGATCGTGACGAGCTGGTCCTTGCGCTGGCGCGGCACGCGACCAGCAAGATCGTCACGATCGACGATCTGGAACGCGTGGGCACGCTTGGATTCCGCGGCGAGGCTTTGCCGAGCATCGCTTCGGTCTCGCGCATGCGGCTGGTTTCGCGCAGCGCGAATGCGCCGCATGGGTACGCGATCGATGCGGACAACGGTGTAGTTACGTCGCCTGCACCAGCCGCGCATCCGGTTGGAACGACAGTCGAAGTGCGCGACTTGTTCTTCAACGTGCCCGCGCGTCGCAAATTCCTGCGCGCTGAGCGTACCGAGACGCAACACATCGCGCGCATGGTCGAGCGGCTGGCGCTCTCTCGCTTCGAGATCGCGCTGTCGCTCTCGGCGGGGCGCCGCTCGCTCGCCGATTATCCGGCCGCGATGTCACGCGTCGAACAAGAGCGGCGCGTCGCGCAAGTAGTCGGCGACGAGTTCATCGCGAACGCGCTGTACGTGGAGCACGAGTCGGCGGGTTGTCGTCTAACCGGCTGGTTGTGTCAGCCGACTTACGCGCGAGCGCAGCCCGATCTGCAACATTTCTATCTCAACGGTCGCATGCTGCGTGACCGACTCGTCGCGAGCGCGATCCGTCTCGGCTATCGCGACGTGATGTTTCACGGCCGCCATCCGGCGTTCGTGCTGTTCATGGAGCTGGACCCGACGCAGGTCGATGTCAACGCACATCCCGCGAAGCTCGAAGTGCGGTTCCGCGACGGTCGGCACGTGCACGATTTCCTGTTTCGCTCGGTCGAGCGCGCGCTGCGCGACACGTATGCCGGTGCGTCCGGTGCGGCGCTGCCGCCCACGCACGCAAATTCGCTGTTGCCGCCGCCTCAGGCTGCCGTCCCAATGTGGCCTGCGAAAGGTCAATCATCTTTCGGCCTGCGCGTCGCCGAACCGCGGCCGCTTGCTTACATCCACACCGCAGTCGCGCGTGAAGCTGCCGCTTCGTTGTCGACGCAGGTGGACACGCAGGCGCCGCCGCTCGGGTTCGCGCTCGCGCAGCTCCACGGGATCTACATCCTGTCGCAGGCGCCGGACGGATTGATCCTCGTCGACATGCACGCCGCACACGAGCGCACCACGTACGAAAGAATGAAGGCGGCACTGGGCGCCGGGCCGATCGCCAGCCAACCGCTGCTCGTTCCGGTGTCGATTTCGGTCGCTTCGGCGGAAGCGGATTTGTTCGAGGAGCATGCCGCGACGCTCGCTCGCGCCGGACTCGAAGTCGTGCGTTCGGGGCCGACGAGCGTACAGGTGCGCTCGGTGCCCGCGTTCCTTGCGCCGCTGGATCTCGACGAACTCGTGCGCAGAATCGGTGCGGACTTGTCAGCCGACGGCGCCACTCGCGGTATCGAAGAGGCGTTGAACGAAGTGCTGGGCACGATGGCTTGTCATGGCGCCGTGCGCGCGCACCGCAATCTCACGGTGCCCGAGATGAATGCACTGTTGCGCGAGATGGAGCGCACGGTTCGCAGCGATCAGTGCAATCACGGCCGTCCGACCTGGACGTACGTGAGCCTCGGCGATCTCGATCGGATGTTTCTGCGCGGACGATGAGTGCCGCGGACGCGCGTCGCTCGCGGGCGATCCCGTTGGTCCTCGGGCCGACCGGTGCGGGCAAGACCGATCTCGCTCTGCGCCTGGCGGAGCGTCACGACCTCGAGATCGTCAGCGTCGATTCCGCGATGGTGTATCGCGGCATGGACATCGGCACGGGCAAGCCGTCACCGGAAGTGCTGCGTCGGCATCCGCATCACCTGGTCGACATCCTGGATCCGCTGCAAGCGTACTCAGCCGGGCAGTTCGTGCGCGACGCGCGGCAGGCAATCGATGAGATCCGTGCTCGCGGCAAGCTGCCGCTCCTGGTCGGGGGCACGATGCTCTACTTCCGTGCATTGCGCCGTGGATTGGCGAATATGCCGGCGGCCAACCCGGTGGTGCGAGCAGCAATCGACGCCGAAGCTGCGCTGCGCGGCTGGCCTGCACTGCACGCCGAGCTGGCCGCGCTCGATCCGGTTGCCGCCAAGCGCATCCAACGCAACGATGCGCAACGTATTCAGCGCGCACTGGAAGTGCATCGGCTGACGGGCAAGACACTGACCGAGTTGCACGCGACGCCGACGACCAATGCAGATTTGACGTTCGCTGCCTATGCGTGGGTACCGAGCGATCGCGAGCGGCTGTACGCAGCGATCGAACAGCGGTTCCACGCGATGATGCATGCCGGTCTGCTCACAGAAGTTCGCAAGCTGTATGCGCGCGGCGATTTGAATGCGGATTTGCCCGCGATACGCGCTGTCGGATACCGCCAGCTCTGGGAACATTTGTCAGGTCGAGACACTTTGGATTCAGCGATACAGCGGGCAATTTTCGCGACGCGACATCTGGCGCGACGGCAATTGATCTGGCTGCGCGCCGAGCCTGAAATTCGGTGGCTCGACGCTCTTGATTCCAGCGCTGCTGCCCACATGGAGCACGCGATAACGCAACTGCAGTAAGCGACTCACGACAAAGTGGGCTCCGTATTAGACGAAAGGCGGCTTCGAGCGAGTATTCGCTGTGTTAGACTGCGGCACTGCAACGAGGCACCGGAGAGGTGCCGCCCGCTGTCGGTGCGCAGGGAAGCAGCGGCCTGGCAGCGTCTCAACCAAGAATTCAAAGTGATAACAAGGAGATAAATGATGGCCAGAGGGCAATCATTACAGGATCCGTTCCTGAATACCCTGCGCAAGGAGCGTGTACCTGTCTCCATTTACCTGGTGAACGGCATCAAGCTGCAGGGCCAGATCGATTCGTTCGACCAGTTCGTGGTCCTGCTGAAGAACAGCGTCAGCCAGATGGTCTACAAGCACGCGATTTCCACTGTCGTCCCGGCGCGAGCGATTCGCTTGCCGGCGGGCGAGGAAGAAGGCGCGGAGTCGGCCGTCACCACAGAATGAACGACGTTGTTTGAGCGTCCCCGCAGTGGCGAACGTGCTCTCCTGGTGCGCATTGGGCTGGGAGGTCCTCCCGGCAAAGACGAGCTGAGCGAGTTCGAAGCGCTCGCGCGCTCTGCTGGGGCGGATGTGCTGCGCGTCGTAACTGGCACGCGGCGCGCGCCGGACTCGCGGCTGTATATCGGCAGCGGTAAGGCGGAGGAGATCCGCGGGCTCGTCGCCGAACTCGGCGCAGATCTCGTCGTGTTCGATCATGCGCTGTCACCGAGCCAGGAACGCAATCTCGAGGCTCTCCTCACGTGCCGCGTGCTCGATCGCACCGGTCTCATTCTCGACATCTTCGCGCAGCGCGCGCGCAGCTTCGAAGGCCAGTTGCAGGTGGAGCTTGCGCAGCTGAAGCACCTCGCGACGCGACTGGTGCGAGGCTGGACGCACCTCGAGCGGCAGAAGGGCGGTATCGGTCTGCGCGGTCCCGGCGAAACGCAGCTGGAAACCGACCGGCGCTTGCTCGGCGGTCGCATCAAGACGCTCAACGCTCGTCTCGACAAGGTCGTCACGCAGCGCGAAACCACGCGCCGCGAACGCAAGCGCGCCGAGATTCCGACCGTCGCGCTGGTCGGCTACACCAACGCCGGCAAGTCGACCCTGTTCAACAGGTTGACGGGTGCCGGTGCCTACGCTGCCGATCAGTTGTTCGCGACGCTCGATCCGACGGTACGTCGGCTGGCGTTGCCCGATGCGCGCTTCGCGCTCCTCGCGGACACAGTCGGTTTCGTGCGCGACCTCCCGCACGAGCTCGTCGCAGCCTTCCGTTCGACGCTGCAGGAAGCTCGCGAGGCGAGCTTGCTGTTGCACGTCATCGATGCGGCCGATCCGAATCGCGCCGAGCGCATCGCACAGGTCAACAGCGTGCTCGCCGAAGTCGGCGCGGGCTCGCTGCCGCAGATCGAAGTGTTCAACAAGACCGATCTGGTCGGCGAGCCGCCGCGCGTCGAGACCGGCGAGCTGGGTGACGTGCGGCGCGTGTGGCTGTCGGCGCAGACCGGTCAGGGCACGCAGTCGCTGGTCGATGCGATCGGCGAATTCCTCGGGCCGGAGATCGTGCACCGACACATCGTGCTCAAGCCGGAAGAAGGCCGGGCGCGTGCACGGTTCTTCGCCGCGGGCGCGGTCCTCGCAGAGCAGGCGCTGCCCGGCGGGGGCGTCGATCTGGAGGTCTCGATGCCGCGGCAGGCCTTCGAAGACCTGTGCCGCCACGAGGGGCTGGCGCCAGATTTGCTGCCCCCTGCCGCGAAAACTTGTGCCCACCCTGAGCCATTCCTAAAATCCCGCGGCCCTGCGTCGCTGGCGTCCTGATCCGTAGCCTTGCGCGCGGTGTGGCGCGAGGCGAGCGCGTTTTTGACTTCGCCCTAATTACGACTTCTCTACTGAGCGACCGATCCGACATGGCGTGGAACGAACCCGGCGGCAATCCCGGCAAGCGCAACCCCTGGGGCAGTAACAAGCCGGAGCAGGGACCGCCCGACCTGGACGAAGTGATCCGCAACCTGCAGCGTCGCTTGAGCGGGCTGTTCGGCGGCGGTACTGGCGGTCGCGGCACCGGTGGCAGCGCACCGGGGCGTGGCTTCGGCCTCGGCACGATCCTGCTAGCGCTCGCTACGATCTGGGCGTTCACCGGTCTGTATCGGGTGGACGCTGCGGAGCGCGGCATCATCCTGCGCTTCGGCCGGCACGTCGACACGACGCTGCCCGGTCTGCACTGGCACATGCCGTGGCCGATCGAGACCAAGCAGATCGTCAACACCGCGGCGATCGACAGCTTCACCGAGCAGACGCGCATGCTCACTTCCGACGAGAACCTCGTCGACATCAACATGGAAGTGCAGTACCGGCGTGCGAACGCGCTCGACTTTGCGTTCAATGTCTACAAGCCCGAAGACACGCTCAAAGAAGTGAGCGAGAGCGCGATTCGCGAGGTGATCGGCCGCAGCAAGCTCGACAGCGTGCTCGAATCCGGGCGCCTCGACATCGTGACGCGCACCAAGGAGCTGGTTCAGCGCACGCTCGATGCGTACAAGACCGGCCTGGAAGTGACCGCGGTCAACTTGCAGGACGTGCGCGTACCCAACGAGGTCGCGCCGGCGCAGGCCGACGCGATCAAGGCGCGCGAAGACCGCGATCGCCTGTCGCTGGCTGCGCAGGCGTACGCGAACGACCTCATCCCGCGTGCGCGCGGTAACGCCGCGCGCCAGGTGCAGGACGCGCAGGGCTACAAGGCCAAGAAGGTCGCGAACGCCGAAGGTGAGGCCGATCGCTTCTCGAAGCTGCTGGCCGAGTACGAGCGTGCGCCCGCCGTGACGCGCGAGCGCCTGTACATCGAGACGATCGAACGCGTGCTGAAGTCCAGCCGCAAGGTCTTCCTGGACACCAAGGGCGACGGCAGCAATCTCGTGTACCTGCCGATCGACAAGCTGCTCGAGCAGGGCCGACGCGTACAGCGCGCGGAGCCCGAGGCAACTGTCACGATCGAAGGCACCACCACGACATCGTCGCCGGACGTAAGCGATCGTCGCTCGCGAGGGACACGCTAATGGCCAACCGTGGATTTCTGTCGATCGCCGGGCTGATCGTCGTCGCGCTCGCGCTGGCGATGTCGACGTTCACCGTGCGCGAGACCGAGCTCGCCATGAAGCTGCGCTTCGGCGAGATCGTCCGCGCCGATTACAAGCCGGGGCTGCACTTCAAAGCGCCGTTCTATCACGAGGTGCACAAGTTCGAGCGCCGCATCACCACGCGCAACTACCCGTCGGAGCAGTTCCTGACGAGCGAAGGCAAGATTCTGCGCATCGACTTCTACATCAAGTGGCGCATATCCGATGTGTCCAGGTACTACATCGGGACCGGCGGCAGCGAGGACATCGCGGCCGTGCGTCTCGGCTCCATCGTCAAGGACGGCATCAAGGGCGTGATCGCGCGCCGCACGATCCAGCAGGTCGTGGCCGCCGAGCGCACCGAGTTCACCGGCGAGATCCTCAAGGCCGCGGAATCCAAGGTCGCCGAGCTCGGCGTGCAGCTCGTCGACGTGCGCGTCAAGAAGATCGACCTGCCCGAGGAAGTGAGCGAATCCGTGTTCAGCCGCATGCGGCAGGACTTCGACCGGCAGGCGAAGCAGCTGCGCGCCGAGGGTGACGAGAACGCCGAGAAGCTGCGCGCCGAGGCGGACCGCCAGAAGACCAAGATCCAGGCGAAGGCCTATCGCGAGTCGGAGATGATCCGGGGCGAGGGCGATGCCGGCGCAGCCGAGGCCTACGCGCGCGCCTATTCGCGCAACGCGGAGTTCTATTCGTTCTACCGGAGCCTGCAGGCCTATGACGAATCGCTCGGCACCGACAACGACGTGCTGGTGATCGGCCCCGACAGCGAGTTCTTCAAATACCTGAAGCGTGCCGAGCGCCGCTGAGCGCCTCGGCATGAGCTGGTCGGACTTGTTGGCAGCGGTGGCGCTGTATCTGGTGCTGGAAGGCGTTCTGCCGTTTCTCAATCCACCGGCGATGAAGCGCGTGTTGATGTCGATGGCGAACTTTTCCGACCGGCAACTGCGGCTGTGGGGGCTGGCGAGCATGGCGGCCGGCGTGCTGTTGCTCTATTTTGTCAGGCGCTGATTGAGTCCAGTGAGCAAGACGATGAATCGTAATGTGGTCGTGATCGGTGCCCAGTGGGGCGACGAAGGCAAAGGCAAGATCGTCGACCTGTTGACCGATCGCGTTGCCGGTGTCGTGCGTTTTCAAGGCGGTCACAACGCCGGGCACACGCTGGTCATCAACGGCAAGAAGACCGTGCTGCGCCTGATCCCCTCGGGCATTCTTCACGAGAGCGTGACCTGCTTCATCGGCAACGGCGTGGTGCTGTCGCCGAAGGCCTTGTTCGAAGAGATGGCCGAGCTGGAGCGCAGTGGCATCGACGTGCCGCCCCGCCTGCGCATCTCGGAAGCGTGCCCGCTGATCCTGCCGCATCACATCGCGCTCGACCGCGCGCGCGAAGCCGCGATGGGTGAGGCGAAGATCGGTACCACCGGTCGCGGCATCGGCCCCGCGTACGAGGACAAGGTCGCGCGGCGTGCAATCCGCGTGCAGGACCTGTTCGCGCGCGAGCGTTTCGCGGCCAAGCTCGGCGAAGTGCTCGACTATCACAACTTCGTGCTGCGTCACTACTTCAAGGCGCCGACGATCGACTTCCAGGAAACGCTCGATGAAGCGCTGCAGCTCGGCGAGCGCTTGCAGCCGATGGTTGCCGACGTTTCTGCCGAAGTGAACGCGCTGATTCGTGCAGGCAAGCGGCTGTTGTTCGAAGGTGCACAGGCTGCACTGCTCGACATCGATCACGGCACGTATCCCTTCGTGACGTCGAGCAACTGCGTGGCCGGACAAGCGTCGGCTGGCGTCGGCGTCGGACCGCAACAACTGCACTACGTGCTTGGCGTGGCGAAAGCGTATGCGACACGCGTAGGCAGCGGTCCGTTCCCGACCGAGTTGGAAGACGAAGTCGGCGATCGACTGCGCGTGCGCGGCAACGAGTACGGGTCGGTGACCGGCCGGCCGCGCCGCTGCGGTTGGTTCGATGCGGCGGGTCTGCGGCGCGTGGTCGAGATCAACGGCATCACGGGACTGTGCATCACCAAACTCGACGTGCTCGATGGGCTCGACACGGTGCGTATCGCAGTCGGCTACAAAGTGCGCGGCGAGCGGCGCGATCTATTGCCGGTCGGCGCAGACGCGCTGTCGATCTGTGCACCGATCTACGAAGAGCTGCCGGGCTGGCAGGAGAGCACCGAGGGCGTGAAATCGTTCGAGGATTTGCCGAAGAACGCGCAGGTTTACCTGCGGCGGCTCGAAGTGCTGGTGGGCGCGCCGATCGCAATCATCTCGACCGGGCCGGAGCGGCTCGAGACGATCATCCTGCGACATCCGTTCGATTAACGCTTTCTTGCGAGCGTCAGGCCGTCGCCGACGGGCAGCAGACTCAGGTCGATGCGCTCGTCGCGATGCAGCTTGTCATTGAGCGTGCGCAATGCCACCGCGTTCGGCTCGCGCTCGTTCGGATTCGCGACAGCTCCCGACCATAGCGTGTTGTCGAGTGCGATCAGACCGCCCGGTCGCAACAGTTTCAGCAGCAACTCGTAATAGCCGTCATACGCCGGCTTGTCCGCGTCGACGAATGCGAAGTCGTAGCGACCCGCTTCGCCCGCGGCGAGCAACTGCTCGAGCGTCCGCGTCGCCGGCTGCAACTTCAATTCGATCTTGTGTTCGACTCCCGCTTCACGCCAGAACCTGCGCGCGATCGCCGTCCATTGCTCGCTGACGTCGCAGGCCACGATGCGGCCGTCCTCCGGCAGCGCCAGCGCGACTGCCAGGCTCGAATAGCCGGTGAACACGCCGACTTCGATGCAGTGCTTCGCGCCAATCAGCTTCGCGAGCAGCGCCATCAACTGCCCTTGTTCGGGACCGATCTGCATCGACGCTTCCGGCAGTGCTTCGGTCGCAGCGCGCAGCCGCGCGAGTACGGCAGGCTCGCGCACCGAGTGCGCGACCAAGTAACGATGAATGTCGTCGGTGATGATGAGGCGACGGTCGGCCACGGTTCACCTGTGGGGCAGACGGACCAGCGATTTGAACCCGCCGTAGATCATGCGCTTCGAGTCGAACGGCGCGACCTTCCCATCCATCATATCGGCGAGGCGCGGATCGGTCATGACTTTGGCGTTGACCTGGTCGCGATGCGCGCGCGACTTGAACACGATCCACGAGAACAGCACGGTCTCGCCCGACTTCAGCTTCACGCTGCGCGGGAACGAAGTGAGCTTGCCGGGCTTCACGTCGTCGGCGACGCATTCCCAGTAGTCCACGGCGCCGTGCTCGCGCCAGATCTTGCCGGCCTTGGTGGAGAGGCGGCGATAAGTCTTGAGGTTGCGCTTGGGCAGCGGCAGCACGAAGCCATCCACGTAGGGCATGCAGCTCTCCTTGGGGTGCCGCCCGATTCTACCAACGGGCTACCTTCTCGGAGGGTCGGCCGTGTCGCTCTCGTCGTTGCCCTCGCTTTTGAGATCGGGCGGCGGCGGCTCGCTCTGTTCGGGCTCGGGGCGCGACGCCTCGGGGCGCTGCCGCTCCTTGTCGCGGACGAGTCGCTCGCACTCGGCGCGATCGTCGCCGGTCAACTTCTTACAGGGCGAGTCGGCCGGCTGCGGGTCGTCGGCGGCGACTGCGGCCATGGCGAACCAGGCGGCCAGCGCTCCGATCATGCTCAGGCGCAGGGTGAGGTGTCGAAGGCTCATGACTTCCCAACGGCGTGCAGCCGCGGCAGTTCCCCACTATGTCAAGGCTGCCGCCGACGTCCCGCTGGCGGTCTGGCGCCGTTTGCGGATATCCCATTTCGGCACCGCCTACTGTCCAAACAGGCTCTTCCGCTGGCTCGCGTTATCGTCTACAACTCACCGGTCTGCTTTGTCCCCCGGGTGCCTGCGTGGAGTTGCTCGAACGCGAACAGTGTTTCGCTGATCTGACCAATTGGCTGACGAGCTCGGTCGAGCAAGGAGGGTGCGTCACGCTCGTGCACGGTGAGGCCGGCATCGGCAAGACCGCACTGCTGCAGGAGTTCTCGCGCCAGCAACGCGTGGCGCCCCGCGTGCTGTGGGGTGCCTGCGATGCATTGTTCACGCCGCGGCCGCTCGCGCCGCTGCACGACATCGCGCGTCAGACGCAGGGCAAGCTGCTCACCACCGTAAATGCCGAGACGAGTCGCGACGCGATCTTCATCGCTGCGCTGGATGAGCTCGAGCACGGGCCGCCGGCGCTGGTCGTATTCGAAGATTGTCACTGGGCCGACGAAGCGACGTTCGACCTGCTCAAGTTCATCGGGCGCCGCATGCAGCGCACGCGTTCGATGCTGGTGATGACCTATCGCACGGACGAAGTCGGCTCGCGTCATCCATGCCGCTTCGTGATCGGCGACTTGCCGTGCTCGATCGTGCGCCGCCTGCCGCTGCAACCACTGTCTGAGGTCGCAGTCGCGAAGCTCGCCAAGCAGGCCGGACGTTCGTCGCACGAGCTGTATCACACGACCGGCGGCAATCCGTTCTTCGTCACCGAAGTGCTGGCGACCGGCGCGGAGTCGATTCCGTCGAATGCGCGCGACGTCGTACTCGCGCGGACTGCGAAGCTGCCGCCAAATGCGCGGGAGATCGTCGACTTCGTCAGCATCGTGCCCGGTAAAGCCGAGGCGTGGCTGGTCGAGCAAGCCGGTCTGCACGACGAGGCGGGCATCGAGAGTTGTCTGAGCGTCGGCATGGTGCGTGACGAAGCGGGCTCGCTCGCGTTCCGGCACGACATTGCCAGGCGGGCGCTCGAAGACTCGCTGTCGCAGTCACAGCAGCAGAGCCTGCACGCCAAGGTTCTCGCGATCCTGAAAAACCGGCCGGGAATTGCGCCGGCTCGACTCGCCCACCACGCCGACGGCGCGAGGAACGCAGCGGAAGTGTTGCGGCTTGCCCCCGCGGCCGCGGCGGCAGCCGGCGCGGTCGGCGCGCATCGCGAATCCGTGTCGCACTACGAGGCCGCGCTCCGCTATGCGCACAACCTTCCTCCCGCGGAACGTGCGCAGTTGCTCGAGCAGTTGTCGTACGAGTGTTACTTGATCGATCAGGTGCAGCGCGCGATCGACTCGCGGCGCGAAGCGCTCGAGATCTGGCGTGCGCAGGGCGCGCGCAAACAGGAAGGCGACGCGTTGCGATGGCTGTCGCGCCTGAGCTGGCTGGAAGGTCGCCGCGCGGAAGCTGACGAATATGGTGCTGCAGCTGTCGCTGCGCTCGAGTCGCTGCCGCCAGGTCCGGAGCTCGCGATGGCATACAGCAATCGCGCGCAGCTCGACATGCTGGCTGCGGACGCCGACTCGGCCGAGCAATGGTCGCAGCGGACGCTGCAGCTCGCGGAGCAAGCGGGTTACGACGAAATTTCGTGCCACGCTCTCAACAATCTCGGCACCGCGCGTCTGATCGCCGGCAACGATGCAGGCTGGGATGATTTGAATCGCAGCCTGCAGCTGGCGCTGGCGAAAGGTTTTCAGGAGCACGCGGCGCGCGCGTATACCAACCTCGCGGCAATGGCCATCCAGCGCAAGCAATACACCGCCGGGTCGCGCTATCTCAGCGAAGGCCTGACGTATTGCGAGCGACACGACCTCGACTCGTGGCGCTTCTATGGGATGGCGTGGCGCGGTCGCGCGCGCTTCGAGCAGGGCGACTGGCTCAACGCCGCTGAGGATGCACAGGCAATCGTCTCCGAAGCTGGCAGCGCACCAATCGCGCGTATTCCTGCGCTCACGATTCTCGCGCACCTGCGCATTCGACGCGGTGACCCGGACGTGACTACGCCGTTCGAAGAAGCTCGCACGCTCGCCGCGCGGACGATGGAAATGCAGCGGCTTTGCGGAGTCGCGGTGGCCGCTGCGGACGAAGCCTGGATTTCCGGCGACCGTCAACGCATCGCACAGGAAGTGCAGCCCGTGTACGACCTCGCGTCTACACGTCGCGATCTGTGGATGAAAGGCGAGCTGGCGTTGTGGCTGTGGCGCGCGGGTGCATTCGCGACGCCGCCGACTGATATCGCCGAGCCCTATGCGCTGGAAATTTCCGGCGACTGGCGTGGTGCCGCGCAGGCCTGGCAGGCACTCGGCTGTCCGTACGAGCAGGCGAATGCGCTGGCATCGGGCGGCGGCGAGCAGCAACAACTGGAAGCGCTCACGATCATGGAGCGGCTTGGCGCAACGGCTGCGGCCAATGCATTGCGTCGACGGATGCGCGAGCAGGGCATGCGGCGCATCCCACGCGGCTCACGCACTTCGACTCGCACGAATACGCATGGCTTGACCAAGCGCGAAGCGGAGATTTTCGAGCTGCTGGCGCAGGGCCTGCGCAACTCGGCGATCGCGAAGCGGCTGTTCGTCACGACCAAGACAGTCGATCATCACGTCTCGGCGATCTTCACGAAGCTCGGTGTGTCCTCGCGCGCCGAAGCGATCGCGCTCAGCAAGAAGCCGGCGGAGTCAGGCTGAAGCCTGACCCACAGCCAGAAAAAAGCCCGACCCACATTGTCTGTGGGTCAGGCTTTAGCCTGACATCTGTTACTTCGGCAGCAACGTGACCGGCACTTCCATGACGTTGTCGACCGGCAGCTTGTTCAGCTCGGCGGCCTTGCGCACAGCCGCTTCGCTCGGACCTTCGTAGACGCAGAACGTCTTGGTCTTGTCCGCGTTCGCATACGACTGGATCCACTTCACGCCGACCGAGGCGTTGTTGCTGTTGACCTTCGCCTTGGTCGCGGCATCCAGCCCTTCGAGCGCGCCGGCAGGGAAAGTGCGCTCGATCAGGTAACGATGGGTCGTGGGGCTCGACTGCGCGCCCGCGGCCGTCTTGGCGGGCTCACCCGCGAAAGCGCTCGCGAACAGCAGGCAGCCCAGTACTGCAATCAGCTTCTTCATGTGTATCTCCGATTCTCGACGATGGGTTCCGCCGCTCGCTCACACGAAATAGAAATACGGATCGAGCACACGCACTTCGGTGATCTGCTGGACCGGCAGCTTGTTACAGGCTGCGGCGCGGCGGATCGCCTCCGGCGTGGGCGCGTCGTAAATACAGAACGTGCGCTTGCGATCGGTTGTCGCGTAGGAATGGACCCAGGTGACCCCATATTCGGCATTGCGCTCGATCACCTTGCGGCAGGCGTCCGCGCCGGCTTCGTTCATGGGAATGTCGAGGCCGTCAGGGAATTCTCGTTCGACGAGATAGCGAGGCATTGAGCGTTACTCCAAAGGATCGCCCGGTTGATTCCGAGCGGGGACCATCGTGCCAGCGCGGTAACCGCGCCAAATCGGAAGGCTTACCCAATTTGCCGGGCTAGCTTACCTAGATTGGCGCCGGTGGGATCGGGTGGGCAGCAATCCTGGACGCTCGGCACGGTTGGCGCAGACCTGCCGGCGTACGCTACCCTTCGACCCGTTCGAGCCGATCAACCGAAAGGAGAGTGCGATGCGGCTTTTTATGCTCGGTGCGCTGGTAGTACTAGGCGGCTGCGTTGCAAACCCGGGATCTCCCCCCACATCGGATGCAGCGGCAGCGTCGCCCCCGGCGGCAGCGCCCGCGGCGGCGCAGCCCGCGGCAGAAGCCAGCAAGCATGCCTTCAACCCGCCCCCCGAATTCAAGCCGACGAGGATCAACGGCGAGCTCATGTACTGCCGCAAGATGGTCGTGCTGGGGTCGCGCTTTCCGAAGATGCTGTGCTTGAACGAAGATCAGCTCAAGGAGCACATGGCAGGAAACGAGGCGATGAAGCGTAACAAGGACGAGGTATCCCGCCTCTGCACCTCAAAGGCAAACTGTTCGTGGGACTGACACCCCGCCGCTGAACACTGCCTCTCGCCCGCTTCGACGGGTCTTATTCGTGGTGCACTTTGGTGCCCAGGAGAGGACTCGAACCTCCACGGATCGCTCCACTGGTACCTGAAACCAGCGCGTCTACCAATTCCGCCACCTGGGCAAGGATGCGAATCTCGACCGGGGGTCCCCGGGCGAGGCGCGCAATCTACCGGTGGTGTTCCGGGGTGTCAACAAAACGGCAAGTAGATGAAGTCAACGAAGAAAACAACCAAGAAAGCACATAAGAGCGGCGCGCAATCGGCGCGCTCGCAATCGCCGGCCGCCGCGGCCCGCGTGGTGAATACATTGCGTGAAGCGGGACGACCGCTCACGTTCGACGAGCTGGCGGCCCGCATCGGTCGCGACGGCAAGTCCGCACGGCGGCTCTTGCATTCGCAGCTCGATGAGCTATTGCACGCCGGCGAGATCATTCAGAACCGGCGCAGCGAGTACATGCTGCGCGAACGAGTACCGCAGCTGGTCGTCGGCACGGTGAGCGGGCATCGCGACGGGCATGGATTCGTCTTGCCCGACGATCGCTCGGCACCGGTGTTCCTGCCGCCGCGGCAGATGCAGGAAACCATGCACGGCGACCGCGTCGCGGTGCGTGTCAGCGGTCAGGACAATCGCGGCCGGCCGCAAGGCGCGCTGGTCGAAGTTCTCGAGCGCAACACGCGCGAGATCGTCGGTCGCTTGTATGACGAGTCGGGCATCAGTTTCGTCGTGCCGGACAATCCGCGGATCGGCCATCGCGTGCTGGTGCCGCGCGGTCATCTCGGCGGTGCGCGTCCCGGCCAGGTCGTCCTGGTTCGATTGATCGAGCAGCCGTCGCGCACGGCGCAAGCGTTGGGTCACGTGACGCGCGTGCTCGGTGAGCACGCCGCGCCAGGGATGGAAACCGAGATCGCGATCCACTCGCACGGTCTGCCGTTCGAGTTTCCTCGCGAGGCGGTAACTGAAGCGGAGGCATTTGGAAAAGCCGTGTCCGCGGCGGCGAAACGCGGCCGCGAGGATTTACGCGAGCTGCCGCTCGTCACGATCGACGGCGAAGACGCTCGCGACTTCGACGACGCTGTGTATTGCGAAGAAGTGCGCGGCGGCTGGCGACTAGTCGTCGCGATCGCCGATGTCGCGACGTACGTCAGTCAGGACTCGGCGCTCGACAAGGAAGCACAGAATCGCGGCACGTCGGTTTACTTTCCGAATCGCGTCCTGCCGATGCTGCCCGAGGCGCTGTCGAACGGCCTGTGCTCGCTGAATCCGAAAGTCGATCGCCTCTGCATGGTGTGCGAGATGCGCGTCAGCCCGCAGGGCAAAGTGACGCGCGCGCGCTTCTTCGAAGGAGTGATGTGCTCGGCGGCGCGGCTCACGTACACGAAAGTCGCGGCGTATCTCGCCAATCCGACAGCCCGACATGAGCCGGAAGTCGTCGCGGTCGGGCCGCAGCTGATGCAGCTGCACGCAGTTTTCAAAGCGCTGCTCCAGGCGCGCACTGAGCGCGGCGCGCTCGACTTCGATGCGCCGGAGTTGAAGGTCCGCTTCGACGCGGACGGCAAGATCGCGGCGCTGGTCGAATCCACGCGCAACGACGCTCACCGGCTGATCGAAGAATGCATGATCGCGGCTAACGTCGAAGCGGCGCGCTTCCTCAAGAAGCACCGCATGCCGACGCTGTATCGCGTGCACGGCGCGCCCGAGGACGACCGGCTGGAAACGCTGCGGAAATTCCTGCAAGGATTCGGCATTCAGCTGCCGACCGATCGCGATCTGACACCGCACGATCTGGGAGCCGTCTTGCAGCAGGGCATCGCCGGCGAGGAAGCGCACCTGATCCAGACTGTCGTAGTGCGCTCGATGCCGCAGGCCGTCTATCAGCCGGAGAACATCGGTCACTTCGGCCTGGCGTTGCCGGAGTACGCGCACTTCACGTCGCCGATCCGCCGTTATCCGGACCTCATGGTCCATCGCGGGATCCGGCACATCCTGCGCGGCGGCACTCCCGACGACTTCCCGTGGTCGCCTGCGGCGATGGCCGCGCTTGGGCAGCAATGCTCGTTCAAGGAACGCCGCGCAGACGAAGCGACGCGCGATGCGCTGTCGTGGCTGAAGTGCGAGTACATGAGCGACAAGCTCGGCGAAGAATTCGATGCGCTGGTCACGTCGGTCGTCGACTTCGGTTTGTTCGTGCAGGTGAAAGGCGTGCAGGTCGATGGCCTGGTGCACGTCAGCGCGCTCGGCACCGATTACTTCTCGCGCGACAGCTCGGGCTTCCGTATGGTCGGCGCGCGCAGCGGACGCGTGTTCCGGCTCGGCGATCACCTGCGCGTGCGGCTGATCAACGTGATCATCGACGAGCGCAAGATCGACTTCGAGCTGGCTGACAGCGGCGGCGCGCGCGCGATCCGCGGACCGTGGCAGCGACGCGGCAAAGGTCGGCGATGAGCGAAACGACGATCGCTTTTGGCTTGCACTCCGTTCGCGCGCTGCTGCAGCGGCGTCCGAAAAGCGCTGCGCTCCTGGTGCTGCAAAAGGGACGAGAGGATGCGCGCTCGACGGAGCTGCAGCGTCTCGCGGAGGCAGCCGGCGTTCGTATCGAATGGCGCGACGCGCACGAGCTGGACCGGCTCGCGGGCAACGAGCATCACCAGGGTGCGTGCTTGCAGATTCGCCCGCTCGGGCCGCAAGGCGAAGGTGCCCTGGATGAGCTGCTCGACAAGGCCGCAGCGCCGCCGCTGCTCCTGGTTCTCGACGGCGTCCAGGACCCGCACAACCTCGGGGCGTGTCTGCGTACCGCGGATGCCGCCGGCGCGATCGCTGTCATCGTTCCGCGGGATCGCGCGGCTGGTCTCACGCCGACGGTTCGTAAGGTCGCCTCCGGCGCTGCCGAAGCGATGCCGCTGATCCAGGTCGTGAACCTGGCGCGCACCTTGCGCTGGCTGAAGGAGCGGGATGTCTGGGTCGTCGGCGCCGACGACCAGGCGCCGAAATCGGTCTTCGAGGCACCGCTGACCGGCCCATTGGCGCTGGTACTGGGCGCCGAGGGCGCGGGCCTCCGCCGGCTGACACGGGAGAACTGCGACCTGCTGGTCAGCATTCCGATGGCGGGGACCGTGGAAAGCCTGAACGTGTCGGTGGCGGCCGGGGTGCTGTTGTTCGAGGCCGCCCGGCAGCGACGCGCTGGCTAGTCCTTCCTGCTTCCGCTACTATGCGCGCCCCGCCGAGCATGTGCCCGGCGGTAACTCCTTGCCTCACCGCAGATTCTCGCTGACGGGAGGCACATCCACGAGGAGCAGCAATGCGACATTACGAGATCGTTTTCCTGGTCCATCCCGACCAGAGTGAGCAGGTTCCAGCGATGCTGGAGCGCTACAAGGGCATGATCGCGGCCGGCAACGGCACCGTGCATCGCCTCGAAGATTGGGGCCGGCGCCAGCTGGCGTTCCCGATCGCGAAGGTCCACAAGGCCCACTACGTCCTGATGAACATCGAGTGCGACAGCAAGACGCTGGGCGAGCTGACCGGCGGCTTCCGCTTCAGCGACGCCGTGCTGCGCCACCTGGTGATCAAGATGGACGCGGCGGTCACCGAGCCATCGCCGATGGCCAAGGGCGACGACGAGACGCGCGACGAGCGCTTCGTCGATGACGGCGACGACGATTCGCCGCGCGCCGACGCCTGATCTGCCCTTCACTCTTTTCGGAGACCTTCCATGGCCCGCTTTTTCCGCCGCCGCAAGTTCTGCCGCTTCACTGCCGAAGGCATCGAGCAGATCGACTACAAGGATCTCGGCATCCTGAAGAGCTACATCACGGAGACCGGCAAGATCGTTCCGAGCCGGATCACCGGGACCAAGTCGCACTACCAGCGCCAGCTCGCGATCGCCGTCAAGCGTGCGCGTTACCTGGCGCTGTTGCCGTACACCGATCAGCACTGAGCTGACGTAGCGAGGTGCGCGCCGCGTTTGCTACGTGGCGCGCGTGACCATGCATCGTGCAATAGCCGCCTGGTTGACCGAGCGTCCGTGGCGCGCCGCCGGCGTGATCGCGTTCTGCGGCGTGCTCACGCAACTGGTACCGCCGCTCACTGTGTTCGTGTGTGCGATTCCCGTGCTGAGCGCCCTGCGCTTCGACGCGCGCAACGGCTTGATCGTCGCCGCGATCGGCACCGGCGCGGCGACGTACATCACGTACTCGCTGGCGTCGTCGGTGATGGCCGGCACGTTCATCGGCATCGCACTGACGTTCTTCGGTCCGCTCGCGCTCGGCGTGCTGCTCAAGCGCACCGGGTCGCTGAATTTGTGCTTCCAGGTGGCGGTGCTCGCCATCGGCGTGTTGCTCGCTATCGTGCACGCCGCGCTGCCCGATCCTGTCGGGTTCTGGAAGCCGCTGCTGCTGCAGATGCTGGACTCGATGCAGCAGGCGGGGATCAAGCTCGAAGGCGATCGCAACGCGCTGGTGGACGGCTGGGCGCCGGCGATGTGGGGCGCGCTTGGTGGGCTGACGCTCGCCACGCTGTTCGGCTCGATGCTGTTGGGCCGCTGGTGGGACTCTTTGGTGCGCGCGCCGGGAGCGTTCGGTGCCGAGTACCGCAATCTGCGGCTCGGTGTCGCACTCGGCGTCGTGGTTACCGTGGTGTTCGTCCTGGCGATCGTGACCAACCGCCCGTTGATCTCGGCGCTCGCCTGGGTCGCGTTCGTCGCGCTGGCGTTCCAGGGGCTGGCGGCCGCGCATCGCATGCGCGCCAGCGGCCGGCTCAATCGCGGCTGGCTGGCGGCGATCTATCTGCTGCTGATCGTGCCGCTGTCGTCGATGCTGACGATGTTCGTGCTCGCCAGCTGGGGTTTTGCTGACAATTGGTTGCGGCCGCGTCGGCCGGCAAGCCTGTAGACTTCAATTTGTGACTCGGTAGGTGCTCTCATGGAAATCATTCTTCTGCAGAAAGTCGCCAACCTCGGCAACATCGGCGACCGCGTCAAGGTGAAGCCGGGCTACGGCCGCAACTTCCTGCTGCCGCAAGGCAAGGCGACGCTCGCCACGCCCGACAACATTGCCAAGTTCGAAGC
>Ga0163163_10000226_pt1 | contig 58312 bp, 48 predicted proteins | sample S65metaG_FD_119766 | JGI IMG/M metagenome (GOLD analysis project Ga0163163, IMG submission 119766) | Switchgrass rhizosphere microbial communities from Kellogg Biological Station, Michigan, USA - S6-5 metaG | ecosystem: Host-associated > Plants > Roots > Rhizosphere > Soil | place: USA...
TCGACAGCTTTCCGTCGCTGAGCGCCGCCGGGATCGTCACGGTGCCGTACATGTGGTCGTCGACTTTCCAGAGCGACAACGTGATCGCGTCGTCCTGCCTCTCATCCACCTGTTCGAAACGATTGCGCGCCATCTGCTCCTCCTTTGATCTCAATGCGGCTCAACGCAGGCCGCGGCTCTTGTTGACGCTGGTGAAACGGTTGCTCCCGCGCCGGATCGCGGCCACGAAGGCTGCAATCCCGAGAAGCCCGACCGCCTCGGCGAGCGGAAGCGCCGCTTCGTCGAGCTGACGTTCGTCCCGTGCCTGCCGGACGATCTCGAGCGATGCGTTGAGCTTCTCGGATGCTTCCATCCCCGCCCAGCTGGTGCGCATCAGCCCGTCCGCCAGCAGCACTGCCTCGATCTGAAATCCCGCGCCGAAGGGATGCGAGGCGGCCCAGCTCGCCAGCACCTGAGCAGTCGCGGCGAGGACCGCGGGCTGAAACAGCGTCGTCGACTGTTCCCGAAGCTGCGCGGGCATCCGGCGCGGCGCGCGGCGCAAGACCTCCACCATGCGCTGCTCGAGCGGCATCAGCGCGACTTGCAGGGGACCTGCCGTCACGTCGTCGCCGCGCTTCGCGCCGATATCGCCGACATAAGACGGCCCGCCAGTTGCGAAGGGCGCATCGACGCCCGCAACAGGCGATGCAGGCGACGGCGCGGCCGACCTCACCGGGTTCGATATCGTGCTCCGCCGCGTGCCTTCGACGGGCCGGCCCGGCGTCACCTTGGCGGCGGCGGAGCCGTGCACATGCTTCACCGACGCATCCGGCACGACATATGCCGCGAGCGCTCCGCGCACCGTCGTCTGCGCGACGCGATCGATCAGCGCGCGATCCGCCGTATGCGTGATGCGGCGCGTGTCGAAATGGTGGCGCGCCCAGAATGCCCGCAACGAATTGAGCGCGCATCGATCGACCGTCGCCTGGATCAGCCGGCGACGGACCTCGTCCTCGCTGTCCAGGCGGCATATCCCGCGGCTGCGCCCGAAAGCTGCACGCTGCCCGATCAGCAATGTGTCGGCGCCAGCCCAAAGCCGAAGTGTTTCGGATGAAAGGTGTGTCATCGCGTCTGGCGTTTCTGCGCCTTCGCCGCCTTCGGCTGCTGCTCTTCGGGATGCGAAACTTTCGCGACCGCCTCGTTCGCCAGCGCGCGATAGCGTACGGGCGCGTAGCCGCGCGCGAGGATCGAAGCCAGCGGATAGATATTGCGGCAGACCCGGCCGTTGCATGCGCCGGGCGAGGCTTCCATCACCTCGGCCTTGCGATCCGGCGTAAAGCGCAGAAACAGCATCACGTGAGACCCAGGCTTGTTGAATGCGTCGCCGGGCTGCAGATCCCATGGATTCTCGATGCGGTGCGTGATTGCGGGGATCGCCGCCGTGGTGAAATGGGTCGCAAGTCCCCAGGCCGCGCTGACGAACGCGGAGCAGTCGACACCCACCGTATCGGGACGTGGCGCATTGCGCGTGCACACATTGCCGGCCAGCATGCCCCGATTGATCTTGTCGCGGATCTGCCCGAGGGCACCGTGACAGCCCCAGCAATACGGGATGCCGCGTACCTCCTGGCCGAGCTTGCCGTGCAAATAGCTCGGGCGGCGTATCCGGTTGAACCCCGAGCACGCGGAGTCAGGATCGCGGCCATAGGCATTCTGCGACACCTGCCAGCGAGCGCCTTCGAAGGCAAAAGCGGTCTCGACCACTCGCTGGCGCGACAGCGGGAGAGTGGCCGCAATCGGCGCCTTGCCCGGTTTCAGCTGCGGGCCGAACATCGCGGGCTGTGCGCGCGTATCGATGATCTTTGCGCGCAGCGGTCTGAACCCGACCCCAAGCACGTCGACCGAGGCCTGCTGCGTGCGCAGAAAATAGACATCGCCCGATTCCGACACGGTCACGTACCGCCGCGACAATGCGACGCTTTGCGAGAGCGGCAGCTCGTAGATGCCTTCGAGGTTGCCGCGCGGCGCGAAGCGCGCGACGAACGCGGACGCAGAACCGCCCGACGCCGAGGGAATGTTTTCGGCAAGCACGAACATCCGTCCCTGCTTGTCGATGTCGAGAAACTCGAGCGCACCGAGCCGGTCGCGCACCTTGAGCTGCAATCTTGCAAGCGTGCCGGCCTGGCCTTGCGGCTGCACCTCGACAAGCGCTCCCGCCTTGTCGGCATCGGGAACGACATTCACGACCACGGGCCCACGCCCGCGCGAATCGACATGCTGTTTTGCCGGCACGCGCGGCCGTTGCTGCGACAGGCTGCGGGTACTTTCGTTCAGCAGCTCGGATTCTTCGCCCGGCCGCTGCGAGCCCATCTGAGCGAAGGCCGAAACCATGAATGCATCGTCGATGCCGCGTGTTTGATACTCCTCGAGCCCACGCATCGGCGCATCGTCGGCACCGGTTGGCTTGAGCGCGTGAATGCTTCCGTCCCAAACGAAGATCTCGCCTTTCTTCACGACAAGGTCGTTGGGCTGAAGGTCCTCGGGAAGCCTGAACGAGCGGGTTCGCACGGTCGGCTGCTTCGGATCGAAGCTCAACACCCGGCCGTTGACCTGGTCGAGCAGGTAGACCTCGTTCCCTTCGCCGGAATAAATCGCCTGCGGTCCGGCAACCTCGGTGTCCTCGCTCGCGTCGATCATGCCGACGGCATCGGGGCCCGCACCGCTGTTGAAGCGCTTCACCATGACGTCGTTCGCCGAAGCGAGCGAAGCCGAGAAAACGCAACCCGCCGCCAGAAGGACACCCAGGGCTCTGCTTTTGAAACGTGTCATGCTGGCAGCCGGGGTTGACGTCGCAGATCGCAAAGGCGTGGCTCGATGGCAGACGCGCGCCCACTCTCCGCCGGAACCGGGGCGCGCCGAGCCCTGTCTGTCAGAGTTTGTCAGCCTGGCGCGGGAGGCGGTTTGGTGCGCTGTGTCGCGGCGCGATGTTTTTTTTCGCCAAGCCGGTCCGCTTCGTGGATTCAGGCCTGCCGACCAAGCGCAATCGCCTCAGTTCGTCAGCCGGGCGCGGGAGGCGGCTTGTCGCGCCTCAGCGCCAGGTGTAGGCGAACTCTCCATTCTCGATCCCCACCGTCGCTTCTTTCGGCTCCTCCTTGGCAAGCGCTCGCTTGAGGAATTCGCGCGACAGCGCGGGAAGCATCGTATTTGTGATGATGTTGTCGACCATGCGCCCGCCGGAATCAGGGTCGTTGCACATCGACACGATGTGGGAAACCACATCATCGCCGTAGACCAGCGCGGCGTCGTGATTGTCCGCGATGCGGTTGGCGATGCGGCCGAGTTGCAGCCTGACGATGCCGGCGAGCATATCGTCGGACAGCGGATAGTACGGGATCGAAACGATGCGGCCGAGCAACGCGGCCGGGAAGACCTTGAGCAGCTCCGGCCGCAGCTGCTGCACGAGCGCGTCGGCGTTCTCGCGGTACAGCGGGTCGCGCGACAGACCCATGATCAGGCTGGTGCCGACATTCGTGGTCATGATGATCAGCGTATTCTTGAAGTCGATGCGCCGGCCGGTGCCGTCTTCCATCATGCCCTTGTCGAACACCTGGAAGAAGAGCTCGTGCACGTCGGGGTGCGCCTTCTCCATCTCGTCGAGCAGGATCACGCTGTAGGGCCGCCGCCGCACCGCCTCGGTGAGACGTCCGCCTTCGCCGTAGCCGACATAGCCCGGCGGTGCACCCTTCAGCGTCGAGACCGTGTGCGCCTCCTGAAACTCGGACATGTTGATGGTGATCATGTTCTGCTCGCCGCCATAGAGCGCCTCGGCGAGCGCGAGCGCGGTTTCGGTCTTGCCGACGCCGGAGGGACCACACAGCATGAACACGCCGATCGGCTTGTTCGGATTGTCGAGCCTGGCGCGATTGGTCTCGATGCGCTTTGCAACCATCGCAAGGCCGTGCGATTGGCCGACCACGCGGCGATTGAGGATGTCGGTGAGGCCAAGAACAGTCTCGATCTCGTCCTTCACCATGCGGCCGACCGGAATGCCGGTCCAGTCGGACACCACGGCGGCGACCGCCTGCTCGTCGACATGCGCGTAGATCATCCGCTTCTCGGCATCGCGCGCTTCGAGCGCGCCGAATTTCTCGCGGATCTTCTCGCGCGTTCCCGCCGAACATGGCGCAGGCACGGGCGCCACGCCGTCGGCTTCGATACCGTCCGCACCCTTGGTCGCCAGAATGTCCCGCAAACTGCGGATCTCGGTGACAAGCTTCTGTTCGGTGTCCCATTCGGCCTGGAGCGCGGCGAGCTTCACTTTCAATGCGGCGATCTCGACGTCGATTTCCGCCAAACGTTCGTCGGAGGCGGTGCCGAGATCGCGGTCGCTGTCCAACGCGGCCTTTTCGGATTCGCGCGCCACGATCATGACCCGCGTGTCTTCGATCATCGCCGGCGTCGCCGACTGGCTGATCGCAACGCGCGCGGACGCGGTATCGAGCAGGCTCACGGCCTTGTCGGGCAGTTGGCGCGCCGGAATGTAGCGCTGAGACAGGTTCACGGCCGCCACGATCGCGGCATCCGAGATGCGGACGTTGTGATGCTTCTCCATCGGTTTGAGGATGCCGCGCAGCATGTCGCAGCAGGTCGCGACGTCCGGCTCTCCGATCTGGATCGGTTGAAAGCGGCGCGTCAGCGCCGGGTCCTTCTCGAAGTATTTCTGATACTCCAGCCAGGTGGTCGCGGCGATCGTGCGCAGCGTGCCGCGTGCAAGCGCGGGCTTGAGCAAATTGGCGGCATCGCCGGTGCCGGCCGGGCCCCCTGCGCCGATCAAGGTATGCGCCTCGTCGATGAACAGGATGATCGGGACCGGCGAATTCTGCACCTCGTCGATGACCGCGCGCAGCCGCTGCTCGAACTCGCCCTTCATCGACGCACCCGCCTGCATCAGCCCGATGTCGAGCGCACACAGCTTGACGCCGCGCAGCGGCGGCGGAACCTCGCCCGCGGCGATCCGCTGCGCGAAGCCTTCCGCCACGGCGGTTTTGCCGACGCCGGCCTCGCCGGTGAGGATTGGATTGTTCTGGCGCCGCCGCATCAGCACGTCGATGATTTGCCGGATCTCCTCGTCGCGGCCGAGGATCGGGTCCATCTCGCCCGATGCCGCCTTGGCGGTGAGATCTTGCGAAAAGCGATCGAGGGCGGTCGTGCCGCGCGGCCCGGCCGCTTCCTCGGCGCCCGGCGTGCCGGCGCCGCGCAGGCCTGAACCATCCATCGGACGCAGGTTCTCTTCCTCGGAGTTGCGCCAGATCGTGCGGTGCTCGTCGGTCAGGATGTCGACGTTGACCTTGCCGAACTCGCGCGACAGGCCGGTCAGCGCGCGCCGCAACTCGCCCTTCTTGAACGCTCCGACCAGCAGATGCCCGGTCCGGATCTGCGTTTCGCCGAAAAGAAGCGTGGCGTAATACCAGCCGCTGTCGAGCACCTCCTGCACCTGATCGGAGATCTCCGGCATCTCCGTCTGGTTCTGCCGCAGGCTGCCGATCGCGTCGCCGAGGTCCATCAGCAGCTTGGCACGGTCGAGTTTGAAGTGATCCGCGGTCAGCGTGATGTCGCTGCGCTCCTTCTGCAGGACGTGAGCCAGCCAATGCGCCAGTTCCAGATTGCGGTTGCCGGCGCCCTTCGCCTGACGCAACGCCTGAATAAAGGCTTCGTAGCCTATCCGGTTGAGCTTTCCGGTCACTGCCTCAAGACTGATGTCGGCCATGGGTACCTCTCGTATGGATCGTCAGGACGCAGCTGCGCGCCGCTGTTTGAGAATTTCCGCAGGATGGAAGCGCGCGTCGCAGCGGTAGGCCTGGTCTGTCTGCGACCAGTTCGGCGCTATCCAGCTGGTCCATCCCAGTTGCCCGAAATGCGAGAGCCGCGTCGGTTCGATCGCGCCGGCCGGGATCGCGATCTCGACTTCCCACTCGAGCTGGTCGCCGAGGTAAAAAAAGACCAGATCGGCCAGGGGCTCGCAGCGGCCGCCGGTCGGCAGATAGGTGACGTACTCGGCCATCGTGTTCACGAACAGGCGGATGCGGAACTTGTCCTGAACGCTGAACACGCTGCCGCCGACCAGCACACCGCTGCCAAGCACGCAATTGTTGTGGCCGATGCGCGTGCGTTCGCTTTCCTCGAACACGAGTCGCGAGCCGACGAATTCGTCGATCTCGACCGCGACCCCGAACAGCCCGCCGACCAGGCCGCGCAAGCGCGACGCACTCTTGGATGCCGGCGCCATCAGGCCCGCATAGGCCATCTTGGCGGCGTCGGGTACGGCATCGAGGCCCTGGAAAGGACCGGATCCGATCCCGATCATGGCGCCGACGTAAGTCACGAACCGGTCCGCGTCGGGCCGGTCGTGCTGCCCGATCGGACGCGCGTCCGACCAGGCGCGAAAGAAAAGCTGCAGAAATCGGTGATTCAGGATGTCGAGAAAGCGCGGAAACGCGTCGTCGCGCATCAGGCTCCAGGAATAGGCTTCCTCGGTTGTGGCGAGTGGCAGCGCGCCTTGCGGCCCGAGCAGCCCGAGGAATTTGACCAGAACGCGCAACCGCCCGGTTTCGTCGCGCTCGAACCTGCTCAGGTTCGAGGCGGGGAAATCCATGTAGGGATCCTGGCCAAGCGCGACGTATTCCTCGCGCAAGGACGCGCTGTCGCCGATGCGCGGGCGCTCCGCAAAGCTCCGCTCGATCCGGCGCAGCACGGAATAGAAGTCGAAGCGCCAAGGCTCCTTGCTGATGTCATCAATCAGGCTCACAGCGGCCTCTGCAATCCGGTTCGCACCGGCCAGCGCATGACCTCGCCGCGCTCGATCGTGCGGATGACGGTCTGCGTGAAGTGGTTGATCGCCGAATACTCGCAGAAGAACCGGTCGAGGACCGCGCCCAGCAGGAATGCGCCGCTTCCCTCGAATGCCTTCTCGTCCAGCGTTACCGTTACTTCCGTTCCGCGCGCGATGCCGCTACCGCTGCGCTGGTGCATGCGCCGGACGACCGGCCGGCTGTCGACGCTGCGGATGCCGCGGATCTTGCGCTCGGTTGCGCTGTCCTGCAGGTCGGCAAACATGGACAACGTTTCCTTGAGCGATTGGCCGCTCTTGCCGGCCCCGCGCTCGACCAGGCCGAGGTGGTTGAGGCTCAGCATATTGATCAGCCGCCAGGTCACGGTACCGGTGTGCGCGGTCTCGCTTCTGCTGCGCAGCTGTCCGACGACCGGTCCGCGCGGAGGCGTCGGCCCCATGATGCACACGACGTCGAGCGCGACATCTTCAAGCAGACGGAAATCAGCGCCGCTTTCGCCGACCGGAAGATGCTCCGTCAGATGCCGGTTCGAGCACAACGCGCGGACGCTCAATTCGGAAACGCCGCTATTGTCTTCGATGCCGGCCGGCTCGACCAACGAGATGAACATGTCGGTGCCGGTATAATCCGACGAAGAACCGTATTTCTTTTCTTCGACTGTCCGGCGCCGTGGCAGACGGCGTACAGTGTACCAGAGTCCCGAGTCCGATCTTCCACCCTCGACTGGCGCCGAGTAGAGCGGGCGAACCGGGACCTTGTCCTGGCCGCCCGCGTAGTGCGCGTAGACATCGAGGATCCGGTGCGGCTCGAATTCGAGATAGCGGCTGCGATCCGGAATGACCTGGTATTCGTGCTGGTTGGATTTGATCGCGACGCGGTCCGTCGTCTTTTCGAACAGGTTGACGGCCGGCGCGGCATAGAGCGCGAACATGCCCTGATGCACCGCGGCGGGGAGCCGGTTGTTGACCTCATCGAATGTAAACAGGATGTCGACGGACTTTGCCGGCAGACGTGGCATCACGCCGGCAAGCTTGTTGATCTGGAATCCGAGGAACTTGCGCGGCAGCATGAAATACTCGCGCAGAAACTCGAATCCGCGAAAAATGCGGCTGTCGTTCGGAAGCAAGGCGTCCGCATCGTCGAAACCGAGTTGCGACAGGCAATCCGCAGGTGCGGGCTGAATGACCGGATCGCCGAACTCGTCGAGATGGCGAAAGAACACACCCCTGCAATCGGCGAAGAGCTGTTCGTAGAGCGCGACCGAGTCGGCCTCGTTGCCGACCAGATAGACCGGGAGCTCGGCGGTACGGCAACCGGCGAACCAGGCAGTCGGGGTCTTTTGCGCCAAAGCATCCGGCAACTCATCCTCGACCCGCGCCGCGGTCCGGTGGGTGAGCGACAACTTCATTCCGGCGACGACATCGGGCCCGACCGACAGGCCCAGCGCCTGCAACGGCCCTGGCGTGGTGAAGTACTCCGCTCCGACGATATCGAACGGCCACAAGGCAATGCCGGACGTCAGGCGATAGCGGCATGCGATATTGCGGTCGAGCTCGCGGTAGGTGGCATCGAGATAGGAGCCGCGTGCAATGCGGCGCCCGTCGCGCAACGCCTGGTCGGCAAAAGGCGGGATGATCTTCGCGAGCATCGCCGACGGGGTCGGCGCCAGATAGTTCGGCACCAGTTGCTCGAGCAGATTGCCGGTGAACTCCGGGAACTCGTGCTTGAGCTTGAGCTGCACCCGTGCCGCGAGGAAGGCCGTGCCTTCCAGAAGGCCGGCGACCATCGGGTCCATGCGATCGGTGATCAGCCCTCCGAGCCGCTCCGCGATGCCGGGATATTCGTCGGCAAACTCGCGCGCCTGCTCATGGAGCAACTGGAGTTCCCGATTGTAGAGGTCGAGAAATTCCCGGTCCATGGCGGGCTACAACCGGGCGATCATGATCTTGCCGGTGTCGACCTCGACATCGGCGACAAATTCGATCGGCACGTTCAGCGGTTCGCAAAACAGATCGGCCCTGACGATGAACCGCACCTTGAGATCGGCGGCGTCGACAGACGTATCCCGGGTGACCTGCACCGTGTCGCGGACCAGGCGCGGCTCATAGCTCTTCAAAACGGTCGCGATCTCGAATTTCACGTCGTCGAGCGAAAGTTCGTCGATGCTGCGATGAGCAATGTCGGGGAACCCGAAGTTCAGCACCGAATTCCGGACATATTCAAATCGTCGCAGGTCTTGCGTCGATTCCATCGCAATCGTGTTCATCAGCGCGTCCAAATCGCGCGCGACCTCGCGCCGAAGCGTCGGCTCGGTGATCGCGACGCGCGCGGCGGTTCGCCTGCTGGCGATCACGCGCTCGCCACTCTCGTCACGAAGATCGAGTTTCTTCTTCGCGTCGCGCGCCTCGTACGCGGTGCGGAACGCATACATCAGCGGCGGGCTCAGTCGCTCCTTCCTGCCCGCGTTCGCCATCGCCATTCACCGCTGCTGCCGATTGGTCCGGGTCCCGCTGCGTCCCGCTCTTTGACCGCTCCGGATGTTCGGCGTGGGTCAGGACCGAGAAGGCCCTGAACGCGCCACGCCGGACTATCCGAGGCCTGGTATCTCCGCGTCGCATCAAGGGGCGGCCGCGTCGATCGATCAGGTTACACGTTCGCCGGGATGTCCCACTTCGCCTCTGTGCGCTTGCCGCCGGCGCCGCTCTCCGTCTGCGGAATATACTCGAGCTTGAACTTCGCGAAGTTGAGCGTGAAGTTCTCGGTGAGCCGGTCTTCACCATGCGAACCGCCGGTGGAAACGTGGCTTACCAGGATGTCCTCGAGGTCGATCGTCAGGTACTCAAGCGGGTTCTCGCCGGCCTTGCGGACGATGAGCTTGCCCTTCTTGATGTGCTTGCCGTTGCAGCACAACAGCATCAGGGTGGGCGATGCCTTGTCGATGTAGTGCGTGAAGCTGATGTCCTGCACCGAAACCTTGCCGGCGCCGGCACCGCCGCCCATGTGGGCGGTTCCCGACTGCGACAGGCCCCAGGACCAGGACAGAACATCGATCGTCTCGAGATGCTTGCTGTCTCTGGACTCGCCCTTGACGCCATCAAGGTCGAGGAAAATATCGACTGCCATTTCGTCGTCTCCGTCTGTTGCGGCAGAGTGCTAAACTGTTGCCGGTGATTGTTGGCTGCGTTCGTGGCCGCCATCGGTTCTTTAGTCAGGGACTCGACGCGGTTCGGTCACGCGAGCACCGGGCTCGCGCGAAATTTTCTTCAGTTCGCCGGTGCCGGCAGGCGCGACACCAGGCTCAAGCCGATGTCCATGCCTTCGAGCTGATAGTGCGGGCGCAGGTAGAAGCGCGCCGAGTAGTAGCCGGGGTTTTCTTCGTTCTCGAAGACCTCGACGCGCGCGTCGGCCAGCGGCTTGCGCGACTTGGTTTCCTCGCTGGAGTTGACCGGATCGCCGTCGACGTATTCGTAGACCCACTCCTGCAGCCAGCGCTGCAACGCTTCCTTCTCCTTCATGGTGCCGATCTTGTCGCGCACCATGCACTTGAGGTAGTGGGCGAAGCGCGACACCGCGAACATGTACGGCAGGCGCGACTTGAGATTATCGGATGCCGTCGCGGCGACGGCGTCCTTGCCTGAATACTTCTTCGGCCTGTAGATCGACTGCGCGCCGATGAACGCGGCCTTGTCGGTGTTCTTGCGGTGGATGATCGGGATCAGGCCGGATCGCGCCAGCTCATGCTCGCGCCGATCGCTGATCGCGATTTCGGTCGGGCATTTGAGATCGACACCGCCATCGTCGGTCGGGAACGTGTGCGTGGGCAGGTTGATGACTTCGCCGCCCGACTGAACGCCGCGAATGCGGGTGCACCAGCCCCATTCCTTGAACGCACGGTTGACGTTGACCGCCATCGCATAGGCGGCGTTCATCCACGCGTAGTTCTCGCCCTTGTGACCGTCGGTATCTTCCTCGAAGGCGAATTCCTCGACCGGCTCGGATTTGGCGCCATACGGCAGGCGCGACAGCACGCGCGGCATGCACAGTCCGACGTAGATCGAGTCGTCCTGGTCGCGCAGACCCTTCCACGCCGCGTAGTCCGGCGTATCGAAAATCTTGCCGAGGTCGCGCGGGTTGGCGAGCTCGGTCCAAGTGTCCATTCCGAGCAGTGTCGGCTCAGCACCGGCAAAGAACGGCGCGTGAGCCGAACCAAAGACCTTGCTGAGGTCGCGCAACAGCTGCACGTCCGTCGGCTGATGACTGAAGTAATAGTCGCCGACCATGCACCCGAACGGCTCGCCGCCGAGCTGGCCGAATTCGGCCTCGTACACCGCCTTGAACAGCGGGCTCTGGTCCCATCGCGCGCCGGGATAGAGGCGCAGGTTGCGATAGATCTCGCTCTTCGAGACGTTCATGACGCGGATCTTGAGGTTCGCGTCGGTTTCGGAGTTGAACACGAGATAATGAAGTCCGCGCCAGGCGCTCTCGATCTGCTGAAACTCCGGCGCGTGCAGAATCTCATTGACCTGCGCCGAAAGCTTCTCGTCGAGGCGGGCGATCATGCCATCGATCGTGTCGAGCACGTCGTCCTTGATGACGGTCGTGTCCGCCAGCGCCTCGCGCACCAGCGTGGTCACCGCATTCTCGACTTCCGTCGCGGCGCGATCGCTGCGCGGCTTGAAGCTCTGCTTGAGAACGGTTGCGAATTCGTCGGGATCGCGCGTCTCGACGGTCGTCGCCCGCACTGCTGCGCTTGCTTTCGTGGCCATTGGTTCTATCCCGTGCGTTATTGATTGCCGTCAGGCTGGGTTTCCGCCTGCTCGGCAGGCGCTCGATCGCGTAACGCCGCCATCAGCTGCGGGTCTTTCAGGAGCTGCTTGATCTGGTCTTCGGCCGCGACCTTGCCATCCATGTAACGCAGGAGGTTGGCGAGCTGGTCGCGGGCCTGGAGCAGTTTTGCCAGCGCGGGGACTTGGCGCGCCACGGCGGCCGGATTGAAGTCGTCCATCTTCTTGAAATGCATATCGATGGACAGCTTTTCGCCTTCACCGTCGCCGAGTCGGTTCGGCACGCTGAACGCCGCGCCCGGCTCGATCGCCGCCATCCGGCTCTCGAAATTGTCCATGTCGAACTCGAGAAACTTGCGCGCCTCGACGTCCGGCTTCTCCACGCTGGAATTGTTGCCCGACAGATCGGACATCACGCCCATGACGAACGGCAGCTCGATGCGCCGCTCTGCGTTGTATGGATCCTCGTAGGTGATGTGCACGCGCGGAGGACGGTTGCGGCGGATAAATCGTTGCCCGCTATCGGTCGCCATGGTGATGCCTCACATGAAATTGGCTCAGAACCTGTTTAGTCAGCCGGGGCAGCGGCTGGTTTGAAGGTGCGCAAAAAATTCGCTCGTCAAAAAATATTCCGTCGCAATCAGCGGGCCTGGCGGCGCGGCACGCTGGTTGAATGGCTCAGCTGCCGGCTGCTCCCTTCAGCGCGCCCTCGGGCAATACCTCCTTCAGGAGGCTGAGGAAATCGCGCTGCGCGAAACTGCGCGCGCGCTCGGTGAGAAACGGAACCGGGCTCGAGGGCTCGGCGATCCGGTAATAGGTTCCGATCTGCTCCAGCAGGCGGATCGCATCATCACGTGTTCTTGCGTCCAGCCGGCGCGGCGCAGGCGCGCGTGGCGCATCAATTGCCCGGTGATCCTGGGGCTGATCCTGATCCGCAGCCCGATCCGACTGATCCTGCGATTGATCCTGCGGTTGATCCTGGTCTTGATTCTGATCCTCGGCCTGGAGAGTCTGCGCGAACTCCGAAAGCTGCATCACGGGCAGATCGAAGAGCTGCTGGTCTTTTCCGATCTGGATCGCCGCCTGCTCCATATGGTTGGGCACGAGGACGCGCATCACCTCGAGAAACGACTTGCCCATCAATTGCTCGGCCTGGCGCACCAGCAGCAGGGCCGGATTGGACGGCTCGAAGCGGGCAAAATAGTCGGCGATCGCCTTCAATGCAGCGGCGACATCGCGCGTCGACGCGACCGCACCGGCCGGAATAGTCGACGTTGCGCCGTTTTCGGCGCCTTCGGGCCCCTGCGCGTCCGCCATGGCCAAAGCAGGATCGCGTTTGACCACGATGCCGTCGAGAAGCACCAGGATCTTGTCGACGAGGCCGGGCACTTTCTCGAGTTTGGCGGCACGCTCGCCTCCCGCGCGATCCACGCAGATTTCACGCACGTTGCGAAGCGCTGCCTGCAGCGCCATGAACTGGCCGCGAGTCTCGACGAGCTCCGACAGTTCCGCCTCCAGCATCGCCGATTCGATCGCCGCCGGATCGAGAACCGCCTCGCCTTCACGCGGCTTTGCCTCGCCGGTCGCGATCATCCAGGTCCGGTAGCTCAGCGGGCCGAGCCGCCGGTGATTCACGAGCGGCAGGTACTGCAACGGGAAAACGACCGGCGGCATGTCGTCGAGCGACTCGAGCGCGGCCATGCGGATCGCGAAATCGCCATCGGCGCCGCGTGGGTGAACGTCGTCCCAGCGCTCCTTCAGCAGCACCTCGACCGCGCCGAGGCATTCGGCAAAACCGGTCAGATCGCGATTGAGAACATGCAGCTTGGCCAGAAGAACCAGCAGCCGGACGTCACGCGTGCGATCAAGGATCGGCCCGATCGCCGCGAACTCGGCGGCGAAATCGATCGAGGTGCGATCGAACGGCTTTCCCTCCGGACCGGAAAAGAAGGTGGCCGGAAGAATGCCTTCCGTCCGCGCGATGAAATTCATGTAGTCGGCGTCGCCGCTGAGATCGAGATCCGGGCCGCACGGCTCGTCCTCCGACACGGCGCCGGCGAGTGATGCAAAATCGATGGCCGCCATCCGCTTCGATCCTGTTCACGGGGTCGCGCGCCCGGCGTCGGCGAGATTGCCGCGTCGGCTCGCTCGCGCCGGCGACGCGAAGTTCCCGCTGGATCGTTAGTGGGCCGCTGCCGGGTGGAAGTTTGCTCATCGCGGATTCTATTTTCGCCCTGCCGGCAACCCGGTGATGTCGCGCAACACATTGATGCGACGCGAAGTTTCGGAAAATCCCAGCTGCCGCCCGGGCGCGTCCGGACGGTGCGCCCGCGGCCGAACAGAACCGCGCCGATTTGCACCCGACTAACTGCCCTAGAGCGGAATTTTTCGCGCAACCGCCTTCACAGAACTTCGATCTCGACAGGTCCCACGGGCACGGCCGAAATGAATGTGCAGCTCAAGCAGGATACGCGCATCGGCGAATTGCGCACGCCGCTTGGCAGGGACAAGCTTGTGCTGACGCGCTTTGACGGCGTCGAAGGCCTCAGCGAACTGTTCGAATATCGCATCGAAGCCGTCAGCCTGCAGGAAGACATAAAATTCGATGATGCGCTGGGGCAGAATTGCTCCTTGACGCTCAAGACTTACGGTGCCGAACGGCACTTCAACGGCGTCCTGGTCGAAGCCCAGTGGCTCGGCATGAAGGACGTCTACTACGCCTACCGGCTGGTCCTGCGGCCGCAATTCTGGCTGTTGTCGCGCGCCGCCGATTGCCGGATTTTCTCGCACAAGAAAGCACCGGACATCATTCGTGAGGTGCTGAAGGAATTCGGCGTCGACAACCATTTCGCGCTGCAGGGCAATTTCCCCGAGCTCGAATATTGCGTGCAGTACCGCGAGACCTATCTGGCTTTTCTTTCACGCCTGATGGAGCAGCACGGCATCTATTACTTCTTCAAGCACACGTCGGACAAACACACGATGTGGCTCGCGAACGGCAAGGCCTCGCACGAGCCGATACCCGGGCATGCCTCTACACCGTTGATCGCGCTCGCCGGCGACGACCGGCGCGACAAGGAACACATCTATCACTGGTCGTCGGAACGGCGCTTCCGCACCGGGAAGATCGAGTTCAACGATTACGACTTCAAGCAACCGGGCAAGAAGCTGCTCGCCGAGGCGAAGGCGTCCGAACGATATTCAAAATCGGACATGACGTTTTACGACCATCCGGGAAAATATGCCGAACGCGACATCGGGGAACAGTATGCCAAGATTCAACTCGAGGCCGAGCAGTCGCTCGACCACCGGCGCCATGCGACCGGCGATGCCGCGAGCCTGTTTCCCGGCGGCCTGACCAAGCTTGAACGGCATTCGAAGGATTCGGAGAACGAGCAATACCTCGTCGTGCGCGCGCAGCACAGCTTCGTTTCGGAATTCTACCGCACCGGGGCCGACGTCGCGCCCGGCCAAGTCTACTACGGCAACTACGAGTTCCAGAAGAGCAGCCAGCCGTTCCGCGCGCCGATCGTGACGCCGAAGCCGCAGGTCCTCGGCATGCACACCGCCAAGGTGGCGGGCAAGGACGGCGAAGAGATCGATACCGACGAGCATGGGCGCATTCGCGTCAAGTTTCACTGGGATCGCCGCCAGGACTTCTCGCGCTGGATGCGCGTCGCGCATCTATGGGCCTCCAAACAATGGGGCATGCAAGTCATCCCGCGTGTCGGAATGGAGGTTGTCGTCGTCTACGAGGATGGCGATCCGGATTTTCCGATGATCATCGGCTCCGTCTACAACGGCGACAACAAGCACCCCTACAAGCTGCCCGACAACAAGACGCAATCCGGAATCAAGTCGAACTCCTCGAAGGGAGGCAACGGCCACAACGAATTCATGTTCGAGGATCTGAAAGGTTCCGAAAAGGTCCGGCTGCATGCGCAGAAAGACCACGACGTCACGGTCCGTCACGTCGAGACACGCAAGATCGGCGAGGACGGCGTTGCCGGAGCGTCGCGCAATACGACGCTGCTCACCGGCGACGACGTCCTGAAGGTCGCGAGCGGCAGCCAGAACGTGACGGTCGCGCGCAGCGTGTCGGAGAAATACGGCCTGTCGCAGAGCACAACGGTGGGCGGACCGATCTCGATCAGAAGCTCGGCGCTGATCAACCTGACATGCGGCGCAAGCTCGATCGTCATGACGCCGTTCTCGATCACGATCAAATCGCCTTCGGTCCAGATCCTGGGTGACGCCAACGTGACGATCCACGGCCCGATCAAGTCAGACACGTTCTAGCGCGGTGAGAAAGGGCTCTTCGAGATGACGCGGCTTCGCTTCGAAACTGTTCGCGACGTGATCGAGGCGTTTCCGGTCGTGGAGCGCCTGATCGACGTCGAGCCGAACGACGAGCCCTCGCTGCGGTTCCTGCAAGGGCTCGCCGCAGGCGACGATTTGGACAAGGCGGCCGGGTTCTGCGCATTCCTGCTGCCCCGCCGCGAAGCCGTGTGGTGGGGATGCGGGACGGTCAAGGCCTTCGTCCCTTCGCGCACACGCGAGGAGGATGAGGCGATCGGGGCGGCCGCGGACTGGGTTCGCGAGCCGGAAGACGGACGGCGTCTCACCGCCCTGGCGATCGGCATTCGCGGCAGCAGCAAACTGCCATCCACCTATCTGGCGCTCGCGGCAGGCTGGTCGGGCGGCCGCATGGACGTCGGCACCGGCGAACCAGTCCCGGTTCCGCCGCATCAAACTGCGCGCCTCGTTCGTGCCGCGGTGCTGATCGCGGCGTGCGGCGTCGACATGGAGCAAAAGTCCGACGTGTTGCGCGGCTGCCTGGAGCGCGGCATCCGCCTCGTCTCCGGCGAAATACAGGAGGCCTGAAACGGAGTGGCGAAGTCGCACTGATGATGTCTCAAGGCATCAGTGGCGTCGTGATGCGCTCTCACAGGTATGTCCGAATGGGGCTGACGCTGACCATCGAGAACGAGACCAGCCTGCCTGATGGCGGTCCGTTGAGCGTGTCCGTTGCCGGCAAGCGCGGGCTCGACATCGGTCGCGATCAGCATCTCGACTGGACCTTGCCCGACCCGACCCGCTTCATCTCGGCCAAGCATTGCGAGGTTCGACATCGCGACGGCGGCTACTGGCTCTACGACGTGTCGACCAACGGGACGTTTCTCAACGGCAGCGACGGCCGGCTGAAGGAGCCGCACCGGTTGAACGACGGCGACCGGCTGACGATCGGGCAGTATATCATCGCGGTCGCGCTCGACGGCGAAGGCGCGGTACGCGCGGCGGCTGCGACGCCGGCCCCGGTGTCCTACCACGAGCTGTGGGGCGGCGCGGAGGATGCGGCTCCGCCGATAGACCCGAAACTGCTCGCATCGCCCGCGCAGCACGCCCCGCTCCGCCCGGATTTTCTGGATTGGGCGATTGACGTTCCCGAGACGCAGGGCGCCGATCTCCCGCGGGCATCGCTTGCGCGCCCGGCGCCGGCAGACGACGACATCTGGGCACGCGGACCTGCGCGGCCGTCCCCTGTGGCCGGGCCTCAGCCCGCAACGCCGACGCCGCGTCGGCCTGTGTGGGTGTCGGCCGAGCCGACAGGCCCGTGGGCTGCGCCGTCTCCTTCCAGCACCGCGGACCATGCGGCTGCGCGCGAACGGCTCGCTTCGGCGCTGACCCGGCCCGGAGCGCAACCCGACATCCCGGCGCAGGCGCCTCCTGCTCAATCCGGCGTTGCGGCGGCGCCGGCGGATTTCGTGCGTCAGTTCGCGCAGGGAGCGAGCCTTCCCGCCGGCGCGTTCGCACGCGATCCGGCGCAACTCGCCGAGGAGCTGGGCAACCTGATCCGGCTGGTGGCCGATAACCTGCGGCAACTGCTCAACGCCCGGCTCCAGGCCAAGCGCATCGCGCGGATGTCGAACCAAACCTCGATCGAAGCGCTGAATAACAACCCGCTCAAGTTTGCTCCGACGAGCGACGATGCGCTGCGCATCATGTTCGGCCCGCCGACCGCCAGCTATCTCGACGCGCGCCGCGCGCTGGAAGAGGCATTCGGCGATCTCAAGGAGCACCAGGTCCGCAGTTACGCGGCGATGCAGCAGGCGATCGCCATGATGGTTGCGGATCTCGATCCGCAGACGATCGACGACGCGACCGAGGCGGACCGGGGAATTTCCGGCGTCATCGGGTCGCGCAAAGCGCGGCTATGGGACGCCTACGTGGCGCGCTGGCAGGCGAAGACGCGCGGACAGAGTGGCGGGCTGGTCGATGTGTTCATGCAGTATTTCGCCGAGCGCTACGACGACGGCGGCACGAGAGAACGATATTAGCCATGTCCTGGTACAGCAAAGTCGCATGGTCGGAAGGACTCTTCCTTCGGCCCCACCATCTGCAGCAGGCGGACCGCTATGTCGAACGCCTGGTGGAGAACCGCGCGCGTCATATTTCGCCTTATCCGTGGGGCTTCTCCTATCTGGAGCTCGACCGCGACCTCGCCCAGCAGAGCAAGCTCTCGGTTCGCCGCGCCGCGGGTGTCATGCCGGACGGCACTCCGTTCGACGTGCCCGGCGACAGCCCGATCCCCGAACCGATCGACGTGCCGGATTCCGCCGCCGGCCAGGTCGCCTGGATTTCGATGCCGGTCGCCGCACCCAACACCCGCGAAGTGGACGGTCAGTCGTCCGAGAGCGCCAGCCGCTACACCTCGGGCGCGGAAACGTTCATCGACTCCTCGTCGCCCCTGCGCGTCGAGGAAGAGATCGACGTCGCCTATCCGCGGCTCAGCTTCGAGCTGCGCAAGACCGCCAAGCCCGGCTATATAGGCCTCGCGATGGCGCGGATCGTCGAGGTTCGCGACAGGGCCATCATTTTCGATGAAAAATTCGCGCCTCCGGTCCTGATCTGTTCGGCCCATCCGGTGCTGGACGGCTGGATCGATCGCGTGATCGGCTGGGTCGACAACAAGCTCGAGGAGCTTGCGCGCTATGCCGCCGATCCGACCGCGGGCGGCGGGCTGCAGAGCATCGATTATTTCGTGCTGCAATTGCTCAACCGCTACATCACCGTGCTCAAGCATCTTCGTTCGTCGCGCTACGTCCATCCGGAGCGTCTGTACGAGGAACTGCTGCGGCTCGCGGGTGAGCTTGCGACATTCGCCACGCCGGAGCGGCGCGCGCGCGCGTATCCGGTCTACGACCACGACAATCTGGAAAACGTCTTCGGGCCGCTGATCCGCGACATCCAGGACTTCCTCAGCGCGCGGCTCGGCCGGCGCGCGATTCGGCTGGAGATCGTCGACCGCGCGCAGAATGCGTTCGTGTCGACCATTCGCGACCGCAGCCTGTTCCGCAACGCAAGCTTCGTGCTGGAAGTGGCGGCGCGCCGGCCCCTGATCGAAATCCAGCATCAGTTCCCCAATCTGTTCAAGGTCGGGCCGAATACCAAGATGAACGAAATCGTGCACGCCCACCTGCCGGGCGTCCCGCTCGTGCATCTGCCGACGCCGCCACCGCAAATCCGCGCGATCACCGATCACGTCTACTTCTACCTCGACCGCAAGTCGCCGCTGTGGCCGGAGTTCAGCACGGCGAGCTCGATCGGCATGCATTTCTCGGGCGACTGGCCTGAGCTGCAACTCGAGCTGTGGGCCATTCTGGAGGACCGGCGATGAACGACAAGATTTCGCCGGCCGGCACCTTGAGTCGCGGCGACCGGACCGTCATCCGGCCCAACCCGGGTGCGCGGCGGCCCGCGGCGCCCGCCGCTCCGCCCTCGCCTCCTTCCGCTGCCCAGGTCTCTTACCCGGCAGCTGCGCCAGCGAGCTCGACCGAAGAATGGATATCGACTCCCGCCGCGCCGAAACCGGCCGAGCCGGTGCAGCGCGGGCCTGACCTGCGGCTCGACGAACTCGCCGCTCCGAACGAAAACCCGATCATGCGGGCAGCCGGACCGCTGCTTCTGCTGCTTGGCCGCCTGCGCGTTGCGCTGCTTAAGGCTCCCTTCGCGAGCCTGATGGAACAGGTCGCCGACGCCATCAAATTCTTCGAGACCGAGATCCGCTCCGCTGGCATCCCGGAGCAACAGGCGAACACCGCGAAATACATCCTCTGTGCCACCGCCGACGACATCGTCCAGAACATCCCCACCGAGGATCGTCACGTCTGGACTCAATACAGCATGCTCAGCCGATTCTTCGGCGAGCGCATCGGTGGCGTCCGGTTTTTCGAGGAGCTGGAAAAGGCGCTGAAGGACCCGCTCGTCAACTATCCGCTGCTCGAGCTGCAGCACACCTGTCTCGCACTCGGCTTTCAGGGCGTGCATCGTTCCGCGCCGAACGGCCCTTCGGCGCTGCAGCAGATCCAGCGCAATCTTTACGAGACGCTGCGGCGCATCCGCCCGAAGGTCGCCCACGATCTGTCGCCGCGCTGGCAAGGACAAAGGCTCGCCGGCCGCGCGTCGCGGCTGCGCGTGCCGGTCTGGGCGGTCGCGGCGATCGCCGGGGCGCTGCTGCTGGCCCTTTACGTGACCTTGCTGGCTCTGCTCAGCGGTGGTTCCGAAGCGGTCGCTGGCGCGACCGCGACGCTGCACCCGACCGACAAGATCGACATTGCCCGCCGGGTCGTCGCGCCGCCGCCACCCCCGCCACCGCCACCGCCTCCCACTGCGCAGCTTCCGCGCATCAAGCGCGAGCTTGCCGACGAATGCATAACCGTCACGCAGGGCGCGAACGTGATCGTAATCCGGCTTTGCGATCTCGCGCTGTTCGAGTCCGGCAAGGCCGACGTGCGCGACGGATTCAGGCCGGCCGGCGCTCGCATCGCGAAGCTGCTCGATCAGGAAAAGGGATTCGTCAAGGTCGTCGGGCACACCGACAGCGAACCGATCAAGAGCGTGCGCTTCCCGACGAATTGGCATCTGTCGGTCGAACGCGCCAAGGCGGTCGGTGCGCTGTTGAAGAAGGGGCTTTCGCAGCCTGACCGCATTCAGATCGACGGCAAAGGGGCTGAAGTCCCCGTCGCGTCCAATGCGACGGCCGACGGACGGTCCAAGAACCGGCGCGTCGAAATACTGATCCCACGGTCGGATTGAACGGGGCCAATGATGCTGGCAAATATCTTTCGCTCCGCTCTGGGCAAGAACTTGTTCCAGCTCGCGCTGTGGGGCGCGGGTCTTGCCTCAATTTCGATGATGGTATGGACGCTCGGCCCGCTGATCGAAATCGGCGGCTACCGGCCGCTGCAGAGCTACCTCATTCGCGAAGCCGTCATCCTCATCATCACCGCGGCGATGGCGGGCGGCGTTGGGCTGCACTTCTATCGGCGCAAGAAATCCTCCGAGCAACTCGTCGAGGGGATCGGCTCGGCCGCACCGACCGAGAGCGACGGCGTCGTCCTCAAGGAGAAGATGAAGGACGCGCTCGCAACGCTGAAGAAGGCGGGCGGCGGAAACGGCGACCATCTCTACGACCTGCCCTGGTATCTGCTGATTGGCCCGCCGGGTGCCGGCAAGACCACCGCGCTTGTCAATTCCGGATTGAAATTCCCACTGTCGCGCGGCGCGACACCGGCGGCCGTCGCCGGCGTCGGCGGGACGCGCTACTGCGACTGGTGGTTCACCGAGGACGCGGTGCTGATCGACACGGCAGGCCGCTACACGACACAGGATTCCGATGCCAGGGCCGACCAGCAGAGCTGGTTCTCGTTCCTCGATCTGTTGAAGAAGAACCGGCCGCGTCAACCCATCAACGGCGTCCTGGTGGCGATCAGCCTCGAAGACCTGATGGTGATGAGCACGGCCGAGATCAACGCGCATTCAAATGCGATCCGCGCCCGGCTGCTCGAATTGCACGATCGCCTCAAGGTCGACTTCCCGGTCTATGCGCTGTTCACCAAGGCCGATCTCGTCGCCGGATTCATGGAGTTCTTCGGCAATCTCGGCGAAAACGGACGCAAGCAGGTCTGGGGCGCGACGTTTCAGACCAACGACAAGACGCGCAATCTTGTCGGAGAGGTGCCGTTCGAATTCGATGCCCTGATCGAGCGGCTCAATGTCGATCTCACCGATCGTTTGCAGGAAGAGCCCGTGCCGAGCACGCGCGTCGCGCTGTTCGGCTTTCCGGCCCAGATGGCGGCGCTCAAGGGCAGCATTTTTGATTTTCTCAATTCGATCTTCGAGCCGACCCGCTATCACGCCAACGCGACGCTGCGCGGCTTTTACTTCACGTCGGGCACGCAGGAGGGCACGCCGATCGATCAGGTCATCGGTGCGCTCGCCCGCAGCTTCGGCGCCGAGGAGGTCTCCGGCGCGAAATATTCGGGGAAAGGGCGAAGCTTCTTCCTGACCGACCTGATCAATCGCGTGATCATCGGGGAGGCCGCGTGGGTGTCGACCGACTGGCGGGCGGTACGGCGCGCGATGATCGTCAAGACGGCCGTCTATACCTGCATATTTGCCTTCTCGGCGGCCGCCATTGCGGCGTGGTGGGCGAGCTATCGTCACAACAAGGATCTGATCGCCCAAACCGAAACCCGGATCGAGGCGTATCGCGCGGCGGCGGGGCCTCTCGCGAACGAAAAAATCATTTCCGATCGGGCCTTCGAAAAAGCCGAACCGCTGCTGCGCCGCTTGCGTCTTCTGCCAGCCGGCTACGCCTCGCGCGGCACGACGGTACCATGGACGGCCACGTTCGGCCTCAGCCAGTATGAACGCCTGCACGCAACTTCCGAGAACGCCTACCGCGTCGCGCTCGAGCGCATGTTCCGCTCGCGCCTGATCTACCGCCTGGAGGAGGTTCTCGAAGCGAACCGGACCAATCCGGGTTTTCTCTACGAAGCCCTCAAGGTCTACATCATGCTCGGCGGGCTGCAGCCGATCGACCGCGATCTCGTAACGTCGTGGATGCGCCGCGACTGGACCGACAACCTCTATCCGGGCGCCGGCAACGCTGCCGGCCGCAAGGCGCTGGAAGACCACCTCGCCGCGCTGCTCGACCTCGAGGCCGGCCAGGAGCCGCTGATCACCCTGCATGGGCCGCTAATCGAGGAAACCCAGAAGACGCTCGCGCGGCTCAGCGTGTCCCAGCGGGCCTATGAGCTTCTCAAGTCGCAGGCGCGCTCGTCGCAATTGGCGGACTGGGTGCCGGCGCGCCAGAGCGGCCCCGATTTCGGGCTCGTGTTCCAGGCCGCGGGCGGACAGGACGTGGAGTCCGTGCGGGTCGAAGGCTTCTTCACCTATGCGGGTTTCCGCCGCGCATTCGTGGAACGGCTTGGCGATATTGCCGAGCAGGTCAAGCGCGAACGCTGGGTGCTCGGACCGGCCGGCGAGCAATCCGCCGTTTCGGCACAATATGACTCGCTCGGACAAGGCCTGCTCGATCTGTACGGGCGCGATTTCGCCGCCACATGGCGCACGGCGCTTGGCAGGCTTCAACTGCGCGCGCTCACGACGGACAAACCCAAATATATCGCGCTCGGTGCGGCAGCGGCGGCAACGTCGCCGATCAAGCAGCTTCTCGAGTCGATCCGCGACGAAACCGCACTGACGCGTGAACGGCCCGGCTTCAACAAGCCCGCCGCCGGCGCGCCCGCGGCGGAAGCGGCCCCTGCGCTGCTGAAACAACAAGGTCAGGCCCCCGGCGCCACGATCGAAGCCGCCTTCAAGGCATTTCACGTGCTGGTCGAAGGCGACGCCACGCGCCGGCCGATCGATGCAATCATCGCCAACCTCAACGAGATTCATCAAAGCCTGACCCTGCTTGCAACCAATCCGTCGCAGGCCGCGATGGCCAATTCCGCGCTGCAGACGCAAGTCGCCAGCCTGCGGGCAAACGCAAACCGGCTGCCGGCACCGTTTGCCGACCTGATGTTGAAGGCCGCCGGATCGTTCGAGGGCGATCTGACCAACTCCTCGCACGCACAGTTGACGCGCGCACTGGGGGACCAGGTCACCGGTACCTGCCAGCAGATCGTGCCGAACCGCTATCCTTTCACGCGCGGCAGCACGCAGGATGTCCCGCTTGCGGATTTCGGCAGGCTGTTCAGCCCCGGCGGCATTATCGACCGTTTCTTTGCGCAGAATCTCCAGACCCTGGTCGACACGTCGCAGCGCGACTGGGCCTGGCGTCAGGACAATGCGCTCGCCCGCACGCTCTCGCCGGCGACGCTGCGCGAATTCCAGCGCGCGGCGCAGATCCGGGACGCATTCTTCTCGACCGGTGGCAACATGCCGTCGATCAGCCTTGCCGTGACGCCTCCGCCGAGTGCCAACGGAATGACGGCAAAGCTCGACATCAACGGCACGGTGGTCGAGAGCAAGCCCGGATCGAACGCACCGGTCGCCGTGCCCTGGCCGGGTGCCGGCACCAATCGTACCGCGATCACGGTCGGCCAGGACCTCGGCGGGCAACAGCTGCAAGCGCAGCCCTCGAGGCTTGCGTTTGGCGCGCCGGCGTCCCAACCGCTGACGCCGGCCGTCGAACCTTCGGTGCTGGAACGCCAGGGAACATGGTCCTTGTTCCGGATGCTCGACGCGGCGGGGCCGACGCGACAAGGCGACCGGATCGGCGCGACGTTCATCGTCGGCGGAATGAGCCTGCAGTACCGGTTCGGCGCGGGCTCGGTGCACAATCCGCTCAGCCTGCCGGCGCTGCGCGAATTTCGCTGTCCCAGCGGGATATGAGGGACGGCGATGCGACGCGGCCTCTATGGAAAGCTGCCGTCCAAGCGCGACTTCATCGCGATCGGAACACCGCGCGAGCTTCTCGACCTGTGGGAGCCCTGGATGCAGGGTGGGATTTCGGCGAGCCGGCACAGCCTTGGCGACAATTGGAAGCAAGCCTTCCTGACTGCGCCGATCTGGCGCTTCTGGCTCGGCGCCGACTTGTGCGGCACCACGGTCCTCGGCGCATTCATGCCGTCGCTCGACGGCGTCGGGCGCTATTTTCCGCTGACGTTGTTCGCCTGCCCGGATGAGGGTTCTGCGATCCCGCCGCCCGAGTTCGATCCGCAGGACGCATGGTTTGCGGCGGCCGAGGAATTCCTGCTCGCGACGCTCGAGCAGGATACGACCTTCGAAACCGTGACCACCGGCCTCGAGCGCCTGGTCCGACCGTCCGATGACAATCCAGTCGCGCGCCGCGACGACACGATCGCGCTGCAGGGCGGCATGGCGGCGCAGGTCGGCGAGCGCGCCCTGCCCGAGGTGCTCGCATCGCTGCGGCTTGCCGACCATGCCAACGTCTACGCCGGAGCGACCTTCTGGTGGACGGTCGGCGGCAACGGCTATCCGCCGCTCGCGCTGAGCGCCCGGCGCATGCCCGCCCCGTTCCAATTTGCCGCAATGCTGACCGGCCGTTTCGCCTTCGGGTTCGACTGATGTCCAGACAAGCCGCAATGATGCTCGACTCTCCCCCGCGCTTCCACAGCGGAGCGGCGACCCACGTCGGCAGGGTGCGCCAGCGCAACGAGGACGGCTATCTCGCGCGGCCGGACGTCGGCCTCTGGGCGGTCGCGGATGGAATGGGCGGCCTCGAGGCCGGCGACCTCGCGAGCCGGACCGTGATCGACGCCCTCGGCTCGATCGCGCTTCCGGGTTCGGCGGCAGAGCTTCTCGCCTGGTGCGAGCAGCGCGTGGTCATGGCGAACCGGGTGCTGAACGATCTCGGACATAAGCGCGGCCGCACCATCGGGACGACGATCGCGGTTCTGCTCGCCTACGGCTCTCGCTTCGCGTGCGTGTGGTCCGGCGACAGCCGCATCTACCTTGTGCGTGACCGCGCGATCATCCCGCAGTCGCGCGACCACACCGAAGTCCAGGAACTGATCGCCGAAGGGAAGTTGAAGCCGGAGGAGGCGCGCACATGGCCGCGCCGGAACGTCGTGACGCGCGCGATCGGCGTTCACGACGATCCGGAACTGGAAATGCGGGACGGCGTGCTGCAAGCGGGCGACACGTTCGTTCTTTGCAGCGACGGGCTCACGGCGCATGTGGAAGACGATGAAATTCTTCAGGAGGTGATGGCGAATCCGTCTCAGCAGGCATGTGACGCGCTGATCGAACTGACGCTGGCGCGCGGTGCCGCCGACAACGTGACCGTAGTGGTCGCGCGATATCAGCCGGATGACGAGATGCCGGCCGGCCAGGATATCTGGGAGTAGCATGATGCTGGCCGGCACATCCCAGACATCGAGGAGCAGGCTTTCCTCCGGTACGCGCCTCAACGGCATCTATGAGGTCGATCATCTGATCGCGGCCGGAGGCATGGGCGAAGTCTACAAAGGTCACACGATCCAGACCGGCGACCCGGTCGCCATCAAGGTGCTGCTGCCGGATTTCGCCGAGAACGACGCAGCGCTCGGGCTGTTCCGCCGCGAGGCCTCGGCTCTGCACAATCTCCAGCACGAGGCGATTGTTCGATATTACGTCTTCACGATCGAGCCGGTGCTGCGCCGTCCCTACCTCGCGATGGAGTTCGTCGAAGGGCAGTCGCTCTCGGAGCTGGTCCGCCGCGAGCCGCTCACCTACGAGGCGGTGCGCGCGCTGGTGAAGCGGGTTGCCACCGGCCTGCATGTGGCACACGAGCGCGGCATCATCCACCGCGACGTATCGTCGGACAACATCATGATCCCCGGCGGCGACGTCGCGCGCGCCAAGATCATCGACTTCGGCATCGCGCGTTCGACGTTGTTCGGCGAGCACACGATCATCGGCGGCGGGTTTGCCGGCAAATACAATTATGTTTCGCCCGAACAGTTGGGTCTGTTTGGCGGCGACGTGCGGGCGGCGTCCGATATCTACAGTCTCGGACTGGTTCTGATCGAGGCCCTGACCGGCCGGCCGGTCGACATGGGCGGAACGCAGGCGGCGGTCCTCGACAAGCGGCGCAAGGTGCCGGATCTCGGCGCCATCGACCTGCGCATCAGGCCGCTGCTGGAGAAGATGCTCCAGCCGGACCCCGCGGCACGGCCCGAGTCGATGGCTGGTGTCGCCGCATGGCCGCTTCCCACGTCGCGTTCGAACGACAGACCAAGCGCGGCCGCGGCCGACGATCGCCGCGCGGCCAAAAGGAGCCCGCAAGCATCTGCGCGGCGCCGCGGCAGATGGTATGCGTCGGCGGGTATCCTCGCCGCTGTCATGATCGGCGGTGCAGCGGCCTATTTCCATTTGCAGCCGGGCGACGCGCGTCCGCCGTCTCCGCCCGGCGCGACAAACGCGCCTCCCGCGTCAAACGGGCAGAAGCTCGCAGCGCCGACCGCTCCCCCGGCGCCTTCGCTCACGCCATCTGTTCCCTCGGCGCCGTCACTCACGCCATCCACTTCCGCGGCGCCTTCGCTCACGCCATCGAAGCCGGCCGTGCCGCCGTCTGGCAAACCGCCTGCGGCACCCGAAACCGCCGCTCTGCCATCGCCGCCCCTCGGCAGCACCGCACAGATCGAACGCTATATCAGCCAGTACAACGGCGGCGACTGCTTCTTCATCACACCGAACACCGTCAGCGCAAATGCGGCGCGGATCGATGGCTACGGCACAAGCCAGTCCGCATTCGAAATCCTCGACGAGGCGTTCAAACGCGCAAACGGATTCGAAGCCGACATCGACGTCCGGCAAGTCACCGCGCAACAGTGTCCGGCCCTCACCTTCCTCGCACGCCTGCGCGGCGAGCGCGGCCGCACGCTGCGACTGCGGATCGGCGAAACGAACCTGAAGAGCGGCGAGGCCTTGACCGGAAGCGTCGAGGGCGCCGGCAACGATCACGTCCAGCTGTTGCTCGTTTCCGATGAAGGCCTGGTCCAGGATCTGTCCGCGCTGCTGAAACCGGCCGGCGAGTCCCGGACCTTCAATCTGCGCATGCAGCGTGTCGGCGCTGCGGGCGCACAGCCGCAACTGCTCATCGCCGTCACCAGCGCGCGACCGCTGGAAACGCTCAGGGATGCCAAATCTCCCGCCGATCCGTTGTTCCCGCTCGCTCTGGTCGAGGCGACACGGACCGGGCAAGCCGTCGGCGCTGCGGTTCGCTATTTCAAGCTCGACAGGTGACGAATGCTTCCGGTGCTTGTTGCGATGCACGGCAAACGCCTCAAGGTGCTGCGTCTGGCCGCGATGCTTGCCTGCGGCGCCACACCGGCACTGGCGAACGACAGCACCGCGGAGCTGCCGGTCGGCGGTCTGGCATTCACGCGTAGCGCCGAGATTTCCGTCGAATCCGAGGAAATCACGATCACGCCCGAACAGGTGAGCGTCCGTTACGTTTTCCTCAATCAGGGCCAAAAGCCCGCAACCGTAACCGTTACCTTCCAGTTGCCATCGATCGATCTGTCGGAAGCGGACAACTACGCAATTCCGAGCGACGATCCCGCCAATTTTCTGGCATTCCAGACCAAAGTCGACGGCAAGCCCGTCACCTTTACGATCAATCAGCACGCGCATCTCGGCGAGAAGGACGTCTCCGCATCCATCAAGACCGCGGGCTTGCCCCTGCTGTTGCTCGGCGTGCAACAGAGCCGGATTTCTGAATTGCCCAAGGAGGCGCGCGACCGGCTCCTCGGCGAGGGGCTGCTGATCAGGGCCGGGACCGACGTCAAAGGCCGCCAATTCTACTCCGGGAGCTGGACCGTCAAGACCTCGGCGCTGCGCCAGCAAACGTTCGCTCCCGGCAAGCCGGTCGTCGTCGAGCACCGCTATCGCACCAGCCTTGGCATGAGCTTCGATACCGTCCTGCGCAAAGGGCTTCGCGACAACACCGCCCTCGAGCGAGAGGTCAAGCGCTATCGAACCACCTACTGCGTTGCCGACGATCTGGTGCGCGGGATCGACCGGATTGCAGGCACTGCCGAGGACAACGCCGCGGGAATGCGGGAGCGCCGGATCAGTTACGTTCTCACAAGAGGCGCGAACTGGCTTGGGCCGGTCAAGGACTTCAGGCTCGTCGTCGACAAGGGCCGGCCGGAACGGCTCGTCAGCTTTTGTCTCGATAACGTGAAGAAGATAACGCCCACCACGTTCGAGGTGAGAAAGAAGGACTTCACCCCCGAGCGCGATGTGAAGATCCTTTTGATCGGGAAAGCCGACTGACCGGTCGCGCGCCGCGTGGCAAGGCCCGCCGCCATCCTCAATAGACCGTCACCGTGATCTTCTTCGACGCGACCACCGGATTGAATACCTTGTGGTCGGCATCACCGAGCACGAGCTGCAGCGTGTGGCGGCCGGGCGGCAACTCAATGCGGGCCTCGCTCTGCCCTGCACCGTAATGAATGTGGTTCTTGTCGGACGGAATGACGTCCCCCGGCTTGATCGGCTCGTTGACATCGACGAACAGGTGATGGTGGCCGGCGTTCGGCGTCTTGTCGCCGGCGCGCGCGATGCCCATGTTGCGCAGCCCGAAGCGGCACCAGAACGCGCCCCTGATCACCTGGCCGTCGTTCGGCCAGATGATGTAGAGATAGGCGTCGCTCGGCGCCGGGGTCTGCGCGAGGGCAGCTGCGGGGATCATTGCCGCGGCAGCGAGCACGGCACGTCGTGTCAGCAGGCTCATGTCAATTTCCTTTCGATCGTGCAACGCGGAAACCATGGGTGAGATAGCGTACGCCGGCGTCGTAATGATCGCGGCTCGCACTGCGCATGTAGCTCGGATCGTTTTTCCATGAGCCGCCACGCAGCACGTATTGGCGGCAGTTCGGCAATTCGCGAGGAGCGCCGGTGCGTGGCGCACCCTGATAGTCCCTCACCCAGCAATCAGCGACCCACTGGGAGACGCCGCCTGTCATGTCATGCAGCCCGAGCGGGTTCGGGACGAATGCACCCACCTTGATCGGCAGACTCGCGTTCGCGTCGGTGCCGCAGCCCTTGCACGCCGCCCTGCCGGGCAAAATGGAGTTGCCCCACCAGAACCTCGTCGTGGTGCTGGCGCGGGCGGCGTATTCCCATTCCGCTTCCGAGGGCAGTCGATATTTTGTCTGCGTCGTCTTCGACAGCCAGGCCACGTATTCCTGCGCGTCGGTCCAGCTCACATTGTGAACCGGAAGATTGTCGTCGCCGGCCGGCGTGTAACCGCACGCCTTGTCGGCGGCGCACTGCCGCCATTCGCCGATCGTCACCGGATAGCGGCCGAGCGCGAAGGGTGCGATCGTCACCTCGCGCGGCGGCCGCTCGGAAGGATCCTCATTGCTGCCCATGATGAACTGCCCGCCGGGGAGGTTGACCATTTCCGGGCAGCGCTCGCAGTCGCGAAACGAATTTGCACTCGAACCCGGCGTGGGCGTCGCCGGAGCTGCCGGCGGCTTGATGACGGTGATTTGCTGTTGCGGAGGCGGCGGACTGGCCGGCGCAGCGGTCTGCGGCGGTGGCGAAGGTGGAGCGGCCTGGGGCTCGGGCACGGCCGGCTGCGGCACGGGAGGTATTGCCGCCTGGGGCACCTTTTCAACCATGGTCACCGTGCGCTCCGGCTTGCACAGGCGCGCTTCCGACAGCTTCGCGAGCTCGACGAATACGCCCGTCGGGTAGCGCAGCAGATACGCCCGCATCGCGTCGCATTCATTGGCGGCGCGGGCGGAGGTCCAGAATGCGATCTCGAGCGAACGATCCTCCGCACTCTGCACCGCCGGCGGCGCTGCGGCCGGGGCAGGCCTCGAGTCCGGCACGGCCGCGGCCGGGGTCGCGGGGACGAAATAAATCCGCCGCGACATATCGCCGAGCTGCTGTGGGCGCTGCTTGTCGCGTGTCGCCTCGCGCACATCCGCCGCGACCTGTTTGAGCATCACGGAGATCTCCAGGCCGGGCTCCGCGATGCGCTTGAGCAGCGCGGCCGCGAACGGACTGTTGCGATCGCCGCCGTCGGCCGCCTCCTGGCCCGGTCCCGCCGCGTAGGCGATCATGGTATCGCGACTGGCCGGCTCGAAGGGCGCAAGACCCTTGCCGAGCGTCGCGCTACGCCGCATCGCCGCGAGGCTGCGCTTGAGGTTCTCGGTCAGCGGATTGTTGCGGCTGGCATCCAGGAGCACGATGGAGGTGGCGACCTTGGATTCCATCAACCGAACGACGGCATCGAGCGCGATGGTTTCCGACGAGATGAGGAATTCGCTGCCAAGTTGCGCGTTGACGGAGACGAGGTAATTTCTCTCGTCGATTTGCAGGCCGTGGCCCGCATAGAAGAACAGCCCGATAGCGGCGCCGTCGAGCGCTCGCGCGAACGTCTCCAAAGTGCTGGCGAAATGGTCCTGATCGAGATCGAGCCCGAGCACGATCTCGAAGCCCGACTTCTTCAATGCCTCGGCCATGTCTTTGGCGTCGTCGCGCGTCGTGCGCAGCGCGGCGCCGCCCTCGTAGGCCGCATTACCGACGACGAGCGCGACGCGGCGTTCCGCCCGGGCACCGACCGCGAGCAACGTCGCGGTGGCGAGCACCAGACAGAACGCGAGGAGCCGTCGCAGCATCGCGAGGCCGCCGGATCGCATCAAGGTTTCTCCTGCCAACTGCGTTCGCGATCTTCCTGGTAGTAGGATGCCGTCACGCCATCAGGATTGCAGTGCTAGAGACGACGAAGTCCGGCACCCGCCGTCTCCGTGCGAGTTCAACCGAGGCCCGGCGCCGGGCTCGGTGCCATCCTCTCTCCTCCTTAGTGGGTGCGCCGGGCGCGCAGTTGGCTTCGGCGTCAAAAAAATCCGGAAGAAACTGGAAATGCCCCAATCAAGGCCAGACCTTCTGAAGATTGGCCAAGGTCGCCGCACCGAGCCGGATTGGGGGCATCACGGCGCTCAGGTCGTAGCTCCGGACCATGTCGTCGGCGAGCATGGTCTTGTTCAAGACCACTCCTCTCTGAAGCAGACCGGATTCTTGGTGAACACGTCGTCCTCGAGTGAGCCGCGTTTGTGGAGCGACCGACTATGTGAGAACGAGACTCTTCGCCGAGGCGATCTCCGCGCACGAGACCTCGCGTGGAAATTCGCGCTTTACGACGACTGCGGTGGGCGTTGCGTTCGGCACCAGCGAAGTCGCATCGCTCGCGGCATCGGCGGCCTTGAGCATCGCGGCAAGCTTCTTTCGCGCCAGAAACATGCGCGACTTGACCGTGTTTTCAGGAATTCCCGTCAGCAGCGCCACCTCTTTGATCGATTTGTCGCGATAGTAGACAAGCTCGATCAGCAGCGCCTGCTCGGCTGGCAAGGAGCCCAGACATTGGCGCAGAAACCGCGCCGAGTCGTCGCGTTCGACAACGGCGTCCGGGCGCGGCCTGGAATCGACAAGCGTGTTCGCGGGCGCGTCGTCGAGCGGTTCGGTCGGCAGGATCCGGCGTTCCCGAGCGGACAGAGCCTTGTAGCGCGCGATGGCCAGCAGCCACGTCGTGACCGACGATCGCTTCTCAAAGTGAGGCGCCTGCTGCCAGGCCGCGAAGAACGTGTCGTAGACCAGGTCTTCCACCAGGCTTCGATCGCTGACGAAGCGCCGGACGAACCGGGATATGCGGGTGTGATGACGGCTCATCAGCGTGCACAGCGCTGCTTGCTCGCCTCTCGCGATCCGGCTGATCAGAGCTTCGTCCGAGGGGAGGGCAGAATCTGGGGCAGCAACGGTGTTGACGCGAGCGGCCCCGGCGGGGCTTGTCGCGACCTTCGCGTCGACGCAACGGCCGATCACCTCAAGCCGGCTTGCAGCATTGAGAATATGCGCCGAGATCACCATGGCCGCGCCCTTTTCAAGGTTTCATGCAGGGCATCACGCGGGCGCTTCGGGTCCGAAACCCCGTTGTCAATCCTGAGTTCGCTCGTCGAACTCGCAGTGCGTCGGGTACGAATTTGGCGGGGCGCTGCTGCGCAAATATTTCGGCCGGGGGCGATTGTGTTACGGCCGCAATAGATCGGCGGAACGTGAAGCAGGAAGGTCGTGAGATAGCGCAGCCGTGAAGGCTGCAATCGGTTCGCGATCGCGCGTTTGTGTTCGCGCAGGTCGGATTGGGCCGAGGTTAACAGGACGGTTGCCGCTGGCATGGTGTCCTCCTGAAATCGACGCAAATGGCGTTTTCATTCCGGCAGGATGCGGGAGGCCGTCGGATTTGGCTTGGAGAGCGCCTTGATTTTATCTTTAGATGATCTTGATTATCGCTACTGCTCGCCCGAGCCGATCGAACGCGAATCCTGGGGCATGAGCGCACGCCAGTTGGCCGAGAGTGCAAGCGATGCAGCGCATCGGACATGCAACGGCTGCGACAATTCGCCGTCGTTTTCGGCCGTGGTCACCATCATCGCGGTACCTTCGACGAATCCCGCGATGACGGTTGTTGGATAAGCGCGTGCGGCGCCGTCAAAACCTTCCTCACAACGATGCTTCCGACCACTTGATCGCCTGACTGGCGCCGCGCACGATTTTTCGTTTTCCCTCGTCCTCCGCGGCAAGATAAGCCTTCAGGCCTGCCGGGAACGGCACCGGGATATCGATCTCAAATGGCGCCGCGCTGGTGAAGATTTCCGGCTTGATCTTGCGGTTCTCCAGCAACGTCCGGAATTGCTTGAGATCCTTCATCACATCGGGGACGACGAGCTTGTCTGTCCCCTTTGCCGCAATCGCCTGCAATCGCGCGAACATCGGATCGAGGTCAGCAAGCGCCTCGTCGCGCGCCTTCACGCGATAGACATCACTCCCCAAGACATCGAGGACATGGGGGACGTATCTCAGCCACATGTACCACTCCATCCGGTGCGCAAGCTCGTCGACGTCCGTTTCCATCTTCGGCGCATACAGGATGGGCGACAGCAGCATCGTTGCCAGTGCATTGGCCGCATGATCGGTCGGCATTTCCTTTTGTTCTGAAATGACCGCCGCCGACAGACGGTCGAGATCCTTGCTCAAGGCCTTCCAAAGCCTCTTTACCCGACCCCAGACATCGCCGAACGAGCCGAGCCCGGAATACTGCAGGTCCGGCCGAAAACGTTCCTGCTGGTAACCTTCCAGGTTTTTGAAAATGGCGGTGAAGTAGAACAATCCCTCGTACAGTCCGCCGAACAGCCAGCCGGGAAAGAACGGCGCCCATACCGTCCCCATGAGACGCGTGTTCGTGAACGCCGCATTGAAAGCACGATTCTTCTCGTAGGCGCTCGCGGTGTAGGGCTTGCGCAGAATCGAGGTCTCGTTGAACACCCGAAGCGCCTTGTCCTCTGCGCCGAGCAGCGTGACCATGACAGGTCCCCAGCGCTCCGTGCGCTGATCGAGCGCCTTCTTGATGCGCGCGAGGTCCTTGGCAACCGCGTCGTTCGCCATCGTGCTTGCCCTCCGTTGGTTGGCCCGCACGGCGACCGGCGGAGGCGGCTCTGCGACGCACTCCGCGGCCCGATCCCGGCACCGCATCAGGATTTAGTCTGCGCCTGAGCCGCCCGGTTCTGTCGCGGATGCGGCTGGCGCATCGGGAGACACCTCGAGGTCTCTGTCCAAAGGTGCCCATTTGGCGCGGAAAACCCGCGTTTCAGGTACGAAAATCCGACGAGACTAGGAATATGTGACTAGTTGGCGGAGGAAGCAGTCTGCTGCGAACCAGTCTCGTTGGCAGGATTCCCTGCTAACAGGGAAAATTACAGGGAATTTCTTCGATTTTCGCGAGAACCGACGCTCAGAGACCCTGCTTTCACTCCGAAAATCAAAGGCTTCCCGCACAATTCCTGCGAATCGTAACAGCGAATTTCAAAGAGCGAACAGGGTACGCAGATCAAGGATCAGCGAATGAAGGAATGAAGGACTTGGTAGGAAATAGAGGCGATCGGAGCGCATCGTTCGATCGCAACGAGCGAAGATGCATGACGCTCAAAGGCCATCGATCAGCGTATGGCAGCGGAGGAAAGCACTCGCGACCACACGCCGTTCACGACTCAGCTTTGGCTATGGTTGGCGTTTCCCACGGGAAGCCAAGCCCGCAGCACCGTGCCCCTTCTTGCCCGCCTTATCATTAGATCTCCATCATATTGCTTCACCCGTGCGCGCATCCCGGGGATGCCAACACCGAAGACGATATGTGCATGCGAGCCTGGCTCCCAGTCTACGATATCGATGCCGGCGCCGTCATCCTTCACGTTGAGGCAAATAACGTCGTGGCGATGCTGAAGGCTCACCTCGACGACGGTCGCGCCCGCATGCCTGTGAACGTTCGCCAATGCTTCCTGCAGAATACGAAATAGCGCCGCCCCTCGATCGCCGGACAATGCCGGTAACGGATCGTCGATTGGTTTGAACGTGGCGGTCAACCCGGTCCGCAATTCAAATCCTTCAATGAAGCGTTTGGCAGCCGATATAAGGCTCTCCGACCCTGTCACGGGCGGATGCAGCAAATAACTTAGAGTGCGAATCTCGCGTTGAGCCTCCAGAAGCGACTCTCGCGCTTCCGAAACGAAGCCCGCGACGCCTCGTCCTCCCTTTGTTTTCTGCACGCAAGTGAGGTGGAGCCCGACTGCGGTAAGATGCTGAGCGGTTGAGTCATGAAGCTCGCGCGCGATGCGGCGACGTTCCTCCTCCAGAGTATGAAGCAGTTGGGTCCCCAAAACCCGCCTCTCTTCGTCGGCGTGCCTTACCTCCGTGACGTCCTCATGGGAGATGACGATCCGGCGGGCGCTGCCGACTTCGAAGCAGGACGCCCGCATCTGAAACCAGCGCACGCCATTTCCCGTGTCGCACGGATAAAGATGGCGGACCTGACGGGATCGCCCGACCAGCAGCTGCTTCAGACGCTTCACAACGACAGGTGCATCGCAAAAGGTCACTCCGGCGTTTCTGGACACAGCAAGGTAGTTTTCCCCGATGCTGCAGTTGGCACCGCGAAATCCACCGGCGTCGGCAAACGCTTTCCATGCGCGGTTTACCGCCGTGATGACTCCAACTTCATCGAGGACCGCCACATGCGCCGGTAGGGCGTCGATCGTTCCCTGCAAAAGCGCTGCTGCATCCTCCACCTGCTTGCGAGCGGCGACCCGATCTGTCACGTCGCGGAAGAAGATGCTGAGGCCTGCCTTAGAGGGATAGGCGTGATATTCGAGCCAACGGTCGGGTCGGATGCTCGACGCCAGTTCGACGTGCATGGCCTGCTGCTTTGCGACAGCGTGCAAAGCCACGTCAGAACATGGCGCCGAAGGGGAGAGAAGTTCCCAATATGATCGGCCGACGACCGTTTCTGGTGCGGCGCCCAGCCAAGCCGCTGCGGCCGAATTGATCGCAGTGATATTATAGTCACGATCCAGCGTGAGGTAACATTCCGTGATGCTGCTCAGCACCGACTGGAGGTTCCGTCGGCTTTCCTCGAGTTCGTCTGCTTTGAGCTTCTGATCCGTGATGTCGCGCGCCGACCCGAGAATGCGGGTGATACGGCCGGACACATCCCTCACGGGTGTCAGAGTTGTCTGCCAGCTTCGTATTCCGCCTGGAAGCTCCAGCCGCTCCTCATACTGGACCGTGATCCCTGCCTTCAGGCACCGGCGATAGTTTGCATCGACTGCGTCCGCAACTTCTCTCGGCAGGCAGTCATGCGGCGTACGCCCCTGAAGAAACGCTGTCGACAATCCGGTCAATTGCTCATGAATAGGATTGAGCTCACGAAATATGAAGCGCCCATCCAACCCGACGTCGATGATGAAAAGGCCTTCGGCGCTGTTTTCGAAATAGGCGCGGTACAGCGATTCCTCGTCGGGGGCCTGGTGACGGCCATTGACCCAATGTGCGGATAGCCTGTCAGTGAGAGGCGCGCGCGGTACAAGTACCTTTGGCGCCGTCGCGGAGTTTTCCGGCTGTTGCTGTTGCATGAGAGCCCAAGTGATTGCGCACCGACGCTCAAGGGCCGCATCTCAGCATAACGACACAGCCTGGACGGTAAGCGCGACATCGATGCGGATAGTTAAGCGCTGGTTTGAGCATTGTTGGGTCTTTGATGCAGAAGACAGAAAAAACGGACGCTTTTGGTCAGGTTTTCGATGGAATCACTTCTTCGCGAGTCATCCGTCGCGGCGCCGATGTGCCGTCCAATGCGTCGCGCTTCCACAATCATCGTGTCGCCTTCGCAATCAGCTTCATCCCGGCTGCGGATAATAACGATCAGAGAGAACCCCGATTCAGCTCCAGCAGGATACCTGAGCTCGTTGCCGAAATGCTGCGGAATGCCTGATCGAGCGCTACGGCAACCAGGCCGTCTCATCGTCGCGAACAACGATCAACCGCAGTCGAAGCGCTTCGCACCCACTTAGGCCGCGGCTGAGACTGCCCCGAGAAGTACGGCCGCCGCCGGATGAGACCTGTTCGTGCGGTTTCCCTGTCTGCGGTCGCAAAGCTGAGCCACGCGAGGCCGGCCCACGCTCATAGGGAATGCGCTAGGCCTGGATGAGCTTGTTCCGCACGGCATAGCGCACAAGTTCAGCGGTCGAGCGAATATTGAGCTTGCGCATCGCCGCCGATCGGTGAGTCTCGACTGTCTTGACGCTGATATCGAGCAATCGTGCGATTTTCTTGTTGCTATTTCCCTCTGCGATAAGCTGTACGATCTCGCGCTCGCGCGCCGTGAGCACGGTTGAACGGGCACCAGCCCCGTTGCTGAAGCTGTCAAGCAGAGTTTCGGAGACTTGACTGGAAAAAAACGGATGATGTCGCGCCAGGGCGCCGACGGCGTTGACGATCTGTTCGTCGCATTCCGACTTGAGAAGATATCCGCGCGCGCCAGCGTGAAGGACTTCGCGGATAAGCTCATCGCTGTCGTGCATCGTGAAGATAAGGATTTCCGTTGCTGGTGAGCCTTTTCTAATGTGTCGCGTCGCCTCGATCCCGTTGAGGAATGGCAGCGAGACATCGAGCACCGCAACATCCGGTTTGTGCTTGAGCGCAAGCTCGACGGCCTCGCGGCCGTCACTCGCCTCGGCACACACGACAAAGTCGGAGCGCGTCTCCAGCAACGCACGCAAACCGCGCCTGACAATCAGGTGATCATCGGCAAGGATGATACTGACCACGCACCCCCCCAACGAAAGCCACAGCCCATATTGGATCAGTGTAATCTTTGATCGTGGTTTTCGAAATGGATCAAATGGAGGTTACTGCCATGACGCCTCGTCATGAGCGCTTCATCATCGCACCAACCGGTTGCGTCTTCGACGCCGTACCGCAGCAGCCAAATCCTGAAACTTCAGCGAACGTCTGGACTTACGCCGCTCAGCATCAGAGGCCAGACCGATGTTTTGATTCTCATTTGTTTGCGGGCATCGGGTAACGCGCCGCGCCTCTTCGGGGTTTTCCCCTACCTGCTGCCACCGTCTCCAGAGAAGCCGAATCGTCAACAAGCGGCAGTCGAAGTACGGTGTTACCGTGAATGACGAAGGTGCCAGCCCGTTCGCTGTTCGCTGGCGATCTCGCAAAGCCGCCCTCCATCGAACAGAATGATGACATCGCCGCAATCCGAGTGACGAAGTTGCCGGAGTCAATCCGGCTGGCCCTCCGCAATCCAATCCGCTGGTTTCAGGGATTGCCCGACTGTTCCGCGTCAGCTCGCCCACCATAATCTTCTTCTCATCGATCGGCGCCGAACGATCGCAGGTCGATGCAACACGCGTTGAAACTGAGATCTATCGGAACGAGGAAGCTCTGGTCCCCGGAGCTTCAACAGAGATCCCGCCGCTTTGGTGAATGAGGAGCGCAATTCTTCGGTCGCTCCAGATTGCTGAAATAGCGTGGTTTTGAGGAGTGCGGCTAATGCCATTGCCGGCGGTGCACTTTCTGTCTCGCGCGGATGAAGCCCGAACAGCGGCGAAATTGTCCGCGGATCCGGAGCTTCGCAACCTGTTTCTCGAAATCGCGCGGGCTTATACCGATCTTGCCGACAACGAAGAGCGGCTCGTGAGTCGCCGCTCCGCTGGCGTCCGCATGCCGGAAGATAGCCCATACCCGGCTGAGGCTCGCGATTACCAAGCAACCCAACACACTCCAACCAAGCGCTAGCGCGGTATCACCCACGGCCGTACTTATCGAAAGCCCGGCGTTGTTCATCGATGCGAACGTGAAGCCGAACGCGATTGCGATTGGTGCTGCGAACTCGGTCTTGTCGAGCATAAGAAGCCGCCGTGCGGGGGGAGAGCGAAACGGCGGGCGGGGGGGAGGGAGTCAGACATTCCCGCCGTTTCGCGTGGGACACCGGTGGGGATACACCGGCCTTCCGGACCTATCTCGCGATACGCCCGGAAACTCGAGTTGCTCGCGCAGCCAGGGATGTACGCGAGTGCGAAGCTTCAATGTGTGCCCGCGAAGGGCTCATGATGCGATCTTCGAGTCCGGCACATGATCAGATCCCGGCTGGCGTCGCCGGGCGCCGCGCGCGCTATTGTCCGCGTCAACGCCGAACAGCCTTGCGATTTCATCCAGCTTCTTTTCTTCATCGGCAGCCATGTCGCCGCGCGCGCCCAGCACCTGCTTGACAAGGCCGAGGGCCGTGCGACGAACCCCGGCTTCGGGCGGCAGCATCGAGGGCAACGCCGCGAGGGCTGCGTCTTGATCCAGCACGAGGATGGCGAACTGCTCCCGAACGAGCGCCTTGAAGTCTGCGAGCGGCATGTCGCCGTGCGCCTGACGAATTCGCCGGGCCATCTCAAATCCGCGCTCGTCAATCGCCCGCCGCGACAGACCGACATAGATAAGCGCGCGAACGACCGCAGCGCGCAATCCACCTTCGGGGATGCGTGCTTTGAGTTCGGCAATGCGCATCTGGAGAAGCTGGCGATGCAGCGGGTTCTTGGCTGCTTTGCAGAGCGGGCTCGGACTGGCGGGATCGATGCCGACGGCGGCCTGTAGCGCGGGTGAGCCGAAGACGTTCAGGAAGGTGCGCTCCGCCAGTGTCTCGGTGAAGTTGCGCCATTGATCGAGCGCCGCGACGATCTGGCTCGATGCCTGCTCCTGCATTGCGATGAAGGGATTGTCGCTTTGCACAGACCTCCGCTCCTCGCGCGTTCGTTTCGCGAGCGCCGCAAGCGGCGCCATGAAAGGATTCGCGTCGGAAAAGAACTCATACTGTGCGCGCATCGGATGGAAGCGCCGGAGCCATTCCGAGAGCGCGGGATTTGCCAGGGCGCGAACCGCCGGCTGCGCGAAGGTCCGATAGAGCGCCAGATTGATTTCGGACACACGGGCCGCGGTGGCAAACCTTCGGTCGTCTTCCGCATCATTGGCGCCCATCGCCCAGATGTCATCCAGTGTCCGCGCTTCACAACGCATGACCCAGTTGCCGGCTGCGAGGTCCGACCCGACGGTGTCTGTCCCTACCTCCTCGAAGATCGCCTCATACAGACCTGGCGGCAGCGTATCGATCAGATCGATGTTGCTGGAGAACTCGCCATGCTCCTTCTTGGCGACGCCCGCCGATACGAAAATGCCCAGATGGCCGATCGTCTCGTGGACCGTGTAGACGATGGTCTGGCCATACGAGCGGATCTCATCCTCGCTTTCGTAGAGGTCGAGAATCCAGCCGAGCGCCTGTTGCGGTGGGGTGATGTTGTCGCCCTTGGAGCACAAGACCACGATCGGCGACCGGATGTTGCGCAAGTCGATCTCGACACCATCCGAAGTCTTGATGCGGCCGGCGGAAAGCTTGTTTCCAATGAACAGCTCATCGACGATGAACTGGATTTCTTCGGCGTTGAGGTTGACGTGGGCGCCCCACCACCGCTCGAAGCCGAGATAGCGCGGCGCCTCGGTGTCGATTTTGGAATAGAGATTGTATTGCTTGGTCCATAGCGTGTTCGCCGGGTTCTGGTTCTCGAAGTTCTGGACCAGCCACGCGCCGTCAAAGGTTCCCTCGCCGAGGTCGCTTGCCAGCGCTGCCAGCCAGCTACCCCCGAGGAGCCCGCCGCTGTATCGCATCGGATTCTGTCCGCGCACTCCGGCCCAGTAGGAAAGCGGCGAACCAGCGACGATGATGGGGCCGAATAGTTCGGGGCGGATGGCCGCCAGCATCATGACCGCCCAGCCCGCCTGACAATTGCCGATCACGCAAGGCTTGCCGTCGGCCTGCGGGTGGAGTGCGATGACCTTCTCAAGGAATACCGCCTCCGCGCGCGCCACATCTTCGATGGTCTGGCCTGGCATCGGGTCAGGCAGAAAGCCGACGAAGTAACAGGGATGCCCGGCAGCCAGGACGACCCCGATTTCGCTGTCAGCCTTGAACCCTCCGATACCGGGGCCGTGTCCGGCACGAGGATCGACGACGACAAAGGGCCTGCAATGCGCACCGACTTCGACGTCGGGTGGCGGAATGATTCTCGCGAGAGCGTAGTTGACCGGGCGTTCGAGCTTGCGGCCGTCGATCAGCAACTCGACCGGATAGTCGAGCACGTGTGGTGCCGCCTCGGCCTCGTGCGCCTTGTACTGGTTGCCACGCTGGCGCAAGACGTCCCAGAACAAGATGCCGCGCTGGGCGGCGTCGACCAAATATTCAGTCGCAGGCTGGAACGCCGGGAAAAGCTTGCCGTCCGAAGCCTGAAGAGCATCGTTGGACCGCATCGTCGCCGCCCTCGATCTCGAGCCAGAGAAAACGTTCAGGATCAGTTGCTGAAACGTCTCGCGTTCGTTCAGCCCCATCCCAGCGTGATACCGACGTCGCCGGGCATGTTGTTCGGGTAACTCACAATCTCAGCTCTGAACTTGTATCCGCGCGGTCGGAAGTACTTGTCCCAAAGCTCATACATTTCCTTGGGAAGGCCGGTCAGAGTCTGCTCCCAACCCGGCTCTTGTTGATTGATGGCCCGGCCGTTGTCCGTGCACAATTCATGAGGGAAGCGGTATATCCGAACTTCCGTGAGGCCATTCTTCACGGCGCGCTCGATGAGGACGAGCGCCCGGCGGATGGCCTCTTCCTCAGAGACCTGGGACGGCGCTCTCAATCGCTCAATGAGAGCCTTCTTTTCTTCGGCCGCCTTGGTATCTCGCTTCTTTTGCCTCGACGCCTCCTCCGCGCGAGCCGCTTCCAGCTTCTGCATGACGTCTTTCGCCGTGGGTAGGTCGTCCACTGTTCTGATTCTCAAGTTCACGCATGCCTCCTTGGGTTTGCGACCTAGGAATGGCGCTTGCCTATCGCTGCGATGACACCGCTGTCGCAGATTATTGTCAAACATCCTCGTCCTTGAAGCGGCCTTTGGATCAGTCCAATGATCCTTTCGGATATGTCAGCGATACAGCAAAACATTGGCGACGCTGGTCGGACGCGCAGCGCATCCTGAAGCGCAATTGCGCGCGGGGACCGGGGACCAGGAAAGAAAATCACAGCGATATGCTCTCGTCCATGCGTTGAGCCATCGCGTCGCCGGATGCGCCGTTTCGTCGTGCGTCGCCGCGTGATGATAGATGCGAATCGCGATTGGCCGCCATGAACGAAGGTATCGCGCGGCGATACTCTTCGGTATCTCGGATGTCTCTTCACACAATGGAACGACGCAAAGGCGCCGGACAATGATCGCAGCCTTCGGCAGACCGCCGAAACAGCAGATCTACATCACACGAGGTTGAACCGCCATGAAAACCAGTCACGTGATCTCCATCCCACTGCTTTCGGTCGCCACGTTGTTAGGCGGATCGGCGGCAATGGCCCAGACCCCTCCGGGCGCCACCATGCTGGTTCCGGGCGTCTACACGACGCCGGAGATTTCGGCGAAATGCCAGAAGTACGCGCGCGACCGCGTCGGCATGTCGTCCAACACCGATAGCGCGCGCCAATCCGTTGCACTCGCCTGCGCGCAGAAGCTTTGGCAGAAGCAGGTCAAGGGCAAGGGCTAGAGCTAGAGCGCGTACAACCGCACGTGGCTGAAACGTGACGCCGGCCGGCGCGAGCCAGGCGCGCCGGCATTGTGCATCAGCAGGTAACCGGGGCGTCAGACGCATCATTCAGGCGCGCAACCATTCCAGGGAGCGAATGTCATGGAAGGCACCGTTGGATTCTCCAGGACTGCGAAAGATGAACAAGCCTGGGGCGACTTCGTACCGGGAAGCTGGCGTTACGCCGTCGATGTGCGCGACTTCATCATTCGCAACGTGACGCCCTACGATGGCGACGAGAGTTTCCTGGCTGCCCCCACGCAGCGCACGAAGGCGGTCTGGGACAAGCTGCAGCCGTACTTTGCGGACGAGAGAAAGAACGGCGTCCTCGCTGTCGACGCCAAAACGCCATCGACGATGCTGGCGCACAAGGCTGGCTACATCGACCGGGAGAACGAGGTCGTCGTCGGATTGCAGACCGATCAGCCGTTCAAGCGGGCCATCTTTCCGTTCGGCGGGCTGCGGATGGTCGAGGCCGGCCTGAAAGCCGCGGGGTTTGAGGCCGACCCTCAGGTCCACAACACGTTCACGAAGTATCGCCGCTCGCACAACGACGGCGTTTTCGACGCCTACACGCCGGAAATCATGCGTTGCCGCAAGTCGGGCATCATCACGGGACTTCCCGACTCATATGGCCGCGGCCGCATCATCGGCGACTACCGCCGCGTAGCTCTCTATGGCGTCGACCATCTGATCAGTGCCAAGCGAGCCGAGCGCGCGCAGATCGACGACATGTGGCCGGACGACGAAATCATCCGGATACGCGAGGAGCTGGCCGAGCAACTCCGCGCGCTGGAAGATCTTGCCGCGATGGCAAAGCTGTACGAAATCGATATCGGTCGTCCGGCGAAGGATGCGCAGGAAGCGTTCCAGTGGACGTATTTTGCCTATCTCGGCGCCATCAAGGAGGCGAACGGCGCGGCCATGTCGATTGGCCGCATATCGAGCTTCCTCGACATTTATATCGAGCGCGATCTCAAAGCCGGCCTTCTCGACGAAGCCGGCGCCCAGGAGCTGTGGGATCAACTCGTCCAGAAACTTCGCATCGTACGGTTCCTCCGCACGCCCGAATACGACGCCTTGTTCAGCGGTGACCCGTACTGGGCGACGGAGTGCGTGGGCGGCGTCGACCTGAACGGCCGACCGCTCGTAACCAAGAGCAGCTATCGCATGCTGCACACGTTGAAGAACCTCGGCCCCGCGCCCGAGCCCAATATTACGGTTCTGTGGTCGAAGCAGCTGCCCGAGAACTTCAAGCGCTACTGCATCACAACGAGCAAGGAGACGTCGTCGCTTCAGTATGAGAATGACGACCTGATGCGCCCGAATTGGGGCGACGACTACGGCATCGCGTGCTGCGTCTCGGCGATGAAGCTCGGCAAGCAGATGCAATTCTTCGGCGCGCGCGTCAATCTTGCGAAGGCGCTGCTCTACGCGATCAATGGCGGCCGCGACGAAATATCAGGCGACCAGATCGCGCCTGCGACGCCTCCGATCACCAGCGATGTGCTCGACTACGACGAAGTGTTCGAGAAATTCGATCGCGCGATGGAATGGCTCGCGCGCACCTACGTGCACGCGATGAATTGCATCCACTACATGCACGACAAGTACTTCTATGAACGTCTCGAAATGGCGCTGCATGATCGAGACATCTTGCGTACTATGGCGTTCGGGATCGCCGGCCTGTCGGTCGTGGCCGACAGCCTGGCGGCGATCAAATATGCGAAGGTCCGGGTCATCCGGGACGAGACCGGCCTCGCCGTCGACTATGAGACCGAATTTACCGGCACGAACGAGCTGCCGCAATTCGGCAATAACGACGAGCGTGTCGACAGCATCGCAGCGGATCTCGTCACGCGCTTCATGCAGAAGATCCGCAAACATCCGACTTACCGCAACGCCGTCCATACACAGAGCGTCCTGACGATCACGTCGAATGTCGTTTACGGGAAGCATACGGGAAACACCCCCGACGGACGCCGCAAGGGCGAGCCGTTCGGCCCCGGCGCCAACCCGATGCATGGCCGTGACCGGCGTGGCTGGCTCGCCTCCTGCCTCTCGGTCGCGAAGCTTCCCTACAAAGACGCACAAGACGGCATCAGTTACACGGTGTCGGTGGCGCCGCAGAAAGCGCACCTCACCGATAAGGAGCTTACCGATCAGGCGGTGAAGGCGCTCGACCTCTACTTCGATAGCGGCGGGTTCCACATGAACCTGAACGTCATCGACAAGGAGAAGCTCGAAGACGCGATGAAGAACCCGGACAAGTACCCGCAACTGACGATCCGTGTGTCGGGCTACGCCGTCAACTTTGTGCGGCTCACGAAGGAGCAGCAACTGGATGTGATCAGCCGGACCTTCCACGGACAGGTCTGACGACTGGGGAGTGTAAGATGTCCCAGCTCGGGACTCTCAAGGCTGGTAGCCGGTACGACCTGCGTGTCGGCCTCTCACCCGACGCGCCCGGTGAGGACGACCTGGAAGACCAGAAAGGTGCGTTTGGGTACGTCCATTCGTACGAGTCATCATCCCGCTTTGACGGGCCAGGGCTGCGAGCCGTGTTGTTCGTGTCTGGTTGTCTGCTTCGCTGCTCCTACTGCCATAACCCCGACACATGGCATTTGAAGGACGGAACCTACGTCTCTGCGCAGCAAGTTCTCAATCGGCTCAGTCAGTTTGCACCTGCTCTGCGATCGCTGAACGGAGGACTCACCATTTCTGGCGGCGAGGTGCTTGTGCAGGCTGCTTTCACGCGGCGGATCCTCGCCGGCGCCAAGAAAATGGGGTTGCACACCGCGATCGAGACGTCGGGCTTCCTGGGCGATCGCGCCGACGATCGATATCTCGCGCAACTCGATCTCGTTCTGCTCGACATCAAGAGCGGAGATCCGGACACCTATCGTAAGGTGACGGGGCGTGAGCTCGAGCCGACGCTGCGTTTCGCGGAGCGGCTGGCCGATGTTGGGAAGCCGGTCTGGGTCCGTTTCACGCTGGTGCCGGGCCTGACAGACGATCCCGCGAATGTCGACGCCATCGCGCGCTTCGTTGCGCCGATGCGGAATGTCGAATGGGTCGAGATTCAGCCGTTCCATCAGCTCGGAGCCTTCAAGTGGAAGGCGCTCAACATCGAAGACAAGCACGCCGACACCCCACCCCCGTCGCCGGAGCTCGTCGAGCGCGTTCGTGAGCAATTTCGCGCGGCGGGGTGCCGCGCCCGCTGAAAGGCGAAAAACGGACGACCTGAATCGGAGATGACAACATGATCGAGCTAGCCCGTGACATCGTCGGCACCCAGCCGATCCTTGCTGTCTTCCTGGCGATTGGCGTCGGCTACCTGGTCGGGCAAGTCAACCTCGGCGGTTTTTCGCTGGGCGTTGGTGCGGTCCTGTTCGTCGGCCTGGCCATCGGAGCATTCGCTCCCAAAGCGTCGGTCATTGGGCCAATCGGTCTGACGGGCCTGATCATGTTCCTCTATGGAATCGGCATCCTCTACGGTCGGCAGTTCTTTGAGGGAATGACGGGTGCAGCCGGCATCAAATACAACGCGCTGGCGCTGATCGCAGTCGCAGCCAGCCTGCTCGTCGCCCTGGCGCTTGGTCAAATGTACGGCATCAGGATCGGGCACACACTTGGCATCTTTGCCGGCTCGATGACGAGCACTGCGACGCTGCAGGCTGCTCTTGAAGTCATGCAGAATAAGGAACCGTCGATCGGCTATTCGATCGCTTATCCCTTCGGCGTCATCGGCCCGATCCTGTGCATCTATTTCATGACCCGTCACGTCAAGCCGACATTTCCGCCCAAGGCCCAGAAGTTTCAGATGGGAGAAGTCACGTTGGGCGATCAATACACGGGTCGCACGCTCGGTGACCTCGCCAAGGATCTCCCGCCCGACGTTCAGGTGACGATGGTTCGCAAAGAGCATCACAATATCGTTCCGTCCGCCGACACCGTCCTGCGTGCCGGCGATGGCCTGATGCTCATCGCGGAACGGGCGAGCGATCTCAGCGCCGCAGCTCAGCAGCTCGGAAAGCTCGAGCCCGGCCGCATCGTGAAGGATCGCTCCGCGCTCGACTACATCCGCGTCTTCGTCGGCAAGGCCAATCTCGTTGGCATACCGCTTGCCCGACTTCCGCTCCCCGCAGCCTTTCCGACACACCTTCTGCATGTACGCCGCTACGACATGGACATCGTTCCGCGGCCCGACCTGACACTCGAGTTCGGCGACCGCGTCGGTGTGTTGATGCCTCCCGACCGTCGGGAAGAGGTCCGCAAGCACTTCGGCGACACCGTAAAGGCTACCGCGGAATTCAGCTACGTTTCGCTCGGGCTCGGCATGGTGATGGGCGTGCTGATTGGCCTGATCCCGATCCCTGTTCCGGGCGTCGGCACAGTCACTTTGGGCATCGGCGGCGGTCCGCTGCTCGTTGCGCTCATCGTCGGTCGGCTGCGGCGCACCGGGCCGTTGCTTTGGGTCATGCCGCTGCCCGCGAACATCGTATTGCGCAACTTCGGCCTCGCGCTGTTCCTTGCCTCGGTTGGGATCAACGCCGGTCAACCGTTCGTCCGAACAGTCGCCGAGTCGGGCTTCACGATGCTGTTCATCGGCATGGCCGTGTTGTTGACCACGGTCGCCATCGTGTTGCTTGTTGGCCACCACCTGATGAAGATTCCGTATGACGATCTGGTTGGTGTCGCTTCAGGTGCGACTGGAAATCCTTCCATCCTCGTCTATTCCACGCGCATGGCGCCGACCGAGCGGCCGGACATTGGCTACGCGATGATCTTCCCCTCGATGACGATTGCGAAAGTCATCGCCGTACAGATTGTCGGCCTGCTGGCAATATCGGGCGGCACCTGATGGATATCCGATGCAGCATTCGGTGCAGACTAATGCGTCGAGCGCTCCGTCGGTTGACGCGATTGCCCAAGTGGGGAGGGCAGAAGAGTCGCTTCGCGTCGCAGTCCTGCTGAGCGTAGTAGGCGGATTTCTGGATGCGTTCACCTGGATCGCCCATCACGGCGTGATGGCCAACGCCCAGACGGCAAACGTGGTCCTGCTGGCTGTTTATGCGGCGGTGGGTCAATGGGAGGAGGCTCTGCGCAGAGTTCCGTCCATCGCGGCGTTTCTTGCGGCCGTGCTGCTTATCTGCCACCTGCGCGCAGGAGCAAGCGAAGAGGGCAAATACCATCTTGCGATGGTCGTTCTTGTGATCGAAGGTCTCGTCCTTATCGTCGTCATGTCGTTGCACGTGCGACTGCCGGAAGTTGCGGGAACGATCGGCATTTCCTTCGCCGCCGCGATGCAAACGGCGAGCTTCGTCAAGGTCGAAGGCCGCAGCTATAGCTCCGTGATGGTGACTGGAAATCTGCGCTACTCGGTCGAGACCTTCTTTGCCGGATACATTGAAAAGCACGATCCCGCGGCGCTACGGCAATCCCGCGTCCTCGTTATTGTCTGCGTGACGTTCGCATTGGGCGCGGCGCTTGGCGCGGTACTGACGCAAACGATTGGAAGCAGAGCGCTCCTGGTTCCCATAACGCTCCTCTTCGTCGCGCTGATTCTTTGCACACGTAACCGCGTCAGATAGACGAACTGGCAATCGCACCATGGACCAGCGAACGCCCAAACCGGTTTCCCCTTCCTCACCTCAGCTGGTGATGTTCGACGCCGTGATGCCGGCCGCAATGGCCGTTCGCGCCGAAGAGGTCGGCGTCAGGAAAGCGACGACAGATCCTCTGACGGTACTCGCATTGAGCGTCCTGGGAGGCGCATTCATTTCGTTGGGCGCGATCTTCGCGACGACCGTCAGCACCGGGGCTGGCGCCTTACCTTTTGGCGTGGCGCGGCTTCTCTCCGGATTTGTCTTCACGCTGGGTCTGATCTTGGTTGTGTCCGCAGGCGCGGAGCTGTTCACCGGAAACAACCTTGTCGTGATGGCGTGGGCGAGCGGAAAGGTGAGAACGCGTGCGGTACTGCTCAACTGGACGCTGGTGTTCGCCGGTAATTTTGCCGGCGCCGTGGCGACGGCCGCGCTCGCCTTCTATTCAAAGCAGTATACGTTCGCGGATGGAGCGGTCGGCCTGGCAGCTTTGAATGTGGCCAACGGCAAGGTCGGCTACGCATTCGGTCAGGCGTTCGTTCTGGGCGTCATGTGCAACGCCCTCGTGTGCCTCGCGATCTGGATGTCGTACAGCGCGCGAACGGCGATCGACAAGATCGCTGTCGTCGTCCCTCCCGTCGCGGCCTTCGTGGCCGCGGGATTCGAGCATTGCATCGCCAATATCTACTTCATTCCGCTTGGACTGTTCATCAAAGCCGGGGCCCCGGAGTCCTTCTGGTCGGCGCTTGGAAAGGCGCCGACAGACTTCCCAGCCCTGACCTGGGAGAACTTCGTTGTCGCCAACTTGTTGCCGGTTACGCTGGGCAACGTGCTCGGCGGGTCGGTCCTCGTTGGGCTGGCCTACTGGTTCATATACCTGCGTGGCTCTCTCCGTTAGCCGTTAGGCCAGCGGGTCAATCCTTTCGGATATCCGGGTGATCCGTCCGAACAATACACTGTGGCGGCAGACAAACCGCAGTATGAGGCCCCGTCACTATCCGGCTGAAAACCGTCGACATGGTCGCAGGCAGTCCGCACTGGAAGTTGAACCAGGATTTCGCCGTCGGGAAAGGCGCGACGGTCCAGCGCTACGCTGCGATCGTCGGCAAGGACCGGTTTGAGATCGACGTCGCCCCGTGGGGTGAAGGGTGTCTGCGAATCAACGGCTATCAAGCCGCTTGCGTCGACGATGCCGCGGACAGCCAGCAGGCATTTCGCAGATTGAATCATGTTGCGCGCAGTCTCCTGGAGGGACAGTCCATGCTCGATATCGAAACTGTCAAGAAGCCGTCGATGCTCCCGCCGGTGAAAGCGAAGTTGCTCGAGGGCAAGAAAGGACTCATCGTCGGGATTGCCAACGAGAACTCGATTGCCTGGGGCTGCGCCAAGGCTTTCCGCGCGTTCGGCGCGGAGGTCGCCGTCACATATCTCAACGAGAAGGCCAAGAAATTCGTCGCGCCTCTGGCCCGTGAAATTCAGGCCCCAATTCTGCTGCCACTCGACACAAATGTCCCGGGTCAAATGGAGGCAGTGTTCGCGGCCATGACGTCCGAATGGGGCAAGCTCGACTTCGTCGTGCACTCGATCGCTTTTTCGCCGAAAGAAGCGCTACAGGGTCGCGTCGTTGACGTCACTCAGCAAGGCTTTCTCACCACGCTTGATGTGTCGTGCTGGTCTTTCATCCGGATGGCACACCTGGCCGAACCGCTGATGCGCAACGGCGGCGGCACGCTCTTCACGATGACCTATTACGGCAGCCAGACGGTCGTGAAGAACTACAATATCATGGGCGTGGCAAAGGCTGCGCTGGAGGCGGCCGTGCGCTACCTTGCGGCCGAGCTCGGGCCGAAAGGCATTCGCGTGCACGCCATCTCTCCCGGCCCGCTCGCGACCCGCGCCGCGTCTGGAATTCCCGAGTTCGACGAACTGCTCGACAAAGCGAAGTCCAAAGCGCCGGCACGCAGCCTGGTCAGTATCGACGATGTTGGCGCCGCCACCGCCTTCCTCGCGCATGATGCTGCGCGCCTCATCACGGGCGAAACCCTCTACGTCGACGGCGGGTATCATATTATGGATTGATGCTCATCGGGCTTCGTACCGATGTTATTAAAACAGTGCACTAGACTCTTTCGAACCAGTAACTTACCCTCAGTATTCATGACCGCTGCAAGCCTTATGGCTTGGAGACGCTAGCTGTCGATTGCGGGTGTACCTGCCGTAAGCAGGAGGGTGTCGATGTTGGGGCATGCCGACGCGAAGTCCGCAGAATCGAAGCGAGCCAAGGTCAAGCCGGTCGTCTTCATCATCGACGACGACGCCGACGTTCGCGAAGGCTTGCGCGCACTGCTTCAATCCGTGAGTTTGGACTGCGAAGCCTTTTCATCGACCAGCGATTTCCTGCAGCACAAGTGTCCCGATACCGTCAGCTGCCTCATCTTGGACGTCCGGCTACCCGGGCTGAGCGGGCTCGATTTTCAGCGGGAGCTGGCGAGCACGCGGGTCGGTATCCCGGTCATTTTCCTCACTGGGCATGGCGACATTCCGATGTCGGTCAGAGCCATAAAGGCCGGCGCGGTTGAATTCTTGACAAAGCCCGTCCGTGAGCAGGATTTGCTCGATGCCGTTCGAACAGCGCTCGAAAACGATCGCGTGCGACGTGAAGAAGAGGAGAGGCTGCAAAGTATCAAAACGCGATTCGAATCGCTTAGCGATCGAGAGCGCAAGGTGATGTCGTTCGTAACCGCCGGCAAGCTGAACAAGCAAATTGCCGGAGAGATGAACCTCAGCGAGGTGACCATTAAGGTTCACCGACACAATCTCATGCGTAAACTTGATGTGAGGACAGTCCCGGATCTGGTCAGAATAGCAGAAATCTTTGGAGTGGGCCCAGGACCAAAGTCCCTAGCATAATAGGCTCGATGGCCTTGGGCCTCGCGCGTAGTGCGTTGGGACGTAAGGTCACAGATTATTTGATTGCCCTTTGCGGTGATCAGGCGCGTGTGCACCGTCTGGCTTGATTTCTGTTCGCTCGGCTACGAAGCTCATAATTTCCAAGAGGTTGAGCTTTCGAGGACAGCGGCTTCTGCCTAAGACTCATCGAGTGGAAGCAGCTTGGCTGCTTGTTGGACGGCACATGTCCACCTGGACGTCTTCCTCGTGAACAACAAAGCATACTCAACCGATACCAGCGGATCGGAATGCTACGCGTTCGCATAACTAGGAGCCGGTTGCTTCGGCTGGTAGGGCTTTTACGGACCTGGTCGCAGGGTCCCGTTTGCCAACTGCTAGCGGGACAGAGCGATACATCGGCGTTACAAGGGGATGTCACATGAACCCATCCGCCGAACGAGTGAGCGACATCCACTCGATTGCCCCAATCGGCCCTCTCCCGGAATCTGTTTCCAAGTACGATCGATTGATCGCGCGCGCAAAGCAAGTTCCGCCCGCGACGACGATCATCGTTCATCCTTGCGATGAGACCTCCTTGCGTGGTCCGATCGAAGCAGCAGAAGCCGGGATTATCAAACCGATCCTGGTGGGTACTGCGTTGAAGATCAAGAACGTGGCACGTTCGGCGCAACTCGATATCGACCGATACGAAATTATCGATACTCCGCACAGCGAAGCGGCGGCCGCGAAGGCGGTGGAGTTGATCCGCCAGTCAAAGGCCGAGCTCCTGATGAAGGGGAGCCTGCATACCGATGAGCTGATGCGCGCGGTCACATCGGGGCAGCAAGGGTTACGTACCGCACGGCGTATCAGCCACGTCTTCATCATGGACGTGCCGGCTTATTCGGAGACCATTTTCATCACCGACGCAGCGATAAACATCTTCCCCGACCTCGATGCAAAGCGCGATATTGTGCAGAACGCGATCGATCTGTTCACGCAGGTCGGATTGGGCACGCCGCGGGTCGGGATCCTTTCGGCGGTCGAGACCGTCACGTCGAAGATTCCCTCGACGATCGAGGCGGCAGCGCTGTGCAAGATGGCCGAACGCGGTCAGATCACCGGCGGCATTCTCGACGGCCCGCTCGCATTCGACAATGCGATCGACCCAGAAGCGGCGCGGATAAAGGGCATCAAGTCTGAAGTCGCCGGCCGCGCCCAGATTTTGGTGGTACCTGACCTCGAGGCCGGCAACATGCTCGCAAAGAATCTGTCGTTCATGGCGAAGGCGGACTCGGCGGGGATCGTCCTCGGCGCGCGCGTGCCGATCATACTGACATCGCGAGCCGACTCCGTGCGTTCGCGCATGGCCTCCTGTGCGGTCGCCGTCCTTTATGCGCACGCGCGCCGTGGCAGCACTGCCCTGCACTCGGCATAGATCAATGGATACGATCCTCGTCATCAACGCCGGTTCGTCGAGCGTCAAGTTCCAGGTCTTCGGTGCGGGCGGCAAAGCTGACCCTGGCTGCTTGATCAAGGGACAGGTCGACGGTATCGGGACGCAACCGCGACTGCGGGCCGAGAGCCCGGGCAGGGGCAAGCTCATTGATGAATCGTATGCACCGGAACGGGTAACGGATGTCCCGGCTGCGCTGTTGACTGCGGGCAGCTGGCTGCGCGAAACACAGAGACTTGAGCCGATCGCGGTCGGGCATCGCGTTGTTCATGGCGGGCCGAATTATGGCCGGCCAGTCAGGATCGACGACGACGTTCTTGCCAACCTCGCGCGCTACATTCCGTTAGCGCCGCTGCACCAGCCGAACAATCTCGCGCCGATCCGGGCAATCCGCGCGCGTGAGCCCGATCTTCCTCAGGTCGCCTGCTTTGATACGGCCTTTCATCGTGTGCACGACGCGCTCGCGGATCGATACGCGATTCCAGAGCGCTTTTACACTGACGGCATCCGCCGATACGGTTTTCATGGATTATCGTATGAGTACGTCGCAGCTCGCCTGAAGCAGTTCGCGCCGGACGTCGCTGCACGTCGTGTGGTCGTCGCGCATCTCGGCAGCGGCGCCTCGATGTGTGCCCTTGCCGGTGGCCGCAGCATTGAAAGCACCATGGGCTTTACCGCGCTTGACGGTCTGGCAATGGGGACGCGGCCGGGTCAGCTTGATCCGGGCGTGGTGCTCTATCTCATCGACCAGAAGGGAATGACCGTCCGCGAGGTACAAAACTTGCTCTACAATCAATGCGGCCTGAAGGGGCTGTCTGGCATCAGCAACGACGTGCGCGAGCTCGAGGCGAGCTCCGACCCGCGCGCCGCGTTCGCACTTGAGTATTTTGCCTACCGCGTCGGCTTGCAGGCCGGGCTGCTCGCTGCGGCGCTGGGAGGCATCGATGGATTCGTGTTCACGGCGGGGATTGGCCAAAATTCGCCAAGCATGCGCAAGCGCATCGTTGCAAAGCTCGCCTGGCTCGGCGCGGAGATTGATCCTGTCGCGAACGCCGAGAACGCGCCGGTCATCTCAAAGCTCGCAAGCCGTATTCCGCTCTATGTCGTACCAACCAACGAAGAGCTGATGATCGCGAAGCATACGCTCGCGGTGCTGGAGGCATCCAGGATCGAAGAGCATCAAGAAGCAGCAACCGTGTAGGGAGGTTACCGATGTTCGTGCATCAGACGCAGTTCACGCAGACAATGCCGCCGGCGCTCGACGTGCAGGAGTCGCAACAGTGCATGCAGCTGATCCTGAAACTGCGCTGGATCGGTCTCTATGACGAAGCCGATCGTCTGGAACGCGCGGCACGCGGTCTTGCGCCCGACGACAGAGGCACGGTCCTGGCTGACCCGGCGAGCACGGATTGAAGAGCCTCTGAACGGTTCACGCCTGAGCTGCCGACCGAGGAACTGGAGATCGTCAAAATGGAGATCGCGGAGCCGTGCAAACAATCTCCCTAACGCAGTCCGTGGCAATGATTCCGGACGGCGCGAGCCTGATGATCGGCGGCTTCATGGCGGTCGGTACACCGGAGCGCGCCATCAACGAGCTGGTGCGGCAGAAAAAGCGCAATCTCACCGTGATCGCCAACGATACGGCGTCACCGGGCCATGGCATCGGCAAACTGATCACCGCAGAAATGGTGCGCAAGGTGATCGTGAGTCATATCGGTCTCAATCCTGAGACTCAGCGGCAGATGATGGCTGGCAAACTTGAGGCCGAACTGGTTCCGCAGGGCACGCTGATCGAGCGTATCCGCGCCGGCGGCCACGGGCTGGGCGGCGTTCTTACCCAGACCGGCATTGGGACACCGGTCGAAGAAGGGAAACAGCGCGTCGAAGTTAACGGCAGGGCTTATCTGCTCGAGGTGGCGCTGCGCGCCGACTTCGCCTTGGTGCAGGCCTTCCTTGCGGACTATCTCGGCAACCTCGGCTACGCGCTCACGGCTCGCAATTTCAACCCTGTGATGGCTATGGCGGGCGAGACTGTTATCGCCGGGGCCGACAATATCGTTCCAGTCGGTGTACTTGCGCCCGATCACGTGGGGACGCCCGCCCCTGTCGTCGACTACCTCATAATGAATTCGTGAGAACGGAGATGGGACCGCAGGAAACCATCGCGCGCAGAATCGCAAAGGAGCTTGCGCCCGGCATGCTGGTTAATCTTGGTATCGGCATTCCGACGCAAGTCGCGAACTACGTGCCGAAGGGCATGCATGTGTTCTTTCAATCCGAAAACGGATTGATCGGCACCGGCGCGCCGCCCGAAGAGGGCATGGCCCATCCGACCCTCACCGATGCCGGCGGCAGTCCGGTGACCGCACTGCCCGGCGCGAGCACGTTCGATAGCGCGATCTCGTTTGGCCTGATCCGCGGCGGGCATCTCGACCTGACCGTTCTTGGCGGATTGCAGGTCGATCAGCAGGGCCGGCTGGCCAACTGGACGATCCCGGGAAAAATGGTGCCGGGCATGGGGGGCGCCATGGATCTCGTCACTGGGGCCAAGCGCGTCATCGTGGCGATGCAACACGCCGCAAAGGGCAGCCCCAAGATCAGGAAGAAGTGCTCCCTCCCCATCACATCCTTGCGGCCTGTTGATCTCGTCGTCACCGAAATGGCGGTCATCGGCTTCAATGAGGGTCATGCATTCTTGCGCGAGATCGCGCCCGGCGTGTCGGTCGATCAAGTCGTCGACGCGACCGAAGCCGAGCTCAGAGTGCCGGACCATGTTCCGGAAATGGCGCTATGAGCACGATTACCGCCCCGCCAGCCGGACGCGCGGAAGCCGCCGATTTCTCCGCGATCGAAACCCTGCGCGACGGCCGGACGATCGAGGTCAGAGCCTGGCGGCCGGGTGATCGCCCCGGGCTGATGGCAGCGTTCGGCCGCATCAGCGATGAAACGCTTCGCCTTCGCTTCTTTACCGTGAAGCGGCACTTCTCCGACAAGGAAGTCGCCCATTTCACCGAGGTCGATTTCGTCAAACAGGTTGCGCTGGTCGCCGTGGCGAATGAGAGAGGGGGACCGGCGATTGTTGGTGCCGGCCGATATTTTGTCGTGGGTCCCGATTTAGCGGAAGTCGCTTTCGCTCTTGTCGACGACTACCAGGGCAACGGGATTGGTACCGCTCTCATGCGCCATCTGATCTCCATCGCCCGTCGCGCGGGCCTCCAAAAGCTGATCGCGAACGTTCTGCCCGATAACCAACCGATGCTCGGCGTCCTCAGGAAATGCGGCCTGCCTCTGGAGACCCGACGCGATCGCGACGCCGTGTGCGTCACACTGGAGCTTTAAGTACGCCGGTATCGAAGATGGAGATGGCTATGATCAGGTCTGCTGTAGGGTCTCTTGTTGTCGCTATTGTCGCTATGATCCACCCGGCGCACGCACAGGTGACGCTCGACGTTGCAAAGGTCACCTGCGATCAATGGGCGGGATACAAAATCACGAATCCTCAAAACATCGCCCTGTGGATCAGCGGCTATTTCAATGGCGCGCGCGGCAATACTGTCCTCGACACGCAGCGGCTGACCGCGGACACGCAAAGAGTTCGCGATTTTTGCATCACGAATCCGCAAGTTCCCATCATGCAGGCGGTAGAGAAAGTCATCGCACCGGCGAAGTAGACCTATCTCCCAAAATGAAAGACGCCGTGCGGCTCACCCCACGGCGTCCTGCTTGCGTAGCCGGCGTGCGCGTCAGCGCGTGATCAGGCGGACGGCCGTGCTCTCGAATTCAAGAGGCCCGTCGTCGTCGTCCAACCCGATCTCCATACGAAGGGTGTCGGCCTCATCGCGCATCTCCCGCAGCACAAAGTGGGCCAGAAGGCGCAGGCGCACTTTTTGTGCACCATCTAGACTGGCGTAGAGCGGCTGCCAGGCATCGACAAGCTTCGTAAGCGCCGCGGCCTTCTGTGTTAGTGCTTCGGCCCGACCGCGCATGACGTCGATGGCGTTGAATTCGCGTTGATCGCTGGCTCGAGCCGCCAGTTTGGTGAGACGCGCGTAGCGCGCGTCGGCGCGCGCCCGAATGGCATTCTCGACCGCCGGCCACAACTTCACCTGGTCAGGCGTTAGCTGAAGTGCGGCCTTGACGACGTCAATCCGCTGGTCGGTGATGGCTTTCACGTCGGCCGCGCTCGGCAGATCGAGCGTGGCGCCGGCCGGGGATGGCCCTTGCGCGTATGCGAGCGATGAGGCGGAAAGGAGAAAGGCGGTTAGTCCGAGGGTCACGAATTTTGGCATAGGCACCTCCTATGACGTATCGACATTGTGCAAGGAATAATAGTGAGCGGTGATGATGAGCCGATACTGTATCTAGGTATATCGACAGATACGAAAGCATCGCGCTCAACTCGAACTCACCTGAGAACGGGTCAGCATTAATGTGTCGCAGTGGCTCGGATCGACGGCAATTCGATTTGAAAGACCGCACCGCCGCTAACACTTTTCGAGACCGAAATATGACCGTCATGGCGCTCAACGATTGAGCGGCAGATAGACAGGCCCATTCCCATTCCGCTGGGCTTCGTGGTGAACAGCCGATCGAAAATGCGATCCGTGTTTTCTCGATCGACCCCGGGCCCTGTATCCTCGATCGACATCTGCACGATGCCAGGCGCCGTTTGGCGCGTGCTTATTGTCAGGATTCGCGACTTTACCGAATGCATGGCCTCGACGGCATTAGTGATCAGGTTCAGGATGACCTGCTGCAGCTGGGTCGCGTCCACTTCGAGGAACTCGATGTTCGTGTCGAGATCCAAACGGAGCTCAACACCTTCTTTGTTGAGATCAATCTGCACGACGGGTAGAGCAACCCGGATCAGGTGATTGATGTGCACCGGCCGCTTCTCCTGTTCTCCTTTCTTGAGCGTCAAACGGATGTCTGAGATGATGTCGTCGGCGCGATGCGTCGCGTTGATGATGTCGTTCAAGGCGACGCGTATTTTCCTAACATCGGGCTTTTCGGCAGAAAGCCAATGGAGCGCTGCGCTTGCCCTGGCGGAGATGCCGGTCAACGGCTGGCTAACCTCATGCGCAATCGAAGCTGATAGTTCGCCCGCCGCTGCCAGGCGATTCATGCGAGCAAGCTCGGCCGCGGACTTGCGCAGCACGAGTTCCGCGCGTTCGCGGGACCGGTGCTCATGGGCCAACAGGCTGATCAGCCCGGCCTGCATGAGCAGCGCCGCGCACACTGCGAGTGCCTGCAGACGGTAGCGCTCCCATATCGTTGGCTCGCGAAACTGATCCTCGCCGCCGGGGGGAAGGCAGCTCTCGCCAATCTTCCGGCGCTGCAGATCGGCGGCCTCGAGCTGGCCCTCCTCGTTTGTGTCGTTTGGAGTTGAAATCGAAGGCGATGCATCATGAATCACAACAAGCGCGCCAGATTGCTTGACGAGCTCTGCCCACATACTTCCGGCACTCTGCGGCGCGAACTCAAGGGAATGGAACGCCAGAACCGGCTTCGGCTCGGCTCCGTGCACATCTGGACAACACGCAAATGCGCAAAGCGCTGTCGCTCCGATTGATACGATGGACCGGCGGGAAGTCATCGAACTGCCTCCCTCGGGCGCAACTCCAGCCAGCCTTTTGGTGTCGATAGTCGAGTTGCGCTTCCCGTTTGCGAGTCACGCACGCAGGAAGGCGACGGGCCATGGGGTGTTCACCTGAAAGACTGCGAGAAGAACCCGTATGGGGGATACCCTCGGCGACCGGTGACGGCCGCGCGTCAGCCGGAGACGCTCATTCCGATTTCCTAGCACTTTCATTTCCTAGCACTCTCTAGGAGAGCCAGATGACCACAAGCACCGCGATGACAAGCGCGATGGAGAACCCGTTAATCGCATAGAGCGCTCTGGTACTCATGATCCGCAACCGCGGGGATTGATAGTCTCAAATGCCA